>PYIK01181938.1_pt1 | contig 10279 bp, 11 predicted proteins | sample 3578011 | NCBI WGS metagenome assembly PYIK01 (sample SAMN08408022, study PRJNA431606) | Marine metagenome isolate SA_KN192-05_S13_70m, whole genome shotgun... | biome: marine; feature: oceanic pelagic zone; material: water; isolation source: 70 m water sample, 0.2-0.8 um fraction ... | reverse complement strand
TCGTGTGGAGATCCATCACGTCAGCTTGCGCGTTCTCGGCCACACGGACGACGAGGCGCGGGAAGGCGGCGCCGCCGGCACCGGCTGCGTGGTGTGTGACGACGATCGGCCGATCGACGACTACACCCCGGGGGATGTCGATCAGCAGCGGCCGATCCATGAAGGCGTCGTTCAAGAGGGTGAAGTAGTCGCCGGCGTCGTCGGCGACTGAACCGAGACGGGCCTCACCATTCTCGTCCTCGGCCAACGGACCGATGTAGACGCCTTGATCGACGAGCGCTTCATCGACCTCGACGAACATCACGCGGCCGTTCACACACCGGATCAGCGCGGCAGGCTCGACGTCGAGCCGCGGCATCGGGGCATCGCCAAACTCTTGTGCCGGCGCGTAACGCTCGAGTTCGAACTGGCCGATCAGGCTGTAGCGCCACTCCTCAGCAGCGTCGTCGGGGCGCTCGGTCGCCGCAAACGCCTCTGCAGCGGCCGTTCGACGGGCAACGAGCCAGTCGGGCCCGCCGAGCAAACGGGCGGCGGTGGGGGAAAAAGCTGCGGACATCGGCATTTATCCTACCGCCGTAGTACTAACTCCGGACGCCTTCGGGAGGCCCGAAACGGGGGCCGTCGAGGGTCAGCGACGGCCGTCGCGATACCGCTTGCGAAGGCGCTCCCCCAGACCATCGCCCTTCGACTTGCGCAACCTGCCCCCAGGTGGCGGCGAGGATTTAATCACCCCGTCGCCCTTGGCACGCCGCAGACGACCGAGCCCCTTTTTGTTGCGCTTCGCCCGCTCCTCCTCGAGGTCGGCGAGCGTGCCGGGCACGGCATCGTTGATGATGTCCTCGGCGGCGTCGAGCAAGGCGGCGATCGAGTCGTCCTCTCCCAGGCTCTCGGGCTCCGCCGGGGTCTCCGGCGTGACCAGGCTGCCGTAGCTCCAGTTCACATCGGCAAGGCGCCTGGCGTACTTCGCGCAGTCGTCTGGGCACCGCCACGGGGCTTCGGGCGCCAAGTCGAGATCGCACTTCCGAACAGTGTCCCCGTTGGGGTAGCTCCGGGATTCGAAGTATCTGCAGTCTTGGCGCATCGGCATGGGTCCATTGTGGCGGCGCCTGCGCCACCGCGGACATCAGAGCCCAGCGAGTTCGGCGAGCAGCGGGGTGAGCGTGAAGCCGTCGTTGACCTGACCACTGCGGATGAGACCCGGAATGTCGTCGAGCGGGATCCACTCGATCGCTGCTGCTTCGTCGAGCTTGTTCGGGTCACCGACATGGTGGGCCTCCGTCGCCCGCTCGACATGAAAGGTCAGATCGACGGAGCCGTTCGCCGGGTGCCAAGAAAGGGAGTGGTGGGTCCGGGCTGCCAGCCAGTCTCCTCACGACACTCACGCGCGGCGGCTTGCGCGACGGTCTCGCCCGGGTCGATCCGGCCTGCCGGGAGCTCCCAGCACCAGGTGTCAGTGACGAACCGATGCCGCCAGATCATCAGGACACGCCGCTTTGCTACGACGAGCGTCGCCGCCGCCTCGGCGGGAACGCGGGCCACATGATGGTCGAAACGCTTTCCCGACGGCGTCTCGACGTCGACGAGTCGCAACGACATCCACTCGGATTCGTAGACCGACCGTTCGCCGTGAACGGTCCATTCGCCGGGAATGGTCATGACCCGACCCTAGAAGGAAACTCCCCCGCCGGCCGCTAGCCGACGGAGCCCTCCATCTGAAGCTCGATCAGGCGCGACCACTCAACCGCGTACTCCATCGGGAGGGTGCGGGTGACCGGCTCGATGAAGCCGTTGACGATCATGCCCATCGCCTGCTCCTCGGTGAGCCCGCGAGACTGCAGATAAAAGAGCTGCTCGTCGGCGACCCGAGAGACGGTGGCTTCGTGACCGATGACCGCGTCGCCGGAGCCGACCTCCATGTACGGGTAGGTATCGGAGATCGACTCGTCGTCGAGGATGAGCGCATCGCACTGGACGTGTGACTTGCAGCCGTAGGCGTCGTCCTCGACTCGCACGAGGCCGCGATAGCTGGTGCGGCCACCGTCCTTCGAGATCGACTTGGAGACGATCTTGGAGGTGGTCTCCGGGGCGGCGTGGATCATCTTCGCGCCGGTGTCCTGGTGCTGGTTGGGGCCGGCGTAGGCGACCGACAGCACCTCACCCGAGGCCTTCGGGCCGGCCAGAACGACCGCCGGGTACTTCATCGTGAGCTTCGAGCCGATGTTGCCGTCGATCCACTCCATATGACCCTCGGCTTCTACATAGGCCCGCTTGGTGACAAGGTTGAAGACATTGTCAGACCAGTTCTGGATGGTGGTGTAGGTGACGCGCGCCGACGGCTTCACGACGATTTCCACGACAGCGGAGTGCAGCGAATCAGAGGTGTAGGTAGGGGCCGAGCAGCCCTCGATGTAGTGGACCTTCGAGCCCTCGTCGGCGATGATCAGGGTGCGCTCAAACTGGCCCATGTTTTCCGCATTGATGCGGAAGTAGGCCTGCAGCGGCATCTCGACTTCGACGCCCGGCGGAACATAGATGAACGAACCACCGGACCAGGCGGCAGAGTTGAGGGCAGAGAACTTGTTGTCGTTCGGCGGGATGACCTTGCCGAAGTAGTCCTTCACCAGCTGCGGGTACTCCTTGAGCGCCGTGTCCATGTCGCAGAACAGCACGCCCTGGGCCTCGAGGTCGTCGCGATTGCGGTGGTAAACGACCTCGGACTCGTACTGAGCGGTGACACCAGCTAAATATTTGCGCTCAGCCTCAGGGATTCCCAGCTTTTCATAGGTGTTCTTGATCGACTCCGGCACCTCGTCCCAGTCGTCACTAAGCGAGTCGGTGGGCTTGATGTAGTAGAAGATGTCGTCGAAATCGATGTCCGACATGTCGCCGCCCCAGTTGGGCATCGGGCGACGTCCGAAGCGCTGGTGGCTCTTAAGTCGGAAGTCGAGCATCCAGTCGGGCTCGCCCTTCAGCCACGACATCTCCCGCAGGATGTCCTCGTTCAGGCCTTTCTTCGGCTTGAAGACATAGTCCTCTTCGTCGGCCCAGCCGAGCTGGTACTTGCCGAGGTCGATGCCGATGTCGGTGGACGCCATGGAAGTGCCTTTCAGCGAAGCGTGTGAGGGGTGCCGAGCGAACCTTCTGCAATTAACACTACGCTGATAGTAACAACTCGCAGCGGCTTCTCGACAGTCGGAGCAGGCAAATTCAGCGGCTCGAACGCCTCAGTCGATGCGGCGCATCTCTCTGCGGAATTGCTCGCCTCGAGCAACATACGCATCGACGTTCAGGCGGGCGTGGAACTCGTCGAGCACACCCTCGCGGATCTTGACGGGGACACCGAGCGCCATCGAACAGCGCGGCACCTCCACCCCGCCCGGGACCATCGCGGCACCACCGACGAGCGCATGCTCGTGAATAACGGCGTTGTGCAACACGATCGAACCAGAACCGACGAGCGCCCAGTCGTGCACGATGCATCCCTCGAGGTGGGCGAGGTGGCCAACCGTGACATTGCTGCCGATCTTCGTCGGCGTGAACGCCGTGGTGTGGATGACGGCACCGTCCTGGATCGACGTGTTCTCTCCGATGACGATCGGGCCGTCGTCGCCGCGGATCACGGCCTGAGGCCACACCGACGAGCCCGCACCGAGAACGACATTGCCGATGACGGTCGCGTCCGGGTGGACGTACGCCGTCTCGTGGATCTTGGGGATGAGGTCGCCGAGCGCGTAGACAGCCATCACATCGCCTCGTACGTTCCGTAGCCGCCCTGAAAAAACAGCAGCGGGCCCTGCTCGCCGGTGACCGCCAACTCCTTCACGAGGCCGACAACGATGTCATGATCCCCACCGTCGTGGATGGCGTGGATCTCGCAATCGATGTAGCCGACCACGCCGGGAAGCACCGGCGAACCGGTGACGGCAGTGGTCCACTCGATGCCGGCGAAGCGATCATTGGAGGGCATTGCGAACACGCCGCAAGTGTCCTTCTGGTCCTCACCGAGGATGTTGGCGCAGAAGGCGCCCGTCTCCTTGATGGCCTGCCAGGTCCCCGACGACGAGCCCGGGCAGAACATCACGAGCGGCGGCTCGAGCGAGACACTGGCGAACGAACCGATCGCCATGCCCGCCGGCCCTTCGCCGGTCGCACCGGTCACGACCATCACGCCTGTCGGGAAGTGTCCGAGCACCTTGCGGAAGTCGGCGGGATCGATCGTCATTGCAAACCTCGCTGCAGGCCACCCGGCCCTCGTCTTGACCCGGCGTACGGTAGCGCCCACAACGAGGCGCACCGTGCCGTTCGCCGTCGGGTCAGTGTCGACGAGAGCCGTGGCCGGCCCCCCGGAGCGGTGGGATGATCAGCGCTGGGCGGCGAGGGTAAGCTTCAGGCCTTCAGCGGCCGCGATCACCTCGAAGGGGTCGTCGGCAGCAAGTTCAGCCATGCGCTGGGCGATCTCATCGACCATATCGTCATCATGGGCGGGATCGTGGTGGAACAGCACCAGCATCTTCACACCGGCTTGCCGAGCAACCTCGACCGCGTATTCCGGAGTCGAGTGACCCCAGTCGGCCTTGGCTGCGAACTCGTCGGCGGTGAACTGCGCATCATGGATGAGCACGTCGACACCGCTGCACAACTCCAGGACCGACGGTGCCACATGGGTCGGGTCGTCGACCGGCTCCTGATGGTCCGGGATGTACGCGACGGACACGCCATTGCGGGTCAACCGAAATCCGGCGGTGGTGCCGGTGTGCGGGACCGGTCGCGCCATCACGTCGGTGTCGCCAAGTCGGAACTCGCGATCGAGTGCATCGTCGAACGTGATCTTGGCCGACAGGTCAGCAGTTTCGACCGGGAAGAAGGGCGGGGTCATGAACCGGCTGAACGACGCACCGAAGCTCTCCCCGTTCTCGCCCGGGCCGAAGACGTTAAAACGGGTGTCGGCAAACTTCAGCGGCGCGAAGAAGGGCAGCCCTTGGACATGGTCCCAGTGCAGGTGGGTTACGAGCACATTGACATCGCACGCCTCGTCGGCAAGCGACGCGCCGAACATGCGGAGCCCGGTGCCGCAGTCGAGAACGATCGGATCGGCGCCCTCGGACTCGACCGAAACGCATGATGTGTTGCCGCCATAACGCCGCAACGTCGGGCAACAACACGGGGTCGAACCCCTGACACCGTGGAATACGATGTTGATCGCCTGCGAAGCGTCCCCCATGGAAGGAGAACGGTAGTGAGCGTGCACTCCAAGGTGAAGGGCGTGTGACGCATATCTCACAGGTCGGTGCGGTGTGCGACGATGCACACCATGGCCGAGATCACTACCGCCAAACCGCCGCTGCCCGACGGCCTCGTCGCGATCGTCAAAGAGGACTGCCCGACCTGTGTGCTCATTGCGCCCGTACTGTCCGATCTCGCGAACCGTGCGTCGATGACCACGATCACCCAGGACAACGCTGCATTCCCGCAGGTGGCGGACTGGGTCGTGCACGACCACGATCTCGCCTATTCGTGGTTCCACGACATTGACACCGTGCCGACCCTGCTGCGCGTGGTCGAGGGCGAACCGACCGAACGCCTCGAAGGCTGGAAGCGCGACGACTGGGAGGCCTTCACGGGGGTCGACGGCCTGGGTGTCGATCTACCCGACTGGCGGCCCGGTTGCGGCTCATTGAGCGTCGATCCCAATCGCACCGAGGAAATCGCCGTGCGTTTCTCCGGCTCGACGATGAGCAGCCGGCGAGTCGAGATCGCCGCCCTCGAAGACGAGTGGGAGGCCCTCTACGACCGGGACTGGTCCGATGGCCTGCCCGTCGTTCCCCCCACCGAAGCCCGCGTACTTCGGATGCTCGAGGGCACCACCCGCGCCCCCGACGAGATCGTGGCCGTCGTGCCACCAGACCTCGCCGACGTGACCGTCGAGAAGATCGCGATCAATGCCGTGATGGCCGGCTGCAGGCCCGACTACCTGCCGGTCGTGATCGCCGCTGTTGAGGCGATCTGCACCGACGACTTCAACATGCACGGCGTACTCGCCACGACGATGGATGTCGGTCCCATCATCATCGTCAACGGGCCGGTCGCCCGAGAGATCGGCATGAACTCCGGTGGCAACGTGCTCGGCCAGGGCAACCGGGCCAACGCCACGATCGGCCGGGCCGTGCAGCTCGTCGTCCGCAACGTCGGCGGAGGCAAGCCCGGAGGTGTCGACCGCTCGGCGCACGGCAGCCCACATAAGATCGGTCTCGCGTTCGCCGAGGACGAAGTCGGCTCGCCATGGACCTCACTTGCCGAAAGCCGAGGCTTCGACGCTGACCAGTCGACCGTCACCGTCTGGTGCGGCGGCGGCCCGCAGGTCTTCGTCGATCAGCTCTCCCGCACGCCGGAGTCGCTCACAAAGCACTTCGCCCACTATCTCAAGACCAACCTCGCCCCGAAGATGGCGATGATGGAGACCCTGCTCGTGATCGGCCCCGAACACATGTCCCGGTACCGCGATGCCGACTGGGATCGGGCCCGGTTCCTCACCGAACTGGACTCCCATCTCCAGCTGGACACCGACGACCTGATCCGAGGCGCCGACGGCATCGACGAAGGCCTACCCGAAGCGTTCGCGGGCAACACGATCGGCAAGTTCTGGCCGGGCGGCATCCACGTGGTGCACGCCGGCGGGGCGACCGGCTTGTTCTCGATGGCCTTCACTGGTTGGGTTCCGCCGCCGAAAGGTAGTGTCTGCACGACGAAGGAGATCACGCGATGACCACCGTCCTCGACCCGACCAGCGAGTCCCGCCCGGAGCAGCGCGAGCTCGTGCCGCGGCCCGAATCGCTCGACGGTCTCACCATCGGACTCCTCGACATATCCAAACCGCGTGGCGACGTCTTCCTCGACCAAGTCGAAGAGAAGCTCATCTATCTCGGTGCATCGGTCACCCGCTTCATGAAGCCGACCTTCGCCAAGCCTGCACCGGTCGATCTTCGTCAAGAGATCGCCACATCATGCGATGCGGTGATCGAAGCGCTCGCCGATTGAGGCAGCTGCACGACGTGCAGTGTGCACGACATCAGCGACCTTGAACGACGCGGTATCCCCGGGGTCTTCGTGGCCTCCGAGGGATTCATCGACGCCGCTGAAACCCAGGCCACCGCTCTCGGGCACCCCACCGCCCGGGTCTTCACGCCACACCCGATCCAGGACCGCACCGACGACGAGATGCGCGAGATCGCCGACGCCACGGTCGAGGCCCTGATCGCGAAGCTCACCAGCCCGCAGGGCTGACACTCACGGCAGCCGGAGCGTCTCGTCCTCTTCGACGGCCAGCCCGTCGCGCACGAGCCCTGCGACAATCCGTTCGACGCGGCCCTGGTCGGTCTCTGCGATGCGCCCCGCGACGGCGGATCGCACTACGGGGCCAGCTCGCAAGGCGTCGACGAGTCGGCCGCGGAGTTGACGATCACTCCCCTCGAACCGGGCTTGCGGTGTCGACACCGCAGCGGAACCCACAGCCGGGTCGTCGCCCTCGCCCCGCCACCTGCACCACGTGTGCACGGGACACGCACCACACGACGGCGAACGCTTCGTGCATACCAGGGCGCCCAACTCCATGAGCGACTGGTTCCACTGCCAAGGCTGTTCGTCCGGTGCGAGCGAATCAGCGCGTTGTTGAACTCGGTTCGGTGTAAGCCGGATGCCGTCCCAGCGAGCCAGGACCCGGCCGATGTTGGTGTCGACGACCGCCGCCGGAAGCTCGTGTGCGAAGGCCCGCACCGCCCTGGCGGTGTAAGGGCCCACGCCGGGCAGGGCGAGGAGATCCTCGAGACGTTCCGGCACCCGGCCACCGTGTAACTCGACCATCGCCGTTGCGGCGCGATGAAGGTTGAGCGGACGCCGGTTGTAGCCGAGACCGGCCCACTCATCGACGACAGCGCCGGCCGGTGCGGCGGCGCACGCTTCCGGAGACGGAAAGCGTTCGAGAAACCGCGGCAACCGATCGATCACCCGGGCGACCTGCGTCTGCTGGAGCATCGTCTCCGACACCAGGATCGACCACGGATCTCTCGTGCGACGCCACGGCAGATCCCGAAGCGACGCAACACCCCAGGCGAGCACCGTCTCGCGTCGCGCATCGTCGTTCGATTCGATCGACATCGCCGCCGACCGTAGGCGGGCTTTGCCGACCGACACCAACGACAGCGCCATGGCTCAACACGACGCCATCCATCGAAAGGCCCTAACGTCGGCGCCCATGAGTGCGCCGACGCTTTCCGCTGCCACCGCCGCCGTCTCCGCCATGGAAGTCGTTGTCGACGCCGCTCTAGCCCGGCTCGCAACGGTCGACATCGACGAGCATCAGGTCGTCGCCTACGACATCGCGCACGGCGCAGCGGCCGTGGCCTCGGCTCGCAACCTGCTGGGATACGGCGTTCACGGCGAGGCCGAGGAGCGTCTCACGGTCGCCTTCGTCGCCGACGTCGCCCACGACCTGGCCACCCGCCTCCTCGGCAGGGAGGCCGACTGGGGTGTCGATCGAGGCGCGCTCGACGGCATCCATGATTTCATGGCGGCCGGCCGGGCGCCGGAGTTGCTCGCCTCGCTCGTTGGCGGGGCGCCATCGCACCTCGACGAGGACATGCAGCTCGCCTCCGCCACCTTCCGCCGGTTCGCCGACGAGCAGATCGCCCCGCGAGCCGAGCACGTGCACCGCACCAATGCCGACGTGCCCGAGGAGCTGATCGAGGGACTCGCCGCGCTCGGGATCTTCGGTCTCTCCGCGCCGGTCGAGTACGGCGGCTTCGCCGAGGGCGGCATCAACGACTACCTCGGCATGGTCGTCGCAACCGAGGAACTCTCCCGCGGCTCGCTCGGCATCGGCGGTTCGCTGATCACACGCCCCGAGATCCTCACTCGGGCCCTAATCGCAGGCGGCACCGAGGACCAAAAGCAGCAATGGCTGCCTCGGCTTGCCTCGGGCGAGGTCATGGCCGCCGTCGCGGTCACCGAGCCGGACTTCGGATCCGACGTCGCCGGCATTCGGGTGGCCGCCACCCCGACCGACGGCGGGTGGGTCATCAACGGCGTGAAGACATGGTGCACCTTCGCCGGCCGGGCCGACGTGTTGATGGTGCTCGCCCGCACCGAGCCGGGCACCACCGACCACAAGGGCCTGTCGGTCTTCATCGTCGAGAAGCCGAGGGGCGATGGCCACGGCTTCGAACACGTCCAGGACGGCGGCGGCAAGATGACCGGCCGAGCGATCGACACGATCGGCTACCGCGGCATGCACAGCTACGAAGTCGCCCTCGATGACTGGTTTGTCCCCGCCGAGAACCTCATCGGCGAGGAAGCCGGTCGGGGCCGGGGCTTCTACTACCAGATGCAGGGCTTCGAGAACGGCCGACTCCAGACCGCTGCCCGCGCCGTGGGGGTCATGCAGGCCGCCTACGAGGAGGCCAGGTCCTACGCAGAGTCGCGGGTGGTGTTCGAACAGCCCATCTCGGAGTATCAGCTCACCCAGGCGAAACTGGGCCGGATGGCCGTGATCATCCAGGGCGCCCGGCAACTCAGCCTTCATGTTGCGGAACTCATGGCGAAGGGCGACGGCATGCTCGAGGCCTCGATGACCAAGGCCTACGTCTGCCGGGCCGCCGAGTGGGTCACGCGCGAGGCGATGCAGATACACGGCGGGATGGGCTACGCCGAGGAGTATCCCGTGAGCCGCTACTTCGTCGACGCCCGGGTGCTCTCGATCTTCGAGGGCGCCGACGAGACGCTGGCCCTCAAAGTGATCATCCGTCGCCTGCTGGCGCAACGGACGCAATGACCGACGGCTCGCCTGGTGCGAGCCCCAGACCGATCGTGAGTCCGTCGGCCTCACCGAGTCGGCTACTGACGACGTCGAATGTTCGATCGAACGTGATACCCATCTGATCGATGGTCGACTTCGGGAGGTCGGTGCGGGCGGGATCGGCCACCCGGATGATGTAGCCGTCGCCTCGGTCGACCCAGGTCGGGATGTAGTGCACGCCGACGGCCTCGATCTGGCCGGTGTCCTTCTCCAAGAGTTCGACGGTGGCGATCATGCCGTCCTGGCTGGCGGCAACGCAGCAGTTGGCCGACTGGTTCGACAGGAAGTTTCCGAGCCCGAACACCACCCATTCGTTGCCGACCTTGTCGACGGGCTGCACGACGTGGGCGTGATGGCCGATGATCAAATCGACGTGCTCGCTGGGCAGCGTCGCCTCGAGCCACTCGTTCTGCGACGAGACCGGCTCGTGGC
>PYIK01234216.1_pt1 | contig 10296 bp, 12 predicted proteins | sample 3578011 | NCBI WGS metagenome assembly PYIK01 (sample SAMN08408022, study PRJNA431606) | Marine metagenome isolate SA_KN192-05_S13_70m, whole genome shotgun... | biome: marine; feature: oceanic pelagic zone; material: water; isolation source: 70 m water sample, 0.2-0.8 um fraction ... | reverse complement strand
CATAGTAAATATAGATGAACCATCAAATATCTTTGACGTATTAGTAAATCAGAATATTATTTTTTATATAGCAATTTTGCTAATGATTACTACTGCCTACATTTTGAAAAAAACAATGTTTGGAAGAAGAATTCAAGCAATAGGTGAAGATTTAAAGTCTGCTGACTCTATGGGCTTGAAAATTGCAAAAACTCAGTTTATTGCTACTTGTGTTGGAGGTGCATTTGCAGGATTGTCTGGTGTATATCTTACATTAAGTTATGTTCCATATTGGACAGATGGCATGACCTCGGGAAGGGGTTGGATAGCTTTAGCATTAGTAATATTTGGAGGGTGGAAACCATATAGAACTGCTTTTGGAGCTTTATTGTTTGGCTTTCTTGAAGCTCTAGGTCCAAGATTGCAAACTTATGGATTTGAAATGAGTCCATATATAGTAAAAATAACACCTTACATTATTACCATTCTTGTACTTGTTTTCTTAACAATTTTGAAAAATGGAAATACAGGAGCTCCAAAAAATATTGGAATTCCATTTTTTAGAGAAAATAGGTAAAAATAATAATTTAAATAAATTATTTGGTATTATTAAGTCAACTTTAAATGATGCCTGTGAGCATCGAAAGGGAAAGTCTTGGAAATAGATAAGATTATATATCGCCTCAGCAAACAAATAACTGAATCTAATTTTTCAAATCCTTTATTAATTGGAATCCCTAGAAGAGGTGATCTGATTGCAAAAAGAATTTCAGATAACCTAAATGAACTAAATTACTTACATGATTTAGATACTGTAAATTATTTACCTTTTAGAGATGACTTAGATAAAGAAGTAACAAAGACAAAATTAAAAATAAATCCTGAAGATCGAGATGTAATTTTGATAGATGATGTCATTTATACAGGAAGAACTCTAAGAGCTTCTATTGAAGCAGTGGTTTACAGCGGAAGACCCAAATTAATTTCACTTCTTTGCTTGATTGATAGAGGCCACAGAGAACTTCCGATTTCTCCAAAGTTTGTTGGGAAAAATATTCCAACAAGTGAAAAGGAATACGTATCTGTCTCTCTTAGAGAAATAGACAGCATTGATAAAGTTGAGGTTACATAATCTATGAAGCATCTTCTAAATTTTAAAAATGAAGATAAACAATATTTAGAAAAGCTTCTGGATGAGATTTTAAAAATTGACTCAGAAAAGCTTAATAAGATTAATTCATTTGCACTTTTACAGTTCAATGAACCCTCTACTAGAACCAGGCTCTCTTTTTCTATTGCTGCCAAGAAATTAGGAATAAACGTAGAGGAGTCACAAGACTCTATATCAGCTAAAGAAAAAGGTGAAAGCCTGAAACATGAAATTGAAACTTATAGATCTATGGGTATTGAAATTTTAGTAATAAGAACAAAAGAAAATAACTTAGCTGATTATGAAACCTTTGAAGGAATCTCTATTGTTAGTGCGGGATTTGGAAATATATCTCACCCCACTCAGGCGTTAGTTGATATTGCAACTTTAGTAAAAATAAACAAATTAAATCATAAGGTTCCTATTACTTTTGTTGGAGATTTAAGGCACTCAAGAGTTTTTTCCTCAGGGAGAGAACTTCTGGGTAAATTAGGTTTTAAAATTGGGGTATTTTCAAATAAGGATTTACTTCCAGAAAATACAGATAATTTAATTTTATTTAATTCATGGGATGAGGTTGTAGAAAATTCTGGATCAGTTGAGCTGTTAAGAGTACAAAAAGAAAGAATTGAAAATATTTCTGGATTTGATTTTGAAAGTTATAAAAATAATTTTCAATTAACAAGTAAAATACTTGATTCTACACCTGAAGATTTTGTTGTTTTGCACCCCATGCCAATAAACATTGGTATAGAAATAGACGAAGTAGCAGCTAAAAGCAAAAAATTTATTTATCAAGAACAACTAAAAATGGCCATTCCAGCAAGAATTGCCAGCTATCAATACGCATTAGGAGAAATATGATTCAAACTCCTCCCTTCATAGATCTTCACACACATACTAGATATCCAGACAACGATAGTTTCCCTATAAATGAAATCGAGGATGCAGCTATTAATGGTGGGTATTCAGATGTATTAGCAATGGCTAATTCTGAAATTCCAATTGACTCAATTCCAAACCTTAATATAGCAAGAAAATTTGATGAAAAATTAAAAATCAAAATTCATAGAGTAGGAGCTCTTACTGAAAATCTTGAAGGGAAAAAGCTCACTAATTTCAAAGAATTTATTGAAGAAGGGATAACAATATTTTCAGATGATGGAAAGTCTTTAATCGATGATGGTCTTGCTGAAAATGCGTTTAAAGAAATTGGAAAACTAAATGGTGCAATTTTCCAACACTGTGAAAAAAACTGTCATACAAATCCTGGCGATATTGCTCCACCAAGTAAATTTAATGAATTAATTACAATTCACGAAAATGAAGAATCAGAAATCATAAGAAGAGATTTGGGTTTAGTCAAGAAATTTAAAACCAGGTATCATGTTCAACACTTATCCTCCAAAAAGAGTGTTGAGCTTATTAAAGAGGCCAAAGAAAATAATTTACCTGTTACCGCAGAAGTTACTCCTCATCATCTTTTAAGAAGTAATTTAGATATAAATACAAATGATGGAAGTTTAAAAATGTATCCACCTCTAAGATCTGAAGAGGACAGGCAAGCTTTAATTGAGGGTCTTAAGGATGGGATAATTGATGTTATTGCAACAGACCATGCACCTCATCCAAGTGCAACTAAAGAGGTAAGTTTTAAAGAATCTGCTAGAGGTGTTGTGGGGCTGGAATCTGCATTTGTAGCATTGTTCTCTTCCAATATTTTTACCTTGGATGAATTAATTTATTTTATGTCTAAAAATCCACAAAATATACTTAAGAGCCTTGGTTATGATACATCCAATACATTGGCAAATACTTGGATAGAAACTGATAGTGTATTTAGTACTAAATCATTTTTTAAAAATTCTGCATTTGAAAACTTAGAAGTGAAGATTAAGAAAGAATTTTCAAATGTATAAAAAAACAATTCTTGTTAACCAAAATGGAGATGAGTTTATTGGCTGGAGTGATAATAGCTTTAACCCAACTACTGGAGAACTTATATTTAATACTGCTATGACTGGTTTTGTAGAAATTCTCAGTGATCCGTCTTATATAAATCAAATAATTACCTTTACTTCTTCACATATAGGAAATTATGGAATGTCTAGGCAAGATTATGAGTCAAATATGCCAAAAATTGAAGCTGCAATTGGTAATTCTTTTACATACGACCCTTCTTCATGGAGGTCGGAAAAGTCTCTAACTTCATGGCTTAAGGAATATGAAATACCATTTAGTGGTGGTTTTGACGTCAGATCAATAACAAAACATTTAAGAGACAATGGTTCTAGCATGTTTGCCGTTGGTCAAGACGTAGATAAAAATTCATTAATTGACCTCCTGAAGAATGCTAAAAATATAATTGGTGATGATTCGGCACTAACCGCAGGAAACTTAAATTTGGGCAGCGACACAAAAGGTAAAGTTGGGATTTTAGATCTTGGAGCAAAGCAGAGCATTGTTAATGTTTTGAATAATTTAAATCTAGAAACTGTAGCTATTTCTCCAAATGAAACAGCTGATAAAATTCTTTCAATGAACCTAAGAGGGGTTTTGATATCAAATGGTCCAGGCGACCCAAGGTCCTTAAAAAATGTGATAAATACTGTCAAAAAACTTATTGGAAATATTCCAATTTTTGGAATCTGTTTAGGCCATCAAATTTTAAGTCTTGCATGTGGATTAGAAGTAAAGAAATTAGAGTTTGGACACCACGGATCAAATCATCCAGTTGAAATTAAAGGAATAAAAAAAGCACTTATTACAGCTCAGAATCATGGTTTTGCAGTGCATGAGTTTGAAAAAGATTTTATTCATGAAAAATATGGAAAAATTGAAAGCTACGCAAGTAATTTAAATGACGGTAGTAATGAAGGCATAAGTATCTGGGATTCAATGGCTTATTCTGTTCAATTTCATCCAGAGTCAGGGCCAGGTACTTCTGATGGTTTACAAATTTTTACCCCTTTTATAGAACTAATGGAAAACAACTATGCCAAAAAATAAAGATATTCAAAGCATACTGATTATTGGATCTGGACCAATTGTAATTGGGCAAGCATGTGAATTTGATTATTCGGGATCTCAAGCAGCCAAAGCCCTCAAAAAAGAGGGTTATCGAGTTATTCTTGTTAATTCTAATCCGGCAACAATCATGACAGATCCGGAAATGGCAGATGCGACTTATATTGAACCTCTTACTTTCGATTACTTAAAAAAAATAATCGAACAAGAAAAGCCAGATGCAGTACTGCCAACTTTGGGAGGTCAGACTGCATTAAATTTATCGATGCAACTCGAAGCAGAAAATGTTTTTAATGATAATAATATTTTATTGCTTGGTGCTTCTGCAGAATCGATTGAAATTGCAGAAAATAGGTGGTTATTTAAGAATGCAATGGAAAAAGTTGGAATTAAAACGCTTAAAGCTAAATATGTAAAATCCATTGATAAAGGATTAAAGGTAAGTAAAGAAATTGGGTTTCCGCTAATGTTACGCCCGTCTTTTATTTTAGGTGGAGGTGGTACAAGTCTTGTAAACAGTGATGAGGAATTGGAATCACGATTGCGAGATGCATTTAATGCTTCACCAACACAAGAAGTACTAATAGAAGAATCTGTATATGGATGGAAAGAGTACGAACTTGAAGTTATGAGAGACAGTGATGGCAATGGTGTTATTGTATGTGGAATTGAAAATTTTGACCCAATGGGTGTTCATACTGGAGACTCAATTACTGTTGCACCAATTCAAACTTTATCAGATAAAGAATATCAAATAATGAGAGATGAAGCACTTCTATGTTTAGATACAATTGGAATTGCTACAGGTGGAAGTAATGTTCAATTTGCAGTAAATCCTATAAATGGTGATAGGAGAATTATTGAAATGAATCCACGCGTATCTCGCTCATCAGCGTTAGCATCAAAAGCTACTGGATTTCCAATTGCTAAATTTGCTGCTCTATTAGCAGTAGGCTATAACCTTACCGAATTAAAGAATGATATTACAGGTTCTACACCTGCAAGTTTTGAACCTGTCCAAGACTATGTTGTAGTCAAAATTCCTAGATTCGATTTTCCAAAATTTCCATCTACAGACGATATATTAGGAACTTCTATGCAAAGTGTTGGTGAGGTTATGTCTATTGCGTCTACTTTTACAGAGAGCTTAACAAAAGCAATAAGGTCGCTTGAGATAGGTAAGACAGGAATACGAAATATCGATAACCGATTTATAAATCTAACAAAAAGTCACTTACAAGAAGAAATTAAAACCCCACGACCTCGAAGAATTTTTGCAATTTTAGAAGCTATTAGGCGCAATTGGCCAATTGAAGATATAGCGGTACTTTCAAGTATTGATATATGGTTTTTGAGAGAAATTGAAAAAAGTTTTAATGTGACTCCAGATTCAACTCCTGTATCAATTCTTAAAATGCTTGGTTGGACTGATGAAGATTTAGATTCAAAAGAAATAAAGAATAGCCTAGAAAAAAATAGGGCCTATAAACTTGTAGATACTTGTTCAGCAGAATTCTTATCAAAAACACCCTATTTATATTCAACATATGGAACCAGCGATGATGACAGTGCATCTAATAATAAAAAAGTGATAGTTATAGGTTCTGGTCCAAACAGAATTGGACAAGGTATTGAATTTGATTACTGCTGTGTACATGGAGTTGAGTCACTAAAAGAGAATAATTATGAGGCAATTATGATTAATTCCAATCCAGAAACAGTTTCTACCGATTACGACACAGCTGATAAGTTGTATTTTGAACCCTTGTCTTGGAATGAAGTTCAAGCGGTACTTGAAAGAGAGAATCCTAATTCTGTCATAATACAACTTGGTGGGCAAACTCCTTTAAAGTTAGCCAAAAAAATAACCTCAGCTGGATACAAAATTGCTGGATCATCATTAGATGTTATTGATTCAACAGAAGACAGAGACTTATTTCAAAAGCTTTGTAAATCAATAAAAATAAATCAACCAAAATCAAAAATATCATTTAATGAAAATGAGTTAGTTGAAGCCGTAAAAGAGATAACTTATCCAGTGTTATTAAGACCAAGTTATGTTTTAGGAGGAAGAGCAATGAGGGTTGTTCAAAATGATACAGAACTACAGAACTATCTTACAGTACTAGCAACAGCTGATGATGATGGAAACCCTTTTAACTCTGGTCCATTGCTTGTTGATCAGTATCTAACGAATACTATAGAAATTGATGTCGATTTAATATCAGATGGAAAAGACGTATTCATTGCTGGTATATTGGAACACTTAGAACCTGCCGGTATTCATAGCGGAGACTCAACTGCTGTTTTGCCTCCATTTAGTATTTCAGAGAATGTTATTAAAGAAATTAGAAACAAAAGCACAAAACTAGCCAAAGAATTAGGAGTCAAAGGTTTACTAAACATACAGTTTGCTATTAAAGATGAAAAATTATACATTCTTGAAGCAAACCCTAGGGCATCAAGAACAATGCCATTTGTATCAAAAGTAACAGGAAACCAAATTATAAAAGCTGGAACTTTATTAATGCTTGGACATACGTTAGATTCAGTCAAAAAGAATACTTCATATTTAAATAGTTCTACAGAAAAAATTGCTATTAAAAAAGCTATTTTTCCCTGGTCAAGGTTTCCCGCTGAGGACACAATGCTTGGTCCAGAAATGAAAGCAACCGGAGAGGTTCTTGGCATTGGAAAAAGTTTTGGAGTTGCTTTAAATAAAGCTTATGCAGCTGCGGGGGTTGAAATAAATAAAGATAAAAAAGGTATTTTTGTCAGCTTAAGTGATCAAGAAAAATCAAATTTTATTAGTGTAGTCAAAACTTATGCAAATTTAGGGTTCCAAATTTATTCAACTGAAGGCACTGGAAAATACTTAAAAAATCACAGTATAGATTCAATAATTGTTGGTAGAGCTGAAGAAACTTCTCCAACTTCTTTGACAATACTTCAAGAAAATTTGATTTCGCTTGTTATAAATACACCCACATTTGCTAACGAGTACACAGATGGTTGGAAAATTAGAAGGCTATCTCATGAAACAGGGGTCGCAGTTGTTTCATCAGTTAGAGAAGCTGAAGCTTTTCTAAAAGCATTTAATGAGATTAGTAAATCTTTTGAAGATATGGAGGCAATACAAAATGTCAGTTAAACCAATATTTTTTGCTTTAGATGGAAAGTCAATTGATGAATTTCAATTTGAGCTTAAAAGACTAGAGGGGCATATTTATGGTGTAAAAGTAGGTCTTGAACTTTTTGTATCTGAAGGGCCTCGTGTTGTTGAAAAATTAAAAAATCAAGGTTGGAAAGTCTTTTTAGATTTAAAACTTCACGATATACCTAATACCATTAAGCAAGCTACAAGAAGCGCCGCAAATATTGGAGCAGATTATTTAACAATTCATATAGCTTCAACCAGTGATGCACTAAATGAAGCATCAATTTCTAAAGGTGCAAATCTAAAAATTCTTGGAGTAAGTAGCGCATTAACAAGTAGAGCAATGAGCAATACGGTAAGCGAAGAGGTGCATGAGGAATTTAGAAATGCAAAAGAAAGTGGTATCGATGGAGTTATATGTCCTCCTTCCGAAATTTCAAAGACTAAAGATTTATTTGATTTAATTGTAACTCCTGGAATTAGATTAAAAAATGAGGAAAAAAATGATCAAAAAAATGTCTCGACACCAGAGTTTGCAATAAATTCAGGTGCAAAATACATCGTGATGGGTCGAACAATTAGGAACAATCTTGATTTTATAATCAACGAACTAGAGTTATGAAAAAATTTATTGCAGCCCCATTCGGTAATTACATAAAAACCTCAAATACAATTTCAGTAACAGGAAGTTGGACTGTTGAAAAACGTACTGGACGAATTAAGCAAATTGCAAAAACCTTAAGATATACAAAAAAAGGGTGGGTTAATAAAATAGGGCTTAGAAATCCTGGCTTAAAATATGGACTTAAAAACCACCAAGAAAATGAAGTCTTTTCTGTTGCAGGTATAGATAGAGATGACTGGAAAGTCTTTAGTAAATTAATTCCAGAGAATATAAATCTTGAAATAAATATGTCATGTCCAAACGTTGAAAGTCATTTTACTGACGGAATTGAGGATTTTAGTTATGACTCACGTGAATGGTATATAGGTAAAATTTCTCCCTTGACTACTTTTGAAGAACTCGATATTTATATTAATAATTTTAATTTCAAACAAATTCATGCATGCAATACTTTGCCGGTAGACAAAGGTGGTTTAAGTGGAAAAGAACTTATGCCTTATACGTCTAAATTTATCAAACATATTAGAGAGAACTATCCTCATGTCGAAATTATTGCTGGTGGAGGAATTTCTAATGAAAATGATATAAATTATTATTCTGAACTAGGAGCTCATCATGTTAGTTTTGGAACTGTGTGTTTCAATCCGTTAAAATTAAAGGGGTTATTATGAATCTATTTATTAAAGAAGATTTTATTTCACATGCAGGATTGCCTTTAACTTGGAAGGTTGAATGTGATGCTCTAACAGATGGAGATTATGAAGCTCTAGCAAAAATAGTTAGTGAGAAAATAAAATTTAAAGATGTAAAAGGAATACCTCGTGGAGGAATACCTTTTGAAAATGCACTTAGACAATACGCATCTAATGACAGTAGTGATCCATTATTAATTTGTGATGATGTATACACAACTGGAACTTCAATGAGAGAAGTTTATGAAGAAGGAGCTATTGGCGTTGTAGTTTTTGCTAGAAATGAAATCACTGACGATTGGATTAAAGCAATTTGGCAGATGTCAATTTAGCCTTCTAACTTACTAATCCTTCTTAGGTATCTTTCCTCTTGTATTAATTCTGCTTTTAAAAATTTATCAATAATACTTAAAGCTTTTTGTTCATTTATATTATTTGAACCTAAACATAAAACATTAACATTATTATGTTCGACACTTTGGGTCGCTGTAAATTCGTCAACAATGTTCGAAGCCCTAATTCCTTTTATTTTATTTGCAGCTATAGACATCCCAACACCACTTCCACAAATTAACAATCCCCTAAATGATTCATTATTTAAAATATAATTACAAACATCTTTAGCAAAATCTGGAAAGTCACAACTTTCATTACTGTCCGTTCCAAAATCTTTTAAGTTGATATCATCATTTAAATTATCAATAATGTATTTTTTTAACTCAAATCCTGCATGGTCAGAGGCAATTGCCAGATTTTGAACCATTAAATTAATTTCTCTATGTTTAAAAGTTTGTCTATCTCTTCGCCTGAAAGTAGTTCCTTTTCAACTAGTACTTCTTTTATTGTTTTATTTTGTGATATCGCTTCTTTTGCAATTTCAGCAGATTTATCATATCCAATTACAGGAACAAGAGCGGTAACTAATATTGAATTTTTTTATATATTTTCTTTCATAGCAATATTTTCAGCTATCATGGTAACTGTATCAAAAAATACAGTTCATTCAGTATTCTTTTTAATTTTAGATTTTATAAGCATCTCTTTCTTATTTATTATGATCGGAGCTGAGTTCTTAGGAATGATTATGTTAATAGTCTACGTCGGAGCTGTAGCTATCTTATTTTTATTTGTTGTTATGATGCTTAATGTAGCTCAACAAAAGAATGAATGGTTTTCTTGAAATTAGAAGCACACATATACCAATAGGACTATTAGTAAGTTTAATTATTTTTTCTGAATTAATAATTGTTATAGGTGGCTGGAAATATAAAACTGATTTAGCTGATTCTATATCACTTAAAATTAATTCAAGTATGACTAATACAGAATCTCTGGGTAACGTAATTTACACAGATTATATACACTTATTTCAATTATCAGGAATGATACTATTGGTTGCTATGATAGGAGCAATTGTTTTAACTTTTAGAAAAAGATCAGGAGTAAAAAAACAAAGCTACTTTAAACAGATATCTAGAGAGAAAAAAGATGGAGTTATTCTGACAGAGCCTGAAAATAATAAAGGGGTTAAAATCGATGCTTAGTATAGGCCTTGGACATTATTTAACTCTTGCAGCTATAATATTTATTATTGGTATAGTTGGTATTTTTTTAAACAGAAAAAATATTATTGTTATTTTAATGAGCATAGAATTAATATTACTTG
>PYIK01248704.1_pt1 | contig 10337 bp, 8 predicted proteins | sample 3578011 | NCBI WGS metagenome assembly PYIK01 (sample SAMN08408022, study PRJNA431606) | Marine metagenome isolate SA_KN192-05_S13_70m, whole genome shotgun... | biome: marine; feature: oceanic pelagic zone; material: water; isolation source: 70 m water sample, 0.2-0.8 um fraction ... | reverse complement strand
TTTCTCCACTTATAGTACTGGCCACACTACAAACTGCTCATTCTATCTCGATTGAAGCTACCCTCAGTTTTTTGGGTGTAGGTGTACCCATAACTGAACCTTCGCTTGGGTCACTAATTTCAAATGGATTTGATTATATTTTATCGGGAGCTTACTGGATTACCTTCTTTCCTGGCATAATGTTGCTTGCAACAGTAGCCTCGATTAATATCGTTGGGGATCGTTTAAGGGTTCTTTTAAACCCAAAGATCTCTTAAATCTTGTCACTATGCTGTGATAACGAGTTGTTCAAAATGGTTGACATATCGATAACTCCTATTGAAGCTTATTGGTTATGTACAACTTGAACCTTGATATTTCTTATTTTCCCTCTCAAAAAAATGCAGAAATTTTGGATATAACGGTTGGAGACCTTCTCCGAAAAGTAGCAAACGATAGTCCAAATTCGATCGCAATGATTGATATTTTGGAAAATGGTGATTGTGGTCAGTCCTGGACTTATTCAGAATTGTTCGCACAGGGTGAACGCTTAGCTCAATCTCTTTCAACACGTTTCAAGGCACATGAAAGAGTTGTTGTATGGGCGCCAAATATTCCAGAATGGGTGATTTTGGAGTATGCTGCAGGTCTGGCAGGTTTGATACTCGTTACTGCCAATCCGTCTTTTCAATCATCAGAGTTGAGGTATGTGTTAGAACAATCCGGTGCAGTCGGGTTGTTCATGGTTAACGAATTTAGAGGTAATCCGATGCAGGATATCGCGCAAGAAGCTACTGCTGAAAATACTCTACTTCGAGAGATTGTAAATCTGGAAAACATGGATGCTCTTTACGCTACAGGGGACAAACTAACTAAACTTCCGGATGTCCAGCCAGATGATCCTGCCCAAATACAGTATACATCGGGAACTACTGGGTTTCCCAAAGGTGCGATCCTTAGCCATAAGAATCTCGTAAACAACGCCCGGCTTTTTTGTGCGCGTAAACAAGTGGGTCAGCATTCAGTTTGGGCAAATTTTATGCCCTTGTTTCACACAGCAGGTTGTGCAACGGGCGTTTTGGGATGCCTTCAGGCATCTTGTAAAATGCTCCTTATCAAACATTTTGACGCCAATGTTTTTGCTCGTTTGATCGAAGAACAGAGGGTGACAACTTGTTTTGCTGTTCCAACAATGCTGTTTAATTTATTAGAATCGCTTGAACATAACCCGCGAGATATGTCCTCTCTTGAGGTCATTACAACGGGTGGTGCGCCTGTGCCGCCCGACTTGGTCCGGCGAGTTCGAAACCGTTTAGGTTGTCATTTGCTCGGTGCTTTTGGACAAACAGAACATAGCCCTATGATTTCTTTGAATCCCGTTGAGTCCACGATTGAACAGATTGTCGAGACAGCTGGGCAACCGCTGCCCTACACCGAAGTGTCAATTCGCTCACCAGAAAGCAACGATATTCTCCCGATTGGAGAGGTCGGGGAAATCTGTGCACGTTCTTATGCAGTGATGATCGGGTACAATGATAACCCAGAAGCCACAGCGTCCGCTATCGATAGGGACGGATGGTTACACACAGGCGATCTTGGCACAATGGATTCTCAAGGTTTTGTACGGGTGACGGGTCGCGTGAAGGATATGATTATTCGTGGTGGTGAAAACCACTTCCCTGCTGAAATTGAGGCAGTTCTTGTGACTTACCGTAAAATATTACAGGTGGCTGTGGTGGGACTTCCAGACGAGAAATGGGGGGAAATTATCGCGGCATTTGTTCTATCCGATGCCGTATTGGATCCCACTGAACTGCGAACTCATTGCCGCGCACATCTATCACCGCAAAAGACACCGTCTATATGGGTGCATGTGCCAGATTTTCCTTTAACGGGTTCAGGAAAAGTTCAAAAGTTTGCAATTCGGGAAAAGTATCTTACGGGCAACTATGGAAAGGTTTTAATATGAGTATCCGCATCGAAAAGGACGGTTCAATATGGACCATTATTCATTCACGCCCGGAAGCACGCAATGCAATGGATCCTGAAAGTGCCAAGTCACTCTTTGAGGCATTCCAGTCGTTTGATGCAGATGATAGTGCCTGTGTTGCAGTGTTTTGGGGAGAGGGTGGTGCCTTCTGTGCTGGATGGGATCTAAAACATGCTTCGTCACTTGATGACGCCGGTGCACTTGATCCATTTGATTTTCCGGAGGAGGGAGATCCCCCGATGGCAGTCATGGGACCAAGTCGATTAGATCTGTCGAAACCGGTAATCGCCGCTGTCTCAGGACCTGCTGTTGCAGGAGGTATGGAACTTGCTCTTTGGTGTGATATCCGGGTAATGGAAAATTCAGCTTTCATGGGGGTGTACTGTAGGCGTTGGGGTATCCCATTGATTGACGGGGGAACTGTTCGATTGCCACGACTGGTTGGCGAGGGTCGTGCTATGGATTTGATCCTTACTGGGCGTCGTGTGGATGCTGATGAGGCCTTGAAAATTGGTCTTTGTGAGTATGTCGTGCCTGACGGTGAAGCGCGTGCAAAAGCCGAAGCTTTAGCGAAAGAAATCGCAAGATTTCCTCAAAGCTGTATTAAAGCAGATCGTCGATCAACTCGTGACCAACATGGATTATCTTTGCGTGCGGCTTTGAGGCAAGAATGGCAAGGTAGCAAACGTGAAGTGACGAAAGGTATTGAAGGTGCCAATCGTTTTGCGGGTGGAAAAGGGCGTGGGGGTGATTTCAACGATGTATGAAATAAATCTTTCATCATCTTTATTTCCAGCCCTTCAAGATAGATCAGTCATACAAAGTTCTATAGGAGCAGTTTTGAAAAATTCTGCGTCCTAATATGGTAACACTGAGGCACTAGTAGAGGTGACGCAAGACGGCAAACTTGGCCGTCGCTGGAATTATGACTCGCTGTACCAAGATAGTTTGAAACTTGCTTTTGCTTTATCTGGATCAGATTAAAAAGGCTGATTTCTGAGCCACGCCTCAAAACATGTTGCTGCTGAAGACAGTCTTTGGCTTTTTGAAGGGATCAAGTAATAGTCATAGCCCTCCAACCATATCTCGGAAAGAGGCGCCAGTAGATCAGCATCAATCTCTGGCTTAGCCAGTTCATCAAGCAGAGCGATACAATTGCCGGATACGACCGCTTGAAGGCGGTTGTTGGCATCTGGTAAATGCACAGGATTATGCATTGGGGCATATTCAATTCTGGCTAGGGCATGCCAGAGTTTCCAGCCAGCCATGCCGGATGCGTCGGGTAAAAGCGGGACCTCGGAGACAATTTGTTCCAGTCCAATTTCTTCAGCCCTTTTACTTACTGTAAAATTGGCAAGCGGAACAGTTCGGGATGGATATAAAAAAGTCCCTAGACGTTTGCCTGTCTCTGCATCACACCAGAACACGGTCATATCCAAAATCGGATTTTGCAGATCGGCTTTAGTGTTGATAGGTTCCACTCTAAGTGCAATATCTGGATAGTCTTGAGTGAAATCTGAAAGCCTTGGCCCAAGCCAGCGCGATATGAACCAGCTGTGTGCGCCCACACAAAGACTATCATCTGATCGATCGCGTAAATCAGAAATCACGTTCTCAAGTTGACCAAAGTGGCGATTAGCGGCGCTCCACAGTGTTTGTCCATGAGGTGTTAGTCTGATGTGAGTATGGCGGCGCTCAAACAGTTTGAAACCCAATTCGCCTTCCAATTTAGATATTTGGTAACTCACAGCCCCTTTGGACATATGCAACTTATCGCCCGCTGCAGTAAAGCTCATTTTCTTGGCCACTATACAAAATAATTTCAAGTTGTCGAAGGATCGGAATCGCATGGCTCTGTTTAAATATATTGAACAAATAGATCAAGTTTTTAGATTTGACGGAACCCATAATCTCGCTTAACTTTCAATTAAGGAGACATTTCTATGAAACCACGCGACCCAATAGCACAGCTTCCAACCCATGAAGTTACCAACATGCCTCCACATATGGGAAATCAGAACCTCTGGCAGGATGATAAGGCGTTGCAGCACTGGACTAAAGTAGAAGGCGGCACATGTCATACTGATCATATCGCGCATGTCGGGCTACTGACAGGGTTGGATGAGACCTTTGAGAAAGCTAATCAGGCCAACCGTCATGGGCCGGAATTGCATGCCTTTGATCGTTACGGCATGCGAATAAACGCGGTTGAGTTTCATCCAGCCTATCACGATCTCATGGACCTCGCGATATCCAACAAGGTTCACAATTTCGCGTGGCATAACGAGAACAATGCAGGACACGTGGGCCAGTCTGTTTTGACCTATATGTTCAGCCAACCAGAGGGCGGAGTCATGTGTCCGATGGCGATGACTTATTCTGTTGTGCCGTCACTACGTATAACGCCCTCAGTAGCCAAGACATGGATGCCAAAAATACTTTCCACTCAATATGATCGCCGAGATATTCCGGTGAATGAAAAAACCGGTGCAATGATTGGGATGTTTATGACCGAGAAACAGGGTGGATCAGATGTACGCGCCAACTCCACATCAGCCCGACCTTTTGGTGAGGGGTATCTACTTACTGGACATAAATATTTTTGCTCAGCACCTATGTGCGATGCCTTTTTAGTCCTAGCAAATACTGAGAACATGGGTATCTCATGTTTTATTGTTCCACGCTGGCGTACTGACGGCAGCCGCAACAATCTTTTCATTCAAAAGACGAAAGACAAGCTGGGCAACCGCTCGAATGCATCTACTGAGATGGAGTTACAAGATACTTGGGGTGTAATGCTGGGTGATGAAGGCCGGGGTATACGTACGATTATAGAGATGGTCACCGGAAATCGGCTTTATTGTGCAATGTCCTCGGCCGGTATCATGCGGCAGGCTCTGGTTCAGGCATTGCATCATACTTCGCACAGGTCGGCGTTTCAGAAACGGTTGATCCAGCAGCCACTTATGCAGAATGTTCTAGCTGATATGGCAGTCGAGGTTGAAGCTGCGCTGGCTCTTGGGTTGCGGATTGCGCGAGCAATGGACACCGCAAATGATCCGGCCCAGGCGGCTCTGGCACGCATCGGGACGACGGTGGCGAAATACTGGAATACCAAACGTTGCCCGAGCCTCGTGGTAGAGGCACTAGAATGCCATGGAGGTCCTGGATACATCGAAGAAAGCATTATGCCGCGCCTGTATCGCGAGGCGCCACTGAATTCGATCTGGGAAGGGTCGGGTAACGTCATGGGACTGGACGTGATGCGTGCAATTGGGCGTGAACCTGAGACGATTTCAGCCCTTATGGCCGAGGTCGAAAAGGCGCGTGGTAATAATCCAAATCTGGACCGCGCCATCGATGATCTGCGGGATGAGCTGGCTAATCCTGACGGGATCGAAGCCCGTATGCGCATGATCACAGAGATGATAGCGTTGACGCTTCAGGGGGCTTTGCTGACATGCCACGGAGAAAGCGCTGTTGCCGATGCTTTCTGCGCCTCGCGTCTCGCTCCACGCTATCGCGGCGCATTTGGAACCCTGCCCAAGGGTCTCGACCTCGACGCCATCATCAGCCGCGCCCTGCCTGGTTAATAGGCAAACAACCAGGACAAAAGGAGGTGAGACATGAGAATTGCACTTTTTGGAGCGACTGGCGCAGTTGGGGGCCACTTTCTGAACAAGGCACTTGCCGCGGGTCATGAGGTCATAGCTCTAGTAAGAACGCCCAAAAAACTCAGTGAACATACAAATCTATCTGTGCTCAAAGGCGACGTTACAAGCCCTAGCGATGTTGCGAAACTTATTAGTGTTGCCGATGTCGTTGTCAGTTGCCTTGGCAATGTCAGAGGTGTGTTGATTATGGAGAAAGCGGCCAAGGCAATTCTTGATGCCTCAGCTAAACAATCAAAACCGCAAAAATGTTTGTTTATCAGCAGTGTAGGGTGTGGTGGCACGTCTTGGGTCGTCAAAAAGATGCTGCAATTGATCGGGAGACGTTCGAGTTTCGCGGATTATGAACGGGCGGATGCTTGTATATCAAGTGAGGGAGAAGTCCCATATGTGTTGATCCGCCCCGCCGCCTTGAAGGAAAAACCTGGCAACGGAAAATATTGCGTGTTTCAGGGCGACGGGACCTTTGCACGACCTATAGCTAAAGAAGATGTGGCTGAATTTCTGTTCGATGCCATTTCAAGCAATCAGTGGGACGGCCGTGGTGGTCTGCAATTGGCGGGGATGAAGTAATGATGATCCAGTCGGCACTGACCTTTCCTATCCTTCAAAATAGGAAATTTTTGACCAATTTTATCTACAAACTCATAGAACCATAACAAAAGGAGCCATGGATATGGCCGGAATAATATTGCCCGTAATCTCAAGCGCTGTGCGTTCACCATGGTTCAAGGCGACGCGCGACCTGACAACCGCTTATGGCGACCACGAAGGGCGGCTGACGCCCGTAACATTTGAACGCCCTATCGTCGAAGAGTACCGGGTGTTGCGCACCAAGGCAGGCATTTTCGATGTGCCGGAGGTCCCGCTGGAAATTCGGGGGCCGGATGCGGCCGCGTTCCTTGACTATGTTTTCACTCGGCCTGTCAGCACCATGGCAGTAGATCGGGGGCGTTATGGCCTGATGTGCCACGATGGAGGCGGCATTGCCTGTGATGGTGTTGTGTTCCGGCTGGCCGAAGATTGGTTTTGGTATGTCCACGCGGATCGTGACGTGTTCACTTGGCTCCACGCCTTAAAACTCGGCTATGACGTGGAAATTCGAGATCCAGGCGCCTGGGCGATCCAGATTCAGGGACCAACCAGCCTTGATATACTGGACGCTTGTGTCGATGGTGGGGCCCCAGAAGAGTTCAAATATTACCATTCACGTAAGGTAACCATGGGCGGTCAACCGGTTCTGATCAGCCGAACGGGATGGACCGCCGAGCTTGGCTTTGAGGTCTACAACATGGATCCACATGTTGATGGTATGGCGCTTTGGTCTCACTTGATAGCAGCTGGCGCGCCACATGGGATGGAGATCCTTTCGACCTACGCCATGAATCCGCGTCGGATTGAGGCGGGGATCATGAACTACGGCACCGACATGGGCTGGGACACAACGCCATTTGATCTGGGGCTGGGGGACTTTGTCGATTTTGACCATGATTTCGTGGGGCGGGACGCCTTGCGGGCCACTGAGCGCTCCCCCCGATTCTCTGGTTTCATGACTGAGGCGAAGGACATCAAATGGGGATCGCCTGTTTTGGCAAGCGGCAATGCGGTTGGCCGTGTAAAGGCGTTCGAACCGTCGCCAACCCTCGGCACGGGGATCGGGTATGTTCTCTTCGACACACCTGAGGCCATGTCGGCCAATGCTTTCACCGTGAAGGGCCGAAACGGGAATGAGTATCCGCTCGCCCTGCATGCACTACCGTTCTTTGACACTGACAAACGCATCCCTCGGGGCCTTGAAGTCATGGAGTTCAAAGGATGTATGATCTGAACCTAACCCTATCCCACGTTCCGGCACAGCCCGACATGGAGATTCGCGAGATTACCATCGGCGCGTTGTTGCGCGAGGTGGCTGCGGCGAAACCCGATGTGGAGGCATTGGTCGAAATCAGGCAGGACGGTACAAAAGGGCGCCGCTGGACCTATGCCGAACTTCTGAAAAATGCCGAGCGGCTGGCTTTGGCTCTGTCCACACGTTTTGCGCCCGGCGAGCGTCTTGCCATCTGGTCGCCAAACAACCCCGAATGGGTATTGATGGAATATGCCTGTGCACTGTCCGGGCTGGTGCTTGTCACGGTGAACCCAGCCTTTAAGGCCCGCGAACTGGCATATGTTTTGGAGCAGTCCAGTGCAGTTGCCCTGTTCTTGGTCGACGAGTTTCGAGGTAACCCGATGGGCCAGATTGGGACGGAGGTTGCTGAGAGCATTACGTCGGTGCGTGAGGTTACGGACATGGAAAACGCCGCACTTTACGCAGAAGGGGTCCGCATACCTTCTTTGCCCGAAGTTGCCTCTGGCGACGCCGCGATGATCCAGTATACTTCCGGCACGACAGGTTTTCCCAAGGGCGCGGTGCTCAGCCATCGAGGGTTGGTCAATAATGCGCGGTTCTATGCATCTCGCTGCGGGGTAACTGCGGCAACGACTTGGGTCAACATCATGCCGATGTTCCACACCTCGGGCTGTGGCATGATTACGCTGGGTTGCCTTCAAGCGGGTTGCCGAATAGTGCTGGTAAGCCTTTTTGATCCAGTTATAGTGCTTGACCTTCTCGAAGCGCTTCGCGCGGATAGGATCCTTGGCGTCCCGACGATGGTGGCGGCCCTACTCGATGCGCAAGAGGATAACATACGCGACTTGTCAGCGTTAAAGCTAGTGAATTGCGGCGGCTCGATGGTGGCGCCCGACCTGGTGCGACGTGTGCATTCTCTGATGGGAGCTAAGTTTTCGACCGTCTATGGGCAGACAGAGTATTGCCCGGTGATTACCTTGCACCACTTGTCAGATAGCATCGGCGACACCTGCAACACAGTTGGCCAGCCGGTAGATCAGACCGAGGTCTCGATCCGCAGCATCGATAACAACCTTGCTGTTGAAATTGGCGCGGTTGGAGAAATTTGTGCGCGCGGCCCATGTGTAATGTTGGGATATAATGACAACCCAAAGGCAACGGCCGAGACAATAGACCCAGAGGGCTGGCTGCACACTGGCGATCTAGGCCGTATGGATACGCGTGGCTACGTTACCGTCACCGGCCGCGTCAAGGAGATGATTATCCGAGGAGGCGAGAACCATTTCCCAGCTGAAATTGAGAACTGCCTTTTGGAACACGTGAGCGTGGCCGAGGTCGCTGTCGTCGGCTTGCCAGACCCAAAGTGGGGCGAGGTTATTGGCGCGTTCATCCGTGGCAAGGGAGTACTCGAAAAGGCTGTGCTACATGCCCATTGCCGCGCAAACATGTCCCCGCAGAAAACCCCAAATGTCTGGGTGCAGGTCGAGAGCTTTCCCTTGACCGGCTCGGGCAAAATCCAGAAATTCGTTCTCCGCGATGGTTTCGTCGCCGGGGATTTCACTGAACTCTGATTTACTGAGACCGCCATGCGAAACACAACACAACTTTACATCAACATCCAGTGGATCACCCATATCTGCGGGCATGATATCGCCTTGGAAAACCCATCCACCGAGAAGGCGATCGCGACGATTCAACGAGGCATCGAAACCGTGGAGTTCAAAGGATGAGGGACCTTGCTGCCACCCGTCGCCGCAAAAACCTCAAGCGGCTCCTGAAACCGCATCACATCGCTTTTGTCGGCGGTAAGGCGGTTGAAGACTGTATCAATGCTACCCGCAAATCTGGTTTTGCTGGGGAAATCTGGGTGGTACATCCGAAATATGAGGAGCTTGCAGGCATTCCATGCGCGCCAAGCCTTGCCGATCTGCCCGAACCACCGGATGCCGCCCTGATCGCAGTGTCGCGTGAACGCACAATTGAAGTCGTGGCAGAATTGTCCGCAATGGGTGCAGGCGGGGCGGTGTCTATCGTCGGCGAATTTTCCGAAGCGGGAGAGGAAGGTGCCGCGCTGCAGGCCAGGCTGGCCGAAGTGGCCGGGGACCTTGCGCTCGTCGGCCCGAACTGTTTGGGTGTGATGAACATGTTTGATGGAATGGCCGTCTGGGGTGGTGACAACGTATTTTCTTCTGTCACAGGAGATGGTGTCACGCTGATCAGTCAGTCGGGCTACGTTGCCTATTCAGTGACCAACGTCGAGCGAGCCCTTCCACTGGGCTATGTCATATCGATGGGCAATCAGGCCGTTCTCAATGTAGCCGATTATATAGAAGCCGTATTGGATGACCCCCGAGTGCGTGCCATCGGGCTTTACCTTGAAGGAATCGTGGACATCGCCGCCTTCAGCGCCGCTGCGATGCGGGCGGTGAAACAGGGTGTACCGCTTGTGGCGCTGAAGGCCGGTGGCACGCAGGAAAGTGCTGAACTGGCGCAAAGCCATTCTGGCACCTTGGCGGTAGACAACGAAATCTGGTCAGCCCTTTTTCGTCGGTTTGCGATTGTCGAAGCAGGGTCACCCAAGGCGCTGATTGAGACGCTCAAACTGCTGGGCAGCCCCAAGCCCCCGAAAGGCAACCGCATTGTTGCTGCGGCAAATTCCGGTGGCTACGCAGCGATGATCGGGGAAAAGGGGCGCGATGTCGGTTTGGAGTTCCCTGCACCCACAGAGGCGCAACGGAAAGCATTGATAAAGACTGTCCCACAGCTAGTTTCTCTGATGAACCCGCTCGAATGGAACCTGCCCTGGGCGGCGATGTCCACACCGGATACCTCGCACAATGGCATGGGG
>PYIK01298237.1_pt1 | contig 10412 bp, 11 predicted proteins | sample 3578011 | NCBI WGS metagenome assembly PYIK01 (sample SAMN08408022, study PRJNA431606) | Marine metagenome isolate SA_KN192-05_S13_70m, whole genome shotgun... | biome: marine; feature: oceanic pelagic zone; material: water; isolation source: 70 m water sample, 0.2-0.8 um fraction ... | reverse complement strand
CATGCCTCAATGAGCTCTTCTGTGGTGGTTAGTGTTGCAAGCAAAGACAATGATCTGTCCAAAATCTCACGGCCGTATTCCAGTGGTACTCCCGCTACTGCATCTGTTGGAATCACAACTTGGTAGCCTAAATCGACAGCGGACAAAGCTAAGCCAATAACTCCAATGTTTAACGAAACCCCGAGAGCAACAATTGTTTGGGCGTTAAGGTTACGTATTATCTGGTCAAGTGAGGTACTTGTAAATGGAGTTAGGCCATGGAGTCGTGGGACAAGAATATCTTCAGGTTCCGGGCCAAAAGTCGGAATAAGTTCTGAGCCTTCTGTGTGTTCAATGAGTCCAGCTCCCGCTTGGTTTATTTTTTGAGAAGCGGCAAGCATCCTACAGTTAGTTATTGAACCCGCATTATCCGCTCGGTTTGTTGCTACTGCATGAAGTACACGAACACCCTGTTCTCGTGCAGCGGTACAGATTGAGGGGCCGTTTGAAAGGACACCAGAATTTTCAGCAGCGCTCTGAAGGTCTGGAAAGCTCGATAGGTCTCCGACTACCCCTCGTTGCACTTCCATAGTGACAACCACAGTATGTTTTGGGTTCACTAATTCTGTTAATTCCATATCTTGTCCTTCTGTAAAGAATAGGAAACTCTATAGCTCTATGTGTGCACTTCTTATATTTCAAGCGGTTAGATGAGTTGTGAATAATAGCGGCAGAAAAACCTGGTGAGGGTCCACCACTTTAGTTGATTTTCATACGACAGTTGGCTTGTTCGTTTCCCGGAAAATGCCACCGCTGTTAGGGGGCAGGCCGTTAGGCCTGCCCCCTCCGTATTTAAGAAGATTTTCTCTCCGGCCCTCAGATATGATTCATACCAACCTTGGTTTGTCATAAGGTAACTGCCCTGATCAATGGAGGACATATGGATGCAATATTATTGGCTGCAGGCCAGTCTTCTCGCTTAGGGCCAGACGCTGACAAACAGCTATATCGAATTAACAATAAGCCACTTGTTATCTTTTCGGCTGAACGCCTACTCGCAAATAGAAATATTGAGAGGTTAGTTGTTGTAGGTAGCGAACAAGGCATGGACGAGTTGCAATCCGCTCTGCGTGAATTTGATTTGTTTGATGTCTGCGATTTTGTGGTCGGCGGGGAGGAAAGACAAGAATCTGTTAGAAATAGCCTCTCTGCCGTTAAGAGCGACAGGGTGTTATTACATGAAGGGGCTCGGCCTCTAATTAGCTCGGCACTGGTTGACCGGGTGCTTGTTCCAGATGATGCGTGTGTGAGTCCGACAGTTCCTGTCCCCTTTACTGTGGCTATGGGTGGAACCGTCATGGAGAAAGAATTGGACAGGTCCCTACTTCATAATATTCAGCTCCCTCAAGTGTTTGATTCACAAATACTTTTTGAAGCTCATGCCCATGCGTTGTCAGAAGGTTTTGTTGCAACAGACGATAGTGCTCTTGTGTTTCGTTTGGGCTATCCGGTCAAATTTGTAGAGGGTGAAGTTACAAATATTAAAGTCACGTACCCCAAGGATTTATTGTTCGTAGAGGAACTTCTCAAAGAGCAATAGGTTTCATGGGATGAATTTTTAGGTAGATAGTTTTGACTTCGATTCTCATTCTTGCTCGGTTTTATGCAAGGCTCAGACAATGAGCGAATTGATATGGGAAGGCGAAGCAGATCTGAATCGGCCTTTTTTTGTCATCGCTCTTGAAGGACTATTTGATGCTGCTGGGGCAGCCACGAATGCTGTTGATCGGCTAGTTGATTCATATGAAGCGAAGCCTCTGGCTCATATAGAACCAGAAATCTTCTTTAATTTTCAGGAGGAAAGGCCGATTGTAAGAATCAATGAGGGGGAACGTGAAATTGTTTGGCCCTCGAATTCTATTTGGGCGGCTTCGTGCCCAAACGAGAATCATGACCTGGTGCTTCTCTCTGGTATTGAACCGCATCTTCGTTGGAAAACGTTCGCTGATTCTCTCCTTGAAGTGGCCCGCGCGACAAATGCTGAAATGGTGATAACGGTGGGAGCTATGGCAGGCATGGCACCCCATACTCGGGCATTGGGAGTGGTCGGTAGCGCTGCTGATGCGGCTACGGCTGATCGTCTTGGCCTTGGACGCCCGACCTATGAAGGTCCCACTGGGTTAGTTGGCGCTCTTCACGATGAGTTAGATAAGGCGGGAATGCCGGTTATATCGCTTCGAGTGTCCGTGCCACACTATGTTCCTAATCCCCCAAATCCTGAAGCGACAAGATCATTGTTGTCGCGTTTGGAATTGGTAACCGGAGTAAAAACGTTTCATGGGGAATTAGACCATGATGCAAATGAATGGCGGAAACGGATAGATCTTGCTGTTTCTAATGATGGGGAGATGGCGAGTTACGTTGAGCAACTAGAACAACGTGTTGATGAAAGTGAAATCCTGCCAACAGGAGATGACTTGGCTGCAGAATTAGAAGCGTTCCTCCGCGACAGGAGAGAAGACTAAGCGTTCAATAGTTGGATTGTGTTATAGGTCTATTTCCCCAAGCGCCCGAAATCCTACAGCTCCTGCTCCTATGAGAGGGCCCTTATCTTCTAGCTCACTCGGAACTATCTTTGTTCCTTGAGCGTGATCTATTTTTGAAAGCTGATCTATGGTGCTTTGCGCAGCTTCAAAGAAAATATCTCCGAATCCAAGTGCGACAGAGCCAGCAACTACCGCTAACTGGAGGTCAAGAAGATTCGCTACTGAAGCTACGGCACGCCCCACTAAGGTCCCTACTCTTTTTCTCGTTTCATCATTTGCATTAACTGCCGGAGATCCGAGAGCTCGGGAGAGTGCCGATCCAGAAGCAGACCCTTCTAAAAGACCTGAAACTCCATTAGCGTCCTTCCCTCCTTGTGGGTCAACGAATACATGTCCAATATGCCCTGCATTCCCATCTGCTCCATCAAGTAAGGTTCCGTTTAGGACAATTCCTCCGCCAACTCCGGTGGAAACGACCATGGCGATAAAATTGCTGCAATGTTTAGCGGTTCCTACCCAGCCCTCCGCTAAAGCTAGGGCTTTTGCATCATTATCAACATAAGTTGGTATTTGAATGTCATCTTCTAGTTTTTTTCGGAGCGGGAAGTCTCTCCATTCAGGAATGTTGAGAGGAGAAACAAGTTGGTATGAGTTTTTTGCTGGACCCCCGCAGCCTACTCCTATTGCTTCAATCGGGTTAGAGGTTGTTTCTAAGGTTTCTTTAACAAGACTGAGGAGACGTGGGTAGAGCTGCTCGGCGTCTGGCAGCACAGTTTGAATCTGGTTTTTGTGTGATGGTCTACCATGCGAATCTACGATGCCAGCCGCAACCTTTGTCCCTCCAATATCAACAGCTAGTACATTCGACATTGAAAATTCGAGGCAACTAGGTGCTGGCCCTGTAGATGCCGGCATCACCGACAGCATCTTTGTTGAGCATCTTACTTAGATGAAGTCCTTCGAGAATGAATTCGATTCCGCTTGCGACATGTGCGGGATTTTCGAGATCAGCGGCGCTTAGACCAATATTCTCGAGAATGGGTTTAAAGGGTTCCATCTTGTTGAGGTAATCAATATATGAGGTAGAGGAAATGTCATCACCGGCGCTTACCACTGCCCCGTTTTCAAACTCGTCAAGTAAAGGAGAGCACAACGTATGGTCGACAGCTTCCCGGAATACTTCGAGGACAGATTGTTTGATGAGGTGTCGGATGATCTCAGTTTCTCTTCCGTCCTCAAGTGTTTCAATTTCAATTTTTCCTGAAGTTGAAGCTACTAACGAACTTAAGTCACTTACGCGTGGAACGGCGTATGTTTCTTCATTGAGAAGTGCCCTGCGAAGGGATCCGGCGATTAACGTTTCGTAGTTAGAAACAGTTAGTCGGACTGAAACACCAGATCGCTGGTTAATGTTGGGATTCTCGCGAGCTACATGTGAGAGAGTTGCGATTATCTTTTCCATAAACTCGGGAATATCTACATTAACGGATTCGTGGGGGAACGTATTTGCTTCTTGAACGGCGATTTGTCGTTCCAATTCAATATCAAATGGGTAATGAGTCCGTATCTGACTTCCGAACCGATCCTTTAATGGGGTGATGATCCTCCCACGATTTGTATAGTCTTCGGGGTTAGCTGAAGCTACGAGGATTACGTCCAGTGGTAGGCGAACTTTATATCCTCGGATCTGGACATCTCTTTCTTCAAGAATATTTAGCAGCCCTACTTGGATCCTTTCTGATAAATCAGGAAGTTCATTAATAGCAAAAATCCCCCGATTGGTTCGTGGAACAAGCCCGTAGTGCAGTGTCAATTCATCTGAGAGGTAACGACCTTCCGCTACCTTGATCGGATCAACTTCGCCAATGAGGTCGGCAATTGATGTATCTGGTGTGGCAAGTTTTTCACCGAATCTCTGATTTCGATGAATCCATTCAATTGGCGTTCCGTCACCTTTCTCACTTATGAGGTCTCGCGCATGTTTTGAAATTGGGTTAAATGGGTCATCGTTAATTTCTGATCCGGCGATAATCGGCATCCATTCATCGAGGAGCTCTACCAGACCTCTGATCATTCTGGTTTTAGCTTGGCCACGTTCGCCGAGAAAGATTACGTCATGTCCGGCAAGGACAGCATTTTCTACCTGAGGGATAACTGTGTCTTGATATCCGAGCACGGTTGGGAAGATATCCTCGCCCTCTCGGATAAGCCGGATAGCGTTTTCACGGATTTCTTGTTTTACTGTTCGCGAAAGCCATCCTGATTTTTTTAATTTACCTAGGGTATGTGATTTCCTCATGCTCGAAACATAGCGGAAGTATTCGCTTATTTCTCTATCGGAGGGACAAGGTTTACGACTTTTTCGATTTTTTTCAATTCGTTAAAAATATTCTGTCGAGCTTTTTCCTCCCATTGATGCTCAAAGGCTTGTATGGCAAAGATGGGAGTTAGTTTCAACAAACTATTTAGGAATTGCCCGCGACCGAGAAAAAACTGTTCGTCTGGTAAATGTTCGTATTCCTCTCGTATGCCTCTCTGATATTCCAAATAGAAATCTTGCTCGCTGGCAAGTATTGCTAGATCAATGTCGTGAAGGACTTGGAATGAAAGCTGACCTTTGACTGGCTTAAGATAATTTGCCGTTGAGAGAATAAGGTTCCGCACATGCTTGGAATTACAAACTTTTAGATTCTTGAGCCATTGATAAGCTATCGTCGCGCTTTCATCCTCATTTGACTCTGATTTTGGGTCATAAATAAAGTCATGGAACCATATCGCGAAACGAAGCTCAGTCTCCTTTTCAATTGCTACGGGCACCCTGTCAAGGACAGAAAAACAATGGCTAATATGTTCTAGTGTGTGGTAACTCCTTTGGGGGCTGGAGTAGGCGTCGGCGATCTCTTTACCCATTGTGGTTGCAGATTCAAGGTCAATTTTCGTGGTGTAACACAGGTCAAACCATTGGCTCATAATTTCTATCTCTTTGCCGTCCATACCCAAAGAATACTTTGAAAACTAAGAAATGGCTGAAAGGAAGTTTGAGAAATACAGATCTGTTATTGGGTAGACGGTTAGTGTTTAAAGAGTGGGAAACACTAATCTAATAGTAAGACAAGCAAGCTTGTCTTACTATTGATTTGCCTGGAGGCACAAAAGTAAATGGCACAGACAAAAACGCGGCCTACTCCGCAGCCAATTCGGAAAAAACCGAAACAGCTTCCGTTCCCTCTTAACCTGTATCAAAGCGCCGTTGGCAGGAAATGGGTTATGGCTGTCAGTGGGATTGTTCTTCTTGGATTTGTTGTTACCCACATGATTGGAAATCTCCACTTATACGAGGGTCCTTTGGAGATACACGAGTATGCAGAAACCCTTAGAAATCTTGGAACAGATATTGTGCCAAGAACATGGCTACTTTGGGGAGTGAGACTTCTACTCATTGCGGCTTTCGTAGTGCATATCCATTCTGCTTACTCTTTAAAGGAGATAGGTCGCAAGGCAAACACAAGAGCGAACTATGTGGATGGGAATAAGAAGTATGCGGCTTCTCAGGATTTTATTGCCGCAAACTATGCGAGTAGGACAATGCGCTGGACAGGCCCAATTATCCTCCTCTATCTAATCTTTCATTTAGCTGACCTAACCTGGGGATGGTTGAGCGACGATTGGTACCTTGGAGACCCCTATAACAATGTTGTGATCTCCATGGGGAATATTGGAGTTGCAATAATTTACATTGTTGCAAATATTGCTCTTGCGATACATATCTTCCATGGAACATGGAGTTTGTTCCAAAGCTTAGGTATCAATAGTCCAAAATATAATCAAGCTCGTAAAGTCTTCGCCAGTGGGCTCGCAGGGCTTATCTTGGTCGGGAATCTTAGTTTCCCCATTGCAGTTCAAGTGGGCCTACTAGATCAAGATAACTGTAAAGCACCATGCGGTTTAACAGCAGTTGAAGCAGAGGAAGGACACGAATGATCGGAGAACTACAATCACTAGCTCCTGATGGCCCCATTGATGAAAAGTGGGAAAGTCACAAATTCAATATGAAGCTGGTGAATCCTGCAAATAAGCGGAAATTTGAAATCATCGTTGTTGGTACTGGACTTGCTGGAGCATCGGCTGCGGCGACTCTAGGAGAACTCGGATACAACGTTAAAGCGTTTACCTACCATGACAGCCCAAGACGAGCGCATTCGATTGCAGCTCAAGGCGGAATCAATGGAGCAAAGAACTACCAGAATGATTGAGACTCTGTTTACCGCTTGTTCTACGACACTGTCAAAGGCGGTGATTACCGAAGTAGAGAAGCCAATGTTCACCGCTTAGCTGAAGTTTCTCTAAATATTATCGATCAATGTGTGGGCCAAGGCGTCCCATTCGCTAGAGAATACGGAGGACTTCTCGATAATCGGTCTTTTGGTGGAGCTCAAGTTAGTCGAACCTTCTATGCGCGCGGGCAAACGGGCCAGCAGCTCCTGTTAGGCGCATATTCCGCTCTTATGAGACAAGTAAATGCTGGGTCTGTTGAGTTGCATACCAGAACAGAGATGCTTGATCTTATTGTTCATGATGGCGCTGCGCGCGGCATAGTTACCAGAGATTTAATCACAGGTGATGTGCGTAGTCACACTGCTCACGCAGTCGTTCTGGCTACAGGAGGATATGGAAATGTCTATTACCTCTCTACTAACGCAATGATGTGTAACGTAACAGCTGGTTGGCGAGCGCATAGAAAAGGTGCGCTATTCGCTAATCCTTGCTACACGCAGATTCATCCAACCTGCATTCCAGCTAGTGATGAATTTCAATCAAAACTGACTTTGATGTCAGAGTCACTTCGAAACGATGGAAGAATTTGGGTCCCTAGAAATTATGATGAAGAACGGGATGTACCTGAAATACCTAATGGAGATCGGTATTACTATCTAGAAGAGAAATATCCATCTTTCGGTAATTTAGTACCCAGAGATGTAGCTTCAAGAAACGCTAAGACAGTAGTTGACAAAGGACTGGGAGTCGGACCATTAAAAAATGGTGTGTACCTCGATTTTGCAGATGCAATCGCCCGTGATGGAGATGACTCTATTCGCGCAAGATACGGAAATCTTTTCCAAATGTACGAACGTATAACCGGAGAGGACCCCTACAAGGCCCCTATGCGTATCTACCCTGCAACGCATTACACCATGGGTGGGCTTTGGGTGAACTACGAACTTATGAGCAACGTTCCTGGACTGTTCGTTGCCGGCGAAGCGAACTTTTCTGATCATGGAGCAAACCGCTTGGGTGCATCTGCTCTAATGCAAGGACTCGCCGATGGATACTTTGTTCTTCCATATACGATCGGCAATTATCTCGCCCCGCTATTGGGAGAGGCTCCGCTTGCTGAAAATGACGCAGCATGTGGGGAGGTCGTTAGTGAAGTAGCAGAGCGAACACAAAAATGGTTATCAACAAATGGGACAAGATCAGTTGACTGGTTCCACAGAGAATTAGGGAAATTGGTCTGGGAATTCATAGGAATGGAACGATCCAAATATGGCCTTGAGAAGGCTTTGTCAGAGATCCCCGCCTTGCGTGAAGAGTTTGAAAAAGATGTTCGAGTTCTTGGTACCGGAAGCAGCCTTAACTCTTCTTTGGAAAAAGTGGGTCGGGTTGCTGACTTCTTTGAACTCGCCGAACTCAAGGCAAGAGATGCACTTGAACGTGAAGAGTCATGTGGAGGGCATTTTAGAAGTGAAAGTCAAACTTCTGAAGGAGAAGCTTTACGTGACGATGAGAACTTTGCTCATGTATCAGCTTGGGAATGGGGAGGATCTTCAGATGCTGCTATTTGCCATAAAGAACAGCTTGAATTTGAGTACGTCGCACTTACTCAAAGGTCGTATAAGTAGGGGTTAGGTTAATAGTGGTAACAAGAAACTCTGTAGCAATAGTCAATGCAAAAGGGGGAACTTTCAAAACTTCAATAGTTGGAAATCTAGCTGTCCTAGCCCAACAGGAAGGAAAAAAGGTCCTTGTAATAGACCTTGATGTCCAAGCTCAGCAGAGTATGCAACTGGGGTATATGGAAAATGAAGTTGAGCCCGACAATGGAGCTGATCTAGCAAATTGGATAATTAATGGAGGACCTGTACCTATTCGTCAAGATATCGGTGGTCGTGTTGGTCTAGATCTACTTGAAGGTGGCCCATTATTAGCCACCGAAAAACTACTTCCCCACCGGAATGATTGGTCGACGCTACTCCTAGATGAACGGCTACAAACAATCAAGAAAAAATATGATGTCATTCTTATCGATTTCTCGCCATCTATTACTTCTCTTCTTACACACATGGGGCTTGAGACCGCCAATATAATTTTGGTTCCCATAGATGGATCTGAAATGTCGATTGATGGTATAGACCTGTTAGAACTTATGCTCGAGGAAGAAACAAAGAAGGGCGAAATAAAGCTTGATGGTTATATTCTGACCAATGTCCCGATTTCAGTATTTGATAGGGAAAGAAAACTAATGTCACAACGAGTTGAGAGTCTTGGAATTGATTACGTTGGCTCTGTCTATCGCGTTAGAGAGTCAGCATTTTCATCTGCCAAAATGGGAAAATCCATTGGAGAATGTCTTCCCATACCAAAAAGGTCAAAGCTTGATTTCAACGATGAATGGCGCACACGCAAATGCGCTATTGGTTATGAACGAATGTGGGAAAATATTAAGATGATTCTAGCGAATAAGAGAAAGGGGTAAGCCAATGGGGAATGGAAATCCTAGACGAAGACCTCGGAAAAAGAAGCTCGCCAATAGAGTTGATGATGTTCTGGACGCAACACATGAACAGAGTGCCCCTACCCACGATTTAGAGCTGCCAAAAGAAAACGATGAGGTTAAATCAGAGTTTGACGGCACTAAAATCGAAACGCATACCCCTGAAAAAGTTAGAGAATTAGGGAAAGATAAAAAAGAAATCTCTGAAGATCCTTCCTATCCATCTACAGATCTTACAGATGATGATTTAGGAGACTTTTTAAACAATAAGCAGGGAGAAGGAACATATTCTGAAGATAGTCTCTCCTTAACTCTTAAAGTCTGGCGACAATCTGGCCCCAATGCAAGAGGACGTTTCGAAACATATTTGGTTGAAAACATAAGTGAAGATATGTCTTTTCTGGAAATGTTTGATGTCCTTAACGAGAATCTAATCAATGAAGGAATAGAGCCAGTAGAGATCGCAAGTGATTGCCGGGAAGGAATTTGTGGCACCTGCGGTTGCATGATTAATGGCAAAGCTCATGGACCAGAGAAAGCTACTGCAACCTGCCAGTTGCACATGCGAAAATTTAAAGATGGCGACACCATCGTTGTTGAGCCATGGCAAGCTGCCTCTTTCCCCATCATTAAGGATCTGGTTGTAGACCGTTCTCCGATGGATCGAATCATCGAGTCAGGCGGTTTCATCACGGTGCCGACTGGATCTGCACCAGATGCAAACCTAATCCCAGTTCCTAAAGATGCTTCCGATACCGCTTTTGATGCAGCTGCATGTATCGGTTGCGGTGCTTGTGTTGCTGCATGTCCAAACTCAGCTGCACAATTGTTTACATCTGCAAAAGTGCAACATCTTAATTTGTTGCCTCAAGGGCAGGCTGAACGCTGGTCACGGACTGAAGATATGGTCGAAAAGATGGAAGAATACTTTGGATCGTGTACCAACCACGGCGAATGCCATGAAGCTTGCCCAAAAGAAATACCCCTAGACTTTATCGCCTACACCAACCGAGATTACGTAAAGTCGAAGCGAAAAAATAGAAAGCTTCTTGGTCAGACCCCTTAATCTAGTCTCAGATCTGGTTTAGTAGGTTAATTGTTCTTTCCCACGCTTG
>PYIK01148076.1_pt1 | contig 10462 bp, 8 predicted proteins | sample 3578011 | NCBI WGS metagenome assembly PYIK01 (sample SAMN08408022, study PRJNA431606) | Marine metagenome isolate SA_KN192-05_S13_70m, whole genome shotgun... | biome: marine; feature: oceanic pelagic zone; material: water; isolation source: 70 m water sample, 0.2-0.8 um fraction ... | reverse complement strand
ATTGCTCTCATACCTTTATGTTCCTCACCTACCAAATACCCAGTTGCCTCGTCATAGTTCATAACGCACTTCACGAGACCTTAACGAAATACAAGAGTTATTGGCGCACTGGCTAAAGGAAAAGATTAGTGATTCAGAAGCTGTAATTACTGACCTTCGAAGGCCATCAGGCTCCGGAATGTCTAGCGAAACGCTGCTTTTCAACGCTAAATCAGAGAATACAAATTCCAGTAACGAATCCTCGCTAGTAGCTCGCCTCGCACCGACTCCGGCAGATATTCCTGTCTTCCAAAAATATGATCTTGATCTCCAAGTCCGCATAATGAAAATTGTTCGAGAAAAAACTTCAATTCCCGTCCCGGATGTCCTCTGGTTGGAGACTGACCCTACTGTGCTTGGGGTTCCATTTTTTATTATGGAACAGGTCAATGGAAGAGTTCCACCTGACATTCCCCCATATGTATTTGGAGGATGGCTTTTAGATGCATCCTTAGAAAACCAGAAGATCTTAGAATATCAATCGGTTGAAATAATTAGTCAACTTTCCAAAATAGACCTTGAAGATCTCGATACTGACTTTCTTGAATTTGAAGACGTAGGCAACAGTCACCTACGTAGACATTTTTCCTCCCAACGAAATTACTACCAGTGGGTTACAGGCGATAAGAGAAATCATCCCGTTATCGAACACGCTTTCACATGGCTTGAACAGAATTGGCCTGAAGAGAGTGCAACAGTTCTCAGTTGGGGTGATGCGAGAATAGGAAATATTATGTTCAATAATGATTCCTTTGTCCCAGCTGCCGTTCTTGACTGGGAGATGGCGGGCCTTGCACCAGTTGAAGTAGATCTAGGCTGGCTTGTCTTCCTCCATAGTTTCTTTCAAGATATAGCTGAAACGTATGAATTTCCTGGCTTACCTGACTTTATGAATCCTGAAATAGTCAGAGAAACTTTTCGAGACCAAACCGGTTATTTACCGCAAGACCTTCACTGGTTCATGGTTTATGCTGGATTGCGTCACGCAATAATTATGAGCAGGATCAATGACAGATCTGTACATTTTGGGCAAGCAGCTTGGACAAAAGACGTTGATGAAGTAATTCCCCATCGCAATCTACTGTGGACTTTGATGGAGTAATTTAAGGAAATACAAAAGAAACGGGTTGCTAGCAGAAATAAGTCTTCTTTTCGCTCAGCCAGCAGCTGGGTTCACAATCCCATAACCTATACATATGATGTTAACGCTCTCGCACTCAACCATAGGGGTCTGGACGATCATCCATGTCGTGGGAGAGGTTGATATGGCAACAGGTCCTCAACTACGACAGGAAATTGTTCGACACGTCAGCGAAGGAAATGTACACATAGTTGTTGATTTACAAAATGTCGACTTTTTAGACTCGACTGGACTCGGAATACTAGTAGGAGGAGTAAAAAGAGCGAGAAGCAACGGCGGTGATTTTAGGTGTTCAGGACTATCCAGCAGCCTCCAGGAAGTATTTTCCTTAACTGGGTTAGATAACGTCCTGTCAAGCGTCGACCTGAATCAAGACCCAAGTACATGGACACCGCTGAATGAATAAAGGTATAACTCTAGAAATCCCCTCACAAGTTGAGTACCTTTCACTTGTTCGAGCTGTTGTAGCCTCAGCTGCAAGCCTCGATCAATCATTGGGCGATCAACGAATTGATGACCTTCGACTTGCTGTTTCTGAAGCTACGACAAATGCGATTCGGGCACATGCAAGACTCGACTCAAATGAACGAATCACTATCCGATTTGGGATAGACGGTGATCGCATAGAAGTAGAGGTTCAAGATCGCGGGTCAGGGTTTGATCCGGAAAAATTGGATCCAGCCGGACCGCTCACTGACACGGGGCGACTCGAGTACGAAGGAGGATTTGGCATACCCCTGATGAAAATCCTTGCAGATGAGATAACAATTGAATCAGCCGATGAAGGAACGACCGTTAACCTAGTTGTCTTCGTTTCTCCACCTTCAGAAAAATTAAATAATCAAGACTAGACAACCTTTCTTTACAAGGTTTTATTACCATCAAAGAATGGAAAATGCTGAAAACAAACCTGAAATGCTCCCAAAGCCAGATGAGTTATTAGCACTGCATTCCATAGCGAAAAGACTGTTTGATACTCTTAAAAATTGGTTCGAAATCGAACCGAAAGTGACTATCGACCTAGCAGAAGTTGATTCGGCAGTTATCGAGCTGAGTTCACCGAATATGATTATCGCAATGGCAATGAGAAAACTTCAAGCGTTACATCTTATAGCTACTCCTGGAGTCCTTACATCCACAGATATCGTGATAGCAATTGTAAATGACATAGACCGAGCTCTTCTACAGGCACCAAGTATGTACCTTGAACGTGAAGTTGACATGACCAATTGGGATGCAGCATTTGCAAAGATGGAAAAAGATGCAATCCATCCAGAAGACATTCCCACAGTTGCCTCAGAACCTGACCCAGAAATAGAAGAATTTCAGGTACATCATGAGGCACTTCACCATGCTGTTCATGCCGTCGTTGAAGCATCAAACGGAGAAATAAGATATTTTCAATAGTAAATAGCAAGCCAGTTATTTTCTTGACTTCACACGAAGAAGTTTTTTCGCTGATGCTACCTCTAAGATAAGAGATTGAAGCTGATAGATCGAATGGAGCAATGGCAGACAATACGCCTTTACCTGATTTACCAAAGTGGACTTGGCTTGGTGGAGATAGCGGGTTAGCCCAGCGCGTCGGTAAACCAGTTCGAAATTTCCTGAATATAGAAGCAGCTGGAGGAATCTTACTTCTTATCGCAACAGCCTTCGCCCTTATCTGGGCAAATTCCCCATGGTCAGGAAGCTACGATGACCTGTGGAATACTGACTTTGAATTAATAATTGGCAGTTATCATATGGGCGGATCTGGGCATCATCTCACTCTGTCGAAACTAGTGAACGACGCGCTGATGGCTATTTTCTTCTTTGTGGTTGGTCTTGAGATAAAAAGAGAACTTGTTTCAGGCCATCTGAAAGACCCAAAGGCAGCAGCTCTTCCAGTAATAGCGGCGATAGGAGGAATGGTCTTCCCGGCACTCATTTTCTTCGCCTTTAACCCATCAGGTGACCCCGCCTCTGGCTGGGGCATTCCAATGGCAACAGATATTGCATTTGCTGTTGGCGTCGTATCACTTCTCGGAGACCGAGTCGGACGACCTCTAAAAGTGTTTCTATTAAGTCTCGCCATAGTTGACGACATTGGCGCGATTTTAGTAATAGCTATTTTCTACACTTCAAGCCTCTCAATCTCTTGGTCCATAGCGGCCATAGGTATCCTTGCTGCAATACTTATACTCAAATTCTTAAAAATTTGGTACATCCCGATTTATATTCTCTTAGGGTTCGCATTCTGGCTGGCAACATTTGAATCCGGAATCCACGCTACGATTGCCGGTGTTCTTCTCGGCCTTATTACCCCTGCTAAACCCCAACAATCTAAAGAAGAAGGCATGAGAGCACTCGAATGGCTTCGCGAAAAAGGAGAAAATATTTACCCTGTTGATGTCCGTATCACTGCAATGGAACTCAACGAGTCATCTTCTTCGGTAGCGGAACGAATAGGGACAGTGCTTCATCCAATTTCAAGTTTTATCATTATCCCTATCTTCGCATTAGCAAACGCTGGAGTTGACCTCGGGGGAGGAGTCTTAGGAGATGCCGCGGGAAGTGCTATTACATGGGGAGTCGCACTCGGTCTTGTCATAGGAAAAACATTAGGTATCTTCCTAATGACTTGGATAGGAATAAGAATGCCCTTCACTACCCGCCCGAAAGAACTTAATAACATGTCCCTTTTGGGCCTATCTGCTGCTGCAGGTATTGGCTTTACGGTGGCACTCTTTATTACCAATCTTGCCTACAAAGATAATTTACTATTCGCAGATGAATCAAAGATAGGAATCCTATTAGCATCAGTAGCTGCAGGAATAATAGGTATCATTTTCCTACATCTCGGAACAAAAAAACACAGAAATGTTGAGCAAGAAAGCTATCGGTAAGCTTTTCCTACTGGGCTGAGAAGTTACAAAAGTTAACGACCCATAGCAAAACTGGTAACCAACGTAATTGTAAACAAATAATCTTTTTTTCGAAGAATGCGTTGCAAACGTGAAATTTTAGGTTACTCTCACGCCCCGAAAGCAAACACAGTTTTTTTGATGCTTCTTAGAATAGAAATGGATAGATTGTGCCTAAAGCACTTGTCATAGTTGAATCACCAGCGAAAGCGAAAACAATAAAACGCTACCTTGGGTCTGATTACACAGTCGAAGCTTCTGTTGGGCATATCAGGGACATAATCCAACCAAAAAATGTCAAAACCGATAAACGGTACAACCTGACAATTCATGAAAATAACTCAGAACTTCATAGTTACGGTATCGATGTATCTGGAGAAAGTCCTTCAGGGAATACCTGGGAACCATGGTACGTTGTCAGCGAAAATAGTAAAAAGACGATAACCCAACTACGTAAAGCGTTAAAGAACGTTGAACTTCTATACCTTGCTACTGACGAAGACCGTGAGGGAGAGGCAATAGCGTGGCATCTAGTTGAAGTCCTCAAACCTAAAGTCCCTTTTTACAGAATGGTCTTTCATGAAATAACAGAAAAAGCCATTATTGGTGCCCTCGAGGAAACCAGAGACATCGATATGGACCTCGTTGCGGCACAAGAAGCCCGAAGAATAATGGACCGAATGTCAGGATTCGGTTGGTCTGGTGTTATGAGGCAAGTCATAGGAGGTGGGGCTTCTGGAGGGCCGGTTCAAAGTCCAACGACCCGACGACTAGTTGAACGTGAACGAGAACGCATCAGGTTTATAAGCGCTGACTATTGCAGCTTATCTGCGAGTGTTGTAGCAAAAAAAGATGTTATGTTCAACACAAAACTTATAGAAATCGATAACCAGAAAGTAGTTTCTGGAAAAAATGATTTCGATGAGAATGGAGAGCTTAAAAAAAGTAACGAAGTAGTCGTGCTAGATGAGAGCCGTTCGAACTCGTTGAAAGAAGCATTGAAATCTAAAACTCTTTCTGTAAGTTCGATTGAACGATCCCCGTATCAAAGAAAACCCAAACCTCCTTTCACTACGTCTACCTTCCAGCAAGAAGTCATTAACAAGCTCGGAGGCTCAGCCAGCGCAGCCATGGGTATAGCGCAGAGCTTGTACCAAAATGGGTATATTACATATCACCGAACGGATAGTACTGCCTTATCTGATCAAGCTATTGAAGCGGCCCGAGCAAGTATAGAAACCGAATGTGGAATAGAATACCTACCTCGGGAAGTTAGAACATATGAGAATAAAACATCTAGTGCCCAATTAGCGCATGAAGCGATACGGCCAGCCGGCGAAACGTTCCGGCATCCTAATGATCTCAAAGGAGATCTAAATAAAGATCAACTACGGGTATACGAAATTATTTGGAAAAGAACACTTGCATCCCAAATGACAGATGAAAAAGGCGAGACAGCTCGGATGCTGCTTAGCGGTGTGGTTTCTTTTGACGGTAGTTCTGAATCCCAAAATCTGACGTTTAGTACAAGCGGCCGAGTTATTACACATCCAGGATTCCGGTACATATATGAAGAAACATCAGAGAACGATGAAGAGATAGAAGGTGAAGAAATACTCCCCGACCTTCCTGAAGGAGAAACCGTAGCCATTGATCAAATCGAAGTGAAAAATCACTCTACAAAACCTCCAGCAAGATTCACAGAGTCATCAATTGTCAAATGGATGGAAGAAGTAGGAATCGGACGGCCTTCAACCTTTTCTGCAACAATAGGGAAAATTCGCGCACGAGAATATACATACAAAGAAGGCCGTTCATTGGTTCCAACTGTGAAGGGAATCGTAGGAACCAATTTCCTCGAATTAGAATTTAGTGAAGAAGTCCAATACCACAACAGAGCTAATTTAGAACAAAGCCTCGACAAAATTGCAAATGGTGATAAGAACAGAGTCGAAACCCTCGATAAATGGTGGTTTGAATCAGGAGTAGGCTTTAAACACAAACTTGTTGATGTGCAGGACAAGATCCAACTAGGTGAGCTGCCAAAACTTCGCCATGAGATAGCTCACCATATTGGGATTGACGCTGAATCAAATCAAAATATTTACGCGCGTTTTGCTAACCAGAAGCCATATGTTCAATACGACAACGATGGCGAAACTGCATCTATCCCCGAAAGTCTCCCCCCAGACCAACTTACTGTTTCAAAGGCAAAAGAATACCTAAATGCAGCAGCAGAACCGGATCAGATTATCTGTGAGGACCCCGACACTGGGCTTGATGTAGTTCTAAAGCAAGGAAGCTACGGATGGTATGTCTCATTAGGGCACTTCCCCAAATGGCCTAGATCCTCTTCACCAGAAGGCGAGCTAATGCGACTCCCTCACCACCTGAAACCGCTAAAGGTAGCTGCTGCCTATCTTCGCTCAGCTACGAACCCGACGGATGATGAAGCTATTCTCTACCTACTGAACTCCCCGAAACGTGGAATTGGGAAAAGGTCAATAGAGCACTTTCAAGAAATCGCAGAACAGAACCAGTGCAGTTTGTTTGAAGCATTTCGGACAGGGAGTGTGCTTAAACCGGGAAGCAGTCAAGAATCAGCGCTAGAAAAGTTAGTCCATTTGATTACGCAGTATCAGAAAAAACAGGAAAGTGAAAAACCTAGTTCCCTTATCCGTGAACTACTGCACGATTCTGGCTACTGGGAGGAACTTCTAACGTTGAAGGAACCCGAATCAAAAATCAAAAATATCGAACTATTCATATCAGCATTGTCCAAATTCGATAATTGCCAAGTTGCTGTTGATGTTCTCTTTGAAAGGGAAAGACTAAAAAACACACCTCGACCTAAAACTGCATCACTTCTCGAAGGAATGGACCCTGAAACCCTAACCAAGGAGGAAGCCTTACAGCTCCTGAGCCTCCCTAAAGTTCTAGAGCCAGTTGATGATTCGCAAATTACTCCTGCAGACCCTGACCCAGAAAGTGAAATTTCAGAAGAAGAAATACCTGAAATTACTGTTCATAATGGACCCTACGGGCCGTATTTACGCTTTGGAGATGATACCAGAAGCCTTGGAGATGATGATGATCCGTTCACAATCACGTATAGGCGCGCCCGTGAAATACTCTCTGAGCCGAAACAGTTCCGTCGACGACAATCAAAAGAAATTTCATTAAAAAATGATGATGGCAGCCCATGCACCGATCCAGTATCAGAAAAACCTATCGTCCTCAAAGAAGGGCGATTTGGTCCATACGTTACGGATGGCGAAACAAACGCAAGTCTTCAACTTGGGGACTCCGTTGAACAAATGAATGGTGAACGGGCGAAAGAGCTTCTAGCAGAACGTCGAGCCCAGCAATAAAAAACGTGTGGACCCTTTCATTACATTTCTCGAATTTCTTGTTGTGTTTATGTCTTGCTTAAGACTTCAAACTACTCTGATCGCGTGACTTCAGAACAATCTTCAACTTCGCATCATGGAGATCTCGTCGCAGGCCATCAAAGGCTTGCTGGAAATCTTTGGGTAGAAAAAATATTTGGAAGTTTCCAATATTTCCGTTTATGGATTGTACAAGCAGTCGGATCCACAGGTGATTGGTTAGGTTTTCTTGCTATTGCCGCCGCCGCTACCGAACTGGGAGGAGGAACACCGGAAACAGCTGTAGGCTTCGTCTTTTCTGTTCGGATAATTCCAGGCCTCTTCTTGGCTCCTCTTGCAGGCGTGCTTGTAGATCGCTGGGACCGAAAAAAAGTTATGATTTACTGTGATCTCGCACGAGTGCTGATTCTGCTTCTTCTTCCATTTGCCTCGGCAGTATGGCATTTAGTTCTGGCATCCCTTGCTCTAGAAATCTTTACTCTGTTGTGGATTCCAGCAAAAGACTCAGTGGTTCCCAGCATCGTCCCAAAGGAAAGCCTCACAACCGTAAATTCCCTTCAAATGGCAGCAACCTACGGAACTGTTCCAATAGCTGCAGCCATCTTTATCTTTCTCGGCCGTTTCGCCGACAAAATTTCATCATGGCCAGGGGCATCAACGTTTAATGCTGATCAAATTGGACTAGGTTTTTTTACCGATTCACTCACATTCCTCTTCTCGGCATTAATGATTCTATTTATTGCTATACCTCAACGTTCAATCTCTGAAACTTCACCCAAAAAGAAACCCCGCCTTGATTTATCATCGACAATTAAGGAATTACGCGAAGGTTGGGAATTTATCTTTGTTAACCCAGTCGTCCGAGCTGTTTGTGCCGCGTTGGGCGCCGGCTTAATTGGTGGAGGCATGCTGATACCTCTAGGGCCAATTTTCTCAAAAGATGTTCTAGGTGAAAATCCAGCTGACGGCATGTCCGTCCTTCAGACAGCATTAGGTATAGGTGTTGCAGTTGGGGTTGCATCTCTTGCAATGTCAAAAAATAAAGTCGGACAGTTGAAGCTATTTGTCTTTTCAGTCTTTGCTGCAGGTGCCAGTCTTCTCGTCGCAGCATCGATGTCTGGGTTATGGCCAGCGGCAGCTCTTATAGGCTTACTAGGAGTCTTTGCTGGAGCAATTTATGTCTTAGGATTCACCCTTTTGCAGATCAGTGTTGCTGAGGAACTTCGCGGAAGAATTTTTTCTGCCGTCTACACCATTGTCAGACTGTCTCTAATCATTGCAATGTCTATAGGCCCATTCGTCGCTGCCACCCTTAACGGGCTCTCTGAAGAAATCTTTGATAAACGACTTAGTATTTTCGGCTGGAAAGTATTTATTCCAGGTGTTCGAATTACATTATGGATGGCAGCTCTGATCATTCTTGGAGCTGGTTTACTTGCCTTCACTTCAGTGAGAAATTTCCTAGAGGATGATCTAGCCTTAGATAGAGAGGAAGAAACTAAGTGACTGGACTATTTATAGCTTTTGAGGGTGGAGATGCCAGTGGAAAAACCACTCAAGCGCGCCGTATATCCGACCTTATCGGAGCTATTTTTACTCGTGAACCTGGTGGTACTGAAGTCGGAGAGTCACTTCGCGAACTTCTCCTTGATGCTCAAATCCCACTTGCATTTCGAACGGAAGCGCTACTCATGGCTGCATCAAGGGCCCAGTTAGTCGAGGAAGTTATTCGACCTAATCTTGAAAACGGGATACATGTAGTATCAGATCGATTTCTAGCTTCATCTGTCGTCTACCAAGGATATGCAACAGGTCTTCCCGTAAACGATGTTAGAGAGTTGTCGACCTTTGCGACAAATGGGCTTATCCCAGACTTGACAGTGCTCATAGACGTTCCTGTGGAGGTATCTATGCAACGAAGAACAGATATGCCTGACAGGTTTGAAAGTGAGACAACTGAATTTCACGAAAAAGTTCGTAGTGGCTATTTAGCACTAGCAGAAAACGCTCCTGAAGAAGAATGGGTAGTAATTGATGGCTCTGGTTCTCTGGAGCAGGTTAGTAGCCTTGTTGACCAAGCCATAATGGAACACTTAGATCTCTCTTTTACTAGTTCGAGTTCGTGATATGGGAGTCCAATCTTCAGTATTCGATCTCGTGGTTGAACAAGAGAAAGTTATCGAGCAACTAGAAGTTTCTGCTTCTAACCCTCTTCACGCATATTTTTTTGTAGGTCCGAGGGGTTCGTGCCGATGGGAAGCCGCTAAAGGCTTTGCCGCTTTGATTTTAAGTGACGGCTTAGATCGTGCTGAAGCTGACAGAGTAGAACGGCTGGTGCTTCGCGGAGAGCATCCAGATCTAGTTCGCGTCTCTCCACAAGGAAACCAGTATCGAGACGAAGAAGTTCAGATAGTTATAAATCAAGCAAGCCGAACTCCAGTAGAAAGCTCTAGAAAGATTATCGTCGCCGACCGGTTTCATACTGCCAATGCCACTGCCGTGGGTCGCCTTCTAAAAACCCTTGAAGAACCCCCACCGTCTACGATCATCGTTCTCATGGGAGAAAATATTCCTGATGAGCAAATTACTATTGCTTCGCGATGCATGACATTAGAGTTTCACCCAATTTCGACATCTGGAATCCATGATTGGCTTCTTAAGCAAAACTTTGAAATCGAAGCAGCCGAAACAGTGGCTCTCGCATCACGAGGAGATCTTCACAGGGCTTCCGATCTGATCAATGACCAAAAAGTCACTGATCGATTCAACATGTGGGAATCGATCCCTGAACGGTTAAATAAAGCCGGACATCTAATCGCTGAGATCGTTGAAGAAATTCGGAATAGCCTTGATGAAGCTCAGGCCGTAATCGATAAGAGACATGTTCAAGAAATCGAAGCATTGAAAGAGCGCGAAGATGCATTAGGAGTTAGGGGATCCGGAAGAAAAGAACTTGAGGCTAATCACAAAATAGAAATTCGGCGTTT
>PYIK01289146.1_pt1 | contig 10521 bp, 9 predicted proteins | sample 3578011 | NCBI WGS metagenome assembly PYIK01 (sample SAMN08408022, study PRJNA431606) | Marine metagenome isolate SA_KN192-05_S13_70m, whole genome shotgun... | biome: marine; feature: oceanic pelagic zone; material: water; isolation source: 70 m water sample, 0.2-0.8 um fraction ... | reverse complement strand
TTAGCTGCAACTGTTTATGCATCATTTATTAATGCTGGAGGACTATCAATATCTAATCTCAATGTAATTCTTTATTTTATTGTTGTGATAATGCTGTTACGTATAATAAGAAGAGTTGCTTGGTGGAATCCGCAATTATTCTCAAGAATGTTTGATGGTAACGATCCTGATGAGCTCGGTATAAGAAGTTCGCTTGCTTTAATGTTGATTCTTGTAGGTGTTTCTGTATTTTTTGATATCGAAGCAATACTGGGAGCATTTTTAGCAGGAACAATCTTTGCGTTTACATTTTCTAATAGAGGAACTCTTGAAAGCAGTCTTAAAGGATTCTCATACGGCTTTTTAATACCTATATTCTTCATAAATATTGGTCTAAATTATGACATTAGTGTATTTACGGAAACTCAATTTTTTGTTGAAGTCGGTTATTTATTTTTGATTGCGGTTGGTGTGAAATTTATTCCTGCTCTATTACTTGTTTTTTCAAAAATTAAATTTAGAGATATGCTTGCAGGTGGTTTTCTCCTTTCAGCAAGATTTAGTTTAATTATCGCAATGGCTGAAATTGGCGTACACCTTGATTTAATTTCCAAAGAATTAGAACAGCAGATAATTTTGCTAGCTGTAATAACTGCAACTTTTTCTCCTATATTGTTTAGATTAGTAAGGACTAAGTCAAAATAATTTATGAAATTTAAAATCGATTTATATCTTAAGGGTGTGTTTATGGGAATTGCAGAAATAATTCCAGGCGTATCCGGAGGAACAATTGCCTTCATTACAGGTATTTATGAAGAATTAATAAACTCAATAAAATCAGTTGATGGAAATTCAATCAAACTTATATTTAATCTCAAATTTTCATTATTTTGGAAACAAATCAATGGAACATTTTTATTAACTTTACTTTTGGGAATGTTAACGTCGATTTTGGCACTGTCTAGGGTAATTGTCTTTCTAATTGATCAACACTCTTTTAAGATATGGGGATTCTTTTTTGGGTTAATTATTGCATCGGCAATTGTAATTTTTTATCAGATTGAAACAGTAAACAGCAAGGTTGTTGTGTCTGCAATAATTGGTTTAGTGATATCTTCTTATATAGCTCTTGAAGCTCCTTCAAGCACACCTAATTCAAATCTTTTTATATTTATCTCTGGAGCAATTGCAATTTCAGCGATGATACTTCCAGGAATTAGTGGATCATTTATTCTTGTGTTTCTCTCAAAATATGAATTTATTTTAAATGCATTGAATAATTTTGATGTAGCAGTAATTTCCATATTTATTGGGGGATGTGTTGTTGGCTTGGTTACGTTTAGCAGAGTTTTTTCATACCTTTTTAAAAAATATAATGATGTAGTTATAAGTGTACTTATAGGATTTCTACTGGGTTCTTTGTTTAAGATATGGCCTTTCTATAAAGTGCTGGAATACAATACATCTAATGAGCCGATATATACAAACCCTGTTTTGCCTTCAGCAAGTCAAGAAAGCGAGCTCGTTTACTTTATAGTGTTTTCAATTATCGGTTTTATATCAATGTGGCTTCTAGAAAAGAAATATATAGGTCTTAATAAAGAAATTTAGACTATTAAAATGATGTTATGAGATTAGGATTACCAGAACTTTTAATAATTTTAACAATATTGCTTCTGCTTTTTGGAGCAAAAAGGCTCCCAGGCTTAGCTAAATCATTAGGAAAATCTACAAAAGAATTTAAATCTGCACTCGAAGAAGAGTAAGAATGAAAAAAGTTTCGTTATTGTTTCTTTTTTTATTTATTGCATGTGGAACTCAAGAAACTGCTGAACTCACTACAGGCGAAGATATTTATATTGCAAGATGTTCAGCATGTCACCAAGCTGATTTTTCAGGAAGAGCTGGTCCAAGTTTAAAAACTGATGATGTTTTGAACATGCCTGATTCATATTGGCTTCAAACTATTTTGAATGGAAAAGGATCTATGCCGGCAGTTAGGATTACAGAAGAACAAGCACAGATAGTTATAGATTATGTTAGGGAAAGTAATTAGGCCCTATTTGAAGATTTGTTAAGCTTTTTTAAATCTTTTTTTATACTTTCAAGCATATCTAAATTTTCTAGTCTCCAAATCCAATTTTTCTCAGTTGTTCCTGGGATATTAAATCTGGCTTCCTTACCAAGTTCTAGTAAGTCTTGGACAGTTGTAACTGCTAATTGACATGGTGATTCCCACACAAGCGATATAAAGTTCCAAACATCAGATTCGTATAAAGAAGAACTACTTTCTTTGTATTGGTTGAAAAATTCAATTTGAATATCATCAACTTCATTAAGCCATTGTTTAATTGTTGGACTGTCGTGAGTGCCCGTATAGGCAGCAATATTAAAACCCCACTCTTTTGGATGAATTTCACTATGCGCAGTCTCGTTTGGTATTCTTTGTTGAAGAACTTTCATTCCTGGAATATTAAAATTATTTAAAATGTCCGCTGTTTCTTGTAAGACAACACCAAGATCTTCAGCCAGTAATTTATTAAAGTCAATTGATTTAGAAACAACATCAAAAAATGTTTTCCATGGACCTTTTCTCCAGTGACCATTTAATGCAGGTTCATTTTCAGGAATAGCCCAAAATTGAAAAAATCCAACAAAATGATCTATTCTTAAGTAGTCATAGTTTTTCAAATTATAATCTAATTTTTCAATCCAGTATTTATATCCGTCTTCCTTATGATTATTCCATTTATAAAGTGCAGTATTCCAAATTTGTCCTTCTACTGTAAAGTCATCCGGAACAGCACCTGATACAAAACTCATTTCATTATTATTCCCTAAATCAAAAAGATGTTGATTTAGCCACACATCTGCAGAATTATGATTGACATAAATAGGTATATCACCAAGGATTTTTACATTATTACTGTTGGCGTATGACTTAATATTTTGCCATTGATTATCGAATTCGTACTGTAAATATATATTTTTAGTAAATGTGCTCAAATATTTGGTAAATACTTCATCAAAAAGTGATTCTGAATAGTTTTGATATTTTTTAGACCATGTGTTCCACGATCCTTCATAAATTTCACTTAAAGTTAAAAATGTTATGTGTTGTTTCTTTAGATCATTTTCAATATAGCTTTTATATTCTGAGTCGTTGATGTTGACTCTTTCAGAAATTTTCTTGTATAAATTATTTTTATTACTGTAAACCACTTCGTAGTCAACTTTGTCAGAGTTATCTATTTTTATTTCATTTAATTCGTCACTAGTAAAAATATCATTTTCTAATTTATCTAATGAAACAATATATGGATTTCCAAGAATAGAGGACTTGCTTGAATAAGGAGAGTATTCAATATTGTCCGTAATGCCTAATGGTAGTACCTGCCAAACTTGAGTTTTTGATTCACTCAGTAAGTCAACAAATCTATAACTTTCTTTACCAAAATCTCCAACCCCATAATCACTAGGTAATGAAGTTGGATGCAGAATTAATCCGCTTGTTTTATTTATATCCATATGTTTCAAATATAGAGTACAAAATGAAAAAATAATAGTAAATTAAATTTATGGTAGAAGAGCACAGTCCGGAATTTGTTGACGCAGGTGAAAAACAAAAGATTGATTTTTTTGATGGAGATGTTCATCTTGGCCATTATGATTTTCGTTTTGACTTCAATGATAAAAAACATTTTTCAATTTCAAGAGATGGTACAGGGAGAGTTAGGGTTCACTCTCAAAAAAATATTTCAAAACTTTGGATACTTTTAGAAGATGAAGATTTTAGACCGATCGAGTTAAGAAAGTATGCAGAAACAGATAGATTTATATTTTGGGGAACACAAATACAATTTAGATCATCAGTTGCTAAGTTTAGTTTTGCTGCAACTACTGATGATCAGTTAAATATATATTTAGGAACTAGCGGCATCGCTAATTTTATATCCCCCTCAGAAAAATGGATTTATGATATAAATACTTTCCACAGACATACGATTCCAGATTGGGTATATGGAGGAGTTATGTATCAAGTATTTCCTGAAAGATTTGCTAATGGAGATAGTTCTATAAATCCTAAAAATTCAGTTGAATGGGGTTCAACTCCTACAAGATTAGACTTTCAGGGAGGAGATTTATACGGAGTAATACAAAATTTAGATCATATTGAATCTTTAGGCGTAAATATTGTTTATCTAAATCCAATATTTCTTTCTACTAGTACACACAAGTATGATTCGTGGGACCATTTTAAAGTTGAGCCATCATTGGGTGGCGATGACGCTTTAAGAGAATTAATTAAAGAGTGCCACAATAGAGATATAAAAATAATATTAGATTGTTCTCTTAACCACGTTCATCCAAGACATTTTGGATTTCAAGATCTTGTAAAAAATGGTGAAAAATCAAAATACAAAGATTGGTTTACAGTTTTTGATTATCCAGTCAGATTTATACACAGACCACACCTGTATTCAAATACATATAAAGTGGGTTGGGATGGTAATGAAGAGGAATACAAAAGGTATTTAGACAAAACTTTTGAGGAGACAATGGTTCCAGTAGAAATCAGAGATGATGATGGTCCGATTGTTGAACCATCTTTCAAAGCTTGGTGGGGAGTGCCAGATATGCCTAAGGTCAATTTCGAAAATAAAGATGCAAGAAAATGGGCACTTGATGTAACAAAGCATTGGATTGAAAACTTTGATATTGATGGGTGGAGAATGGATGTTGCAAAAGAATTAGACTTCTCTTTCTGGAAAGACTTCAGAGATATTGCGTACGGAACAAAAGAAGATGTTTTACTTATATCTGAGATTTTTGGTGATACTTCTCAATGGCTACAAGGAGACAGGTTTGATGGAACCATGAATTATTCTTTTAGAGAAACTATGACGGATTATTTTGCAACTAAAAGGATAAACAATAAAGAATTTGCAGATTCTTTAGCAAATCTTTACTCAATGTATTCATTTGAAGCTCTTTCCTCTTGTCAAAACTTACTTAGCTCTCATGATGTTAAAAGATTCCTAAATCGCTCTGGAAACAATGAAGATGGTATTTTAGGTGCGATTTTTCTACAAACAACATTTCCTGGTATCGCTGGAATTTATTATGGTGACGAAGTTGGATTGGGTGGTGCAGATGACCCATTTAATAGAGAACCATTTCCATGGCACGATCAGGCTTCTTGGAATATGAAAATTCTTGAATTTACTAAAACTATGATGCATATAAAAAATTCCAATCCAATATTTAAATACGGAAGATTTGAATTGTTAGATGATACTGAAGATGTAGTGATTTTCAGAAGGATTTTACAGGATGAATCTTTAATTTGCATTGTAAATCGTGATAGGTCAACAAAAGATATAACTATAAATACCAATGCTCACAGTATTGATGTTATATATGGTGATTGCGAAGCTAGTTTAGAAGATGGCTCAGTTAAAATTACTAAAAACCAAGGTGATATTGGTACAATCATTCACGAAAAATAAAGCATGTGCACTTGTGAAATGTTTTTTGCTTTTGGCTAGAAAAAATTCTATTTATACATTAGATTATCAATGGCATTCTTAATTGAGTGCAAATATATATATTTGAAAGGGAGAATATGAAAACTAATAAATTACGATTTATCGTTTTTTTATTGATGTTTTCTTTAGTGGCCGTGGCTTGTGGTGGAGATACTGCAGATGATGCAGCAGAAGCACCAGAAACTACAGAGGCACCTCAAGAAACATTAGCTGCTCCTGCAACCACAGCACCACCACCTGAAGTTATAGTGGTATGGGCTGAAGAAAAAGTTGCAAATGCCCTAGATCCTTTAGTTGGCGCTTATGAAGCTGCCGCTGGAGTAGATGTTGAGGTAGTTGTTTATGATTTCGGAGCTATAAGAACTGACGTTCAGACTGCTGGTCCAGCAGGTGAAGGTCCAGATGTCTTCTTGGGAGCTCATGACTGGGTTGGAGAATTAGCAGCAAACGGTGTAGTTTCACCATTAGATCTTGGGTCTGTAGCTTCAGACTTATTTGATGTAGGTGTTACTGCCTTTAGCTATGGAGGCGAAGTTTATGGATTTCCATATGCTACAGAAGCAATCGCTATGTTTTATAACGCAGACTTAGTTGATTCAGTTCCAGCAACGTGGGAAGAAGCAAAAGCTGCTTGTGACGCTGCAGGTACAGAACTATGTGTTGGAGCACCTGGTGGTGGAGGTGGCGGAGACGCTTACCACAACCATCCATTTGTCGCTTCTTCCGGTGGTTATGTATTTGCCACAGCAGGTGGATTTGACGCTTCAGACGTTGGTCTAGACAATGCAGGAGCTATTGCTTCAGCAGAATATCTTGACGGACTCGTAAAAAATGGAACAGTTGCATCAACTGATTACGGTGCATCTATGACTGCATTTCAAGAAGGTCGTTCATTATTCTGGATGACTGGCCCATGGGCTAGAGGGGATGCTAGCGCTGTAAATTATGGTGTTGGATTAATTCCACAATTTGATGGAAATGCAGCTACTCCATTTGTAGGAGTTAGAGGAGCAATGGTTTCATCATTTAGTAGTAAGCAAGTATTAGCACAAAGCTTTATTCTTGACTTTTTTGCAACTGTTGAAGTTCAACAGGCAATGTATGAATCAGATCCAAGATTACCTGCGACAAAATCATTATTTGCTGTAGTTGAAGCTGCTGATCCTATCGCAGCTGTGTTCGCAGCAAGTGCCTCAAATGGTATTCCTATGCCAAACATTCCAGAAATGGGTAGTGTATGGGGACCAATGGCTGACGCTTTACTCGTAATTAGAGACCAAGCATATGGTACTAACGAAGAGACTGGCGTTACTATAAGCAATGCATCTGATGCTATGAAATTAGCAGCAGAACAAATTAGAAATGCAATTGCTGGTGGTTAATATTAATTAATCAATTTTAAATTGGGGCTCTGTTGAGCCCCAATTTTTTTAGTGATATATTTAAGTATGACCCTATCTAAAATTTTAAGGTACGTATTCCTAGCAATCTTTAATTCTTTAATTGTATATTCAATTCCTTTAACAATTTCCTTTGAGTCTTGGTTTCTTTTATCACTTTTAATAATTATTGGATTATTAGTAAACATTGTTTATATTACGGACAGGTTTATGCCAATGAAATGGATTCTCCCTGGTATGATTTTCATGCTTTCCTTTGTTGTTTTCCCTGCTTTATACAATTCATATGTTTCTTTTACAAATTGGTCGACGGGACATATTCTTACAAAGACACAAGCTATAAAAATTTTAGAAGATAGAGTTTATACTCCAGAAGATCAAAAAGGCGTTGAGTTCGATATGTATATTCTTCAAGATTCTAATTTGGATTTTTACTATGTAGCTAATTTAGATGCTAATAATATTTTGTTTGGCAAAGCTGTTGTAGATGATGAAATCTTTACATCTTCTTATGCAACGCACGAACCATCACTTTTTGTTAATAATGAATTTATCACTCCGGATGGGTATTATTTGCTTTCTGGAAAAGAACAAATAGCAAATTCAACCTCTCTTCAAGATTTATCATTAATTATTGATAAAAATACAAGAATTCAACTTTATAAAATTTCTGTTTTTGGGGCTTCAAGCGGAAGACTATCATCAACTTCACAACTTTATACTTACGACGAGGTAAATGATGCAATATTCAATAATGCATCAAAAATCTCTTGTCCTGTAGTAAAAGACAATTTTGAGTGTGAAGGAAAAGAGATTGAACCTGGGTGGAGAGTTTTTGTTGGTGGTGATAATTATAGAAAATTATTTTCAAGCCAAAGAGTCAGAGGACCATTAGGTGTAGTAACAAAATGGACTTTCCAATTTGCTTTTTTTAGTGTACTGCTTTGTTTTGCAGTGGGTTTATTTTTAAGCATGATATTAAACAAAGATGACATGAAATTTAAGAAGATTTATCGAGCTGTTTTTATTTTGCCATATGCAATCCCTGCTTTTGTGTCAGTCTTAGTTTGGAAAGGCCTTTTAAATCCTGATTATGGGGTTATTAATACTTGGCTTGGCCCTATATATGAATTATTAGATATAGAACCAGTTAAATGGCTTAAAACAAAAGAAAGTGCCAGATCGGCTGTGTTACTCGTTAATACTTGGCTTGGATTTCCATATATGTTCCTAATAACGACTGGAGCCCTTCAATCAATACCAAGAGAGTTAATTGAGGCAGCTAAAGTTGATGGTGCATCTGGTGTGCAGTCATTTTGGAGAATAACATTTCCATTATTAATGGTATCAATTTCTCCATTGTTAATAGGTTCTTTTGCATTCAACTTTAACAACTTTACTCTAATATTTTTACTTTCTGGAGGAGGCCCTCCAATTATTGGAAGTGAAGTTGCTGTGGGGTGGACTGATATATTGATTTCGTTTACTTATAAATTAGCGATTTCTGGAGGAAGAGGAAACTTATTTGGATTAGCTTCTAGTGTTACAATAATTATCTTTTTTATTGTTCTTTTAATTTCTGCTATTTCATTTAGGTATACAAAACGATTAGAGAGAATTTATGGAAACATTTAAATTATTAAAATGGTTTAAAGAATATGGATGGAGACATTTCATAGCGCTGATTTTTGTTACTTTTGCAATCTATCCAATTCTTTTTGTAGCTACAAATTCGGTTGCAGATTTTGCAAATTTAACAAATTCAAAGTTAATTCCTGATGGTTTTACTTTAAAACATTATAAATTGCTTTCCTCAAATCCACTTGTGCCATATTACAAGTGGCTTTTCAACACTTATAAAGTTGCATTTATTGCTGCAGTCTTCAATGTATTTCTTGGTACCTTGGCAGCGTATGCTTTTTCTAGACTGCAATTTAAAGGTAGAAGAGCAAGTTTATTAACACTAGTTATTGTTCAAATGTTTCCATCTTTTCTAGCATTTGTTGCTATCTATTTGTTATTTTTTCAAATTAGCGATGTCGCCCCATTCATGGGTCTAGGTACTCATTTAGGATTAATACTTGTATATCTTGGCGGATCTATTGGTTTTAATTCTTGGTTGATAAAGGGCTTTATGGACACAATTTCCCCCTCATTAGATGAAGCAGCTAAAGTAGATGGAGCTACAGAGTATCAAATTTTCGCAAAAATTATTGCCCCTCTAGCGAGACCAATTTTAATTGTTATTTTTGTAATTACTTTTATAGGTATTTATTCTGACTACATTCTTGCTGCTATATTTTTAAAGGATAAAAACCTATGGACAGTTGCAGTTGGGATAAATACTGTTTTTATAGATGACTTTAATGCTGATTGGGGTGTTATTGCTGCTTCGTCTGTTATTGCCGCTACACCGATAGCAGCCTTGTTTATATTCTTTCAAAAGCAAATTACTGGTGGATTAACCGCAGGCTCTGTTAAGGGATAAATCCTATTAATTAATAGCTCAATTACTTTATTTAAATTAAAATTAAGTATTAGATCCATGGGAGGAAATATTGTCTAAGTTACACGATTATTTAAAATCACAAGAAAATTTAATTACTGCATCAGTTGAGGGTAAAACACTAATTGATTTTATTGATAGAAATGCAGATGAGTATGCTGATTATCCAGCTCTTAATACTCCAGCAAATAGTGAATATTCAGCTTGGGACTCTATTTCGTGGTCAGAGTATAGAGAAGTATCTAAAAATTTGGCTGCGGGCTTGATGTCTTTAGGCCTAGGACCAGGAGATACTGCGTTTATCATGTCAAACAATACTAAAGAACACAATATTTCAGATTTAGGCATTGTTTACTGTGGGGCAACACCTTCAACTTTGTATAAGCAGTTAAAATCTTCACAAATTGAATATGTTGCAAACCTAATGGAAGCAAAAGTAGCAATAGTTGGAGATTTAGAACTATTTGCAGAAGTTGATGCTGCAAAAAAAGATTGTCCTAAATTAGAGGCAATAGTGTTGGTAGATGGTTATGACGAAAAGAAAGATTTAGAATATGTTCATAGTTACCAAGAATTGGTAGAAAAGGGCAAACAGATTAACCAAGATGATAGTTCTAAATTAGATTCCGCTACTTCTACGGTTACACCAGATTCACTTGCGTGTTTAATTTTTACGTCTGGTACCACTGGCAAGCCCAAAGGTGTCATGATTTCCCATAAAAATGTTTTATGGACTATTGAAAGTTTATTTGGCCAAATGATACCGGCTTCTAAATTCCCTAGAATTGTTTCATACTTACCAATGGCACATATTGCAGCAAGAGCTGGAGACCACTATCAAGCTATTTATAGAATTGGTCAAATATTTCCCGTTCCTGTCTTAGAAGATATGAGAGACGCTCTTCCGACAATTAAGCCTTCAGTATTTTTGGCTGTACCAAGGGTATGGGAAAGATTTAAGGGCGGTCTTCAGGCAAAAATTGAGGAAAATCCAAAAAAAGACTTAATAGACAAGGCAATTAAAAATGGGTTGGAAAAAGTTGATTTTGAACAAAGAGGTGAAACAGTACCTCTCGGAGTTAAATTA
>PYIK01204169.1_pt1 | contig 10594 bp, 12 predicted proteins | sample 3578011 | NCBI WGS metagenome assembly PYIK01 (sample SAMN08408022, study PRJNA431606) | Marine metagenome isolate SA_KN192-05_S13_70m, whole genome shotgun... | biome: marine; feature: oceanic pelagic zone; material: water; isolation source: 70 m water sample, 0.2-0.8 um fraction ... | reverse complement strand
GGTTCCAGGAGTGATGGAAACAGGATTGGGTTCCACCTGCCCGCCTTGAATCTGTATCACACGGCCTTCAGCATCGACCTGATAAGTAGTGGGCTCCTCTTCTTTTATGGTCAGGGCTAGTATCAAACCGAGAAACAGGGTAAAGCCTCCACAGCATAAACAAGATCCTCCTCCTAAGCCTGCGAAGATGCCGCCAAACACATCCTCAAGGACATTATCGTCATCTGTCACCCACACCGGTTGGTTGGACTCGAACTCCATTTCTCCTCTGTAACATGCCAAGCAGGCCCGGCCAACTTTGGCGAAACCAGCTCTCCCGTCCTCGGCGCCATCTTCAACATTGCATGTCGCACTGCCATCGGTACTAGCTTGGAAGTAGAAATCGCCATCTAGCCCCTCATCCCACGAACTGGTATCTGGCTTCTCAGTGATTGTAATCTCGATACCATCGCAGTGGTCCCAGGACCCATCTCCATCGGCATCCCTGTAGTCTCCCTTCACCCAGAACGAGAATCCGAGGTCTCCCTTGCTGTCATCGTCATTAATTACTAAAGAGGTTCCCTGCGAATTCTCTGCGGCCCATTCTGACCCTGCGGCATCTATTGCTGTGCCCGCAATAAAAACCATGACGACCCCCAGCAAGAAAACGACTCCACCGAGGGCAAGCATTACCTTCGCAAGTGTGTGCATGGCTTTGCATATCGCCCCGGGTTTCAAATTAACCTATGAATACCGAGAGGCAGGTCAGACTCGCATCGACCTCCCTGAACTCGGTCATGTCGATATTCGTTATCGAGAAGCCAGCATCCATCATCAGCTGTCTTGACTTCTTGTAACCATCAGCCATGATGATACGGTCTCCGTATGCTATGGTGTTTGCTGCATAGCTCTCTTCCTTGGGGAGCCAAATCACCTCCTCCGCGAACGCCAGATCCTTCTCTGTCAGATGCCCTTCTGCTGCCACCATCGTCCCAGTCCTCGGGCTAGAGCAAACTGTGGTCAGGTGAAGCGTGCTCTCCGGTACGTCGAATAGCTGTACGTCCATGCCAACTTTCCTAGCGTGCTCAGACAGGAAATCGGCCCCCTTCCGGTTCGTCCTGGTCGAGACACCTACCAGGAACCGGTCATCGTAGAAGACGACGTCACCACCATCCAGAGTCGCGCCGGCAGGCATCCTGTGAATCTCGAAATCATCTGCGAGGAACTCGGCGATGGAGTCTTGCTCTCCCTCCCTGCTGGGATGACCGAGATTGGGGATCACCGCACAGTCATCGAGAATCACAGCCGTGTCTTCTGTGAAGCTGCAGTCTGGGAAACCCTCCAGAGGAGGTAGGACGACGACCTCTGATCCATGGGCCCTGAGAGCTGCGAAATACGCCTCTTGGGCTCCCTTGGCGGCCTCGTAATCAGGCTCTCTAGTGGTGAAGTAGTTGGAAACCGCATCTGCGTAATTGGGAGGCACCTCGCGGGTCAGAGCCCGCCCTCTTGCTCGGTCGAAGGTTCCCGGCACGAACATCCCCCGGCATATCCGTTCATAACGATTAGGAGACCGGAAGCAGTTTTCCTGAATCCGGTAATCACTGACCCATCCATTATGGACGGTCCATGCTTTTAGAAAATCGCAGAGGAAGCGTTCGATGCAAAATCTAGAAGCACTCCTGGAAGCAAGAAACAGGCATATTAGCCAAGCACTGTCCATTGCGCACGGTTCGCCGCTGCACATAGTGAGGGGCGAGATGCAGTACCTCCACGCATCGGATGGCACCAGGTACCTCGACCTGGTGAACAACGTCTCTCATGTCGGTCACTGCAATCCTCACGTGGTCGAGGCCGGCCAGAGGCAGATGGCCGTGCTGAACACAAACAGCCGATACGTGTACCCTGGCCTGACGGAGTACCTTTCGAGGCTCGCGAGTACGCTCCCCGATGCTCTCAGCATCGGCTTCATGGTAAACTCTGGCTCAGAGGCCAACGAGCTTGCAGTTCGCCTCGCGAGGGCCCATACCGGGAACCACGACATGACCGTAATCGAGGGGGCATACCACGGGCACACCGGGATGCTGATCGACTTGAGCCCCTACAAGTTCAGAGGTCCCGGGGGAAAGGGCGAGCCAGAGCCATGGGTCCATGTCCTGCCCATCCCTGACTCCTACCGCAGACCCGATTCGGAGTTCAACGAGGAAGTCAGGGCGGGCATATCAGAAGCCGGCCCGGTAGCTGGACTCTTGATCGAGTCGATGCTTTCGTGCGCAGGGCAGGTCCCCCTCCCAGACGGTTACCTCGAGGAAGCTGCCTCCTCCATCAGGGGAGTTGGCGGGCTGCTGATTGCCGACGAGGTGCAAGTCGGTTTCGGGAGGGTCGGCTCTCACATGTGGGCCTTCGAGGAGAGCGGCGTCACCCCCGACATCGTGGTAATGGGGAAGCCAATCGGTAATGGTCACCCGATGGCAGCGGTCTTCACCACTCCCGAGATAGCCTCTTCGTTCGGCGATATGGAGTTCTTCAGCACGTTCGGAGGGAACCCGGTCTCATGTGCGATTGGCATGGCCGTCATGGACGTCATCGAGGGAGACCGGCTAATGGAGAGGGCGAGCGAGCTAGGGGACCGATTCAGATTCGGTCTGGAGTCCCTCGGGGAGTCCCACGAACTGATTGGAGACATACGAGGAAGAGGCCTCTTTCTAGGGATCGAGATGGTCAGAGACCGAGCTACTCTCGAACCCGCACGGAAGGAGGCATCAGCGATCGTCGATTCAATGAGGGAGAAGGGCGTTCTTCTGAGCACGGACGGTCCATTCCACAACGTAATCAAGATCAAGCCCCCGATGGTTCTGAACGAAGAGGACGTCGATGAGACCCTCTCCAAGATCGAATTGTGTCTTTCAGAGAATTGACGTAACAACACTTATGCATACTGTGACTCAAGGTTTGTCATGGAACAAGAGGGACAGCCACAGGCACAACAATTCGGAGCACCAGCATTCAGCCCAAGACCACAGCAGATGATGGGTTTCATGGACGCACTAACGACAGTGTTCAGGAACAAGTACGCAACCTTCTCTGGAAGGGCATCAAGATCAGAATACTGGTGGGCATACCTGGGATATTTCGTCATTGCCACCGTCTTACAGATCTTTGCAATTATTGGCGGGATTATCCTAATTGACGCCGGAGAACTCGCACTCTTGCCTACCCTAATCGCCATAGTTGGTATTGTTGCAATGATTATCCCCACCATCGCCGTCTCGGTCAGGAGAATGCACGACACCGGGAAGAGTGGCTGGATGCTCCTCATCTTGATTATCCCATGCATCGGATTTATTCTTTGGATTGTCTGGATGGTCGAGGACGGACAGGCCCACGACAACGCGTATGGCCCAGTACCCACTAACACGATGGAATAGTCAGAACCCATTAGACACCTTTTGCGACTTTTTGCGCGGAATACCGAGCATTTGGGCCAGATTATGATATGGTTTTGCATCTACTGCAACTCTAAGGTGAACAGGAAATGGAGCCAGGAAAGAGCAAGAGGACAGAGCAGAATAGGCAGAAAGTCACGATGGGCATCGTCGCACTCGCAGTGGCGTCATTGCTAGCCGGAGCGTCCGTGGCAGCGACCCTAGAGGACTACGCTGCACCGGTGTATGCAGAGGCGGATCCCTTCGAGGGAGCTGTCGACGATGTGACCGGAGAGGACACATGGGAGGCCAAGGAAACAGATGGCAAGCCGCTGGGCAAGCACATCAGGAAGGCAATGAAGAGTCGGATGAACGATAGGATGGAGGACAGGACCGAGCATCTTGAGCAGAGGATCGACATCGACTCCAACCTAATCGCAGCCTTCCAGTTCTGCCTAGACAGCACGGACTGCACGGCAGACGCCGACTCGCTATCCGAGATGATCGAGAAGCTAACATGGGCCGTTGACGGGATGCAGGCCAAGGTAGACGGAACAGACTCCGTGGACGATGCTGTCAAGGCCGACAAGACCGATGACGAGCAGATCTGCATAAGGGAAGAAAATGGAGTCTACCACTACGACTGTGGCGATGAGAAATACAAGGACTGGGACGAGAGGAAGGACTGGGAAGAGACAGAGAGGATGGAGTTCGCAGAGGAGAAGACCACTCAGCTCATTGCCGCACAGGAGGCAATCGTCTTCTGCATCGATAGCGAGGATTGCTCAGCCGACTCAGAGACAATACGGGCTGCTCTAAGGCACATGATCTCTCGAGCAGAGCACCACAGGGATTGCGCAGACGAAAGTAGATGCGACAGAGACCATGACATGAGGAAGGGATTCCGAGGAAGAATGGGTAACGCATTCTGCAAGATGGTTGACAGGTGCGAGGATCGTGAAAAGCACGACGCACCCCCTCCAATGGAAATCACCCAAGAGATGTGCGAGTCTAGGATGGGCGTCTGGACAGAGGCCACAGACCGTGGCGAAGGCGTATTCTATTGCGAGTGGAGCGAACCGGATGAGGATCGAGAAAGAGATGATGACTCATCGGATGAAGACAGGGGCGACGAAGAGGAGTCCCCCGATAACCAAGAGGAGTGCGAGGCTAGCGGCGGAACATGGTACGAGGATAGGCAGTACTGTCATTCCGAGTAATCACCGAAAAAAACAGCGGCTTGGTGGACCTAACACACCGAGCCGCCCAACATTCACATCTACGTCAGTAGCGGACAATACATGGATGGGACGTCCGCGGAGGGCCAGGAACCCGCGATGGACAGAGTGGCTAGGATCACTCTTGCACTAGGCGGGTTCATGCTGATCCTTCTAATCGCGGTTCCGTTCACCTTCGAATCCAGCTCATCCGGATACTTCGCTTCCTACGTGATTTACTCGCTCTTCCTCACCAGTGTCGGCGTAATCATCGGTGTATCGCTGATGTGGCTGAACGACCCGCGCAGACAACCGGCCACTGAAAGCAGGGATACCCAGAGCACACCTAGGATGCTTTCGGCAGACCAGCAAAAGGTGGTCGGCATACTATCGTCAAGCAATGGTTCGATGTGGCAGGCCGAACTAGTCAGAGAGACCGGATTCACCGATTCCAAGGCAAGCAGGCTCCTGTCACGGATGGAGGCAGAAGGCCACATTAGGAGGATTAGGGACGGAATGGGTAAGCGAGTAGAACTAGCCGAGGAGGGAATCTGATGTCTCAGGGAAAAACTAGAGATGCAAGAATGACTCTGATTGCCTTCCTAGCAGTAGCGATCCTAGCAATCTCTCTGCACGTCCTGATGTCAATGGAGGCCTCTCTTGAGGAGGGAAGAGGCCCACAGGGAGGAAACCCATTCACAACACTCTCGCTGATGTTTTTGATAGTAGCACTAATCATTCTCACGTTGACTCAGGTACGAAGCGGAACCGGGCTATTCACTACGAGCAATATGCGAATAGCTGCGCTGATGGCATCGATGTTCATCGTAGGGATGCTGATAGAGCCTTCAATTCCCAGGCCGGGAGCCTCCCCGGGAGACTTCATCGGAGCCATATTCATCCTCATCCCGGTGCTGCTAATCGCTGCCATGCTGGTGCCAATGACTCCGAGCGGGTCGAACGAAGAGGAGTAGGATAACCTCATGCACAGGGATCCAGCCCTAGAGAAGGCTCTCCAAGAGGCACTGGACGACGGGTCCTCGGTATGGGCGGTCGGTGATGTCCATGGTTACAGGGAAGAGTTTGAGATTCTTCTGAACAAACTCGACCTGACGGGGCGAGACATGGTGATTTGTGTCGGCGATTTGATCGACAGGGGTCCGGATAGCCACGGGGTCCTCACCATCGTCAGAGAGAGCGATCGCATCTTCTCAATCAAGGGCAACCATGAGCTTCTGATGTCCATCGCCCTTGGAGAGAATCCCCATCGTGAGGCTTTCTGGATCGAAAGAGTAGGGGGCAGGGCTACACTTGACTCCATGGGAAGCAGGGAACAGGAGAAGTGGGAGAATGCAAGGCTCTGGCTGGATTATACCGACGAACTTCCGACGGAAGTCATACTGGACAGGTTCCGGATATCTCATTCGGGATACAGGGCAGACACACCCCTCGACGAGCAAACGGACGAAGACAGACTAAAATCCAGAGAGATATTCCTAGCCACTGTCCCCTTGGACCCAAAAAGACAGATTATTGCAGGACACACCCCTGTGCAGATGCTCTCAAACTTCGATGTGGATCCACCCGAAGAGGGGATTTGGAGGCACCCGGTCCTGTTGGAAGACGACCGCCCCTCGGCAGTCCTTCTTGATACTGGGATAGTCCTCAAGGACCCGTTCCATAGACCAAGGATCTCAGCATACGACCTCCAGACTGGCAGGATCGAAGAAGTGGAGAGGATCAATCAAATCCTGACCTGAAGGTACTCGCCTACAACCCTGGTTTCGTAAACTGGCAGGTCCTTCTTCTTGGACATCTTGCCCACTAACTTGCCATATGGCGGGAAAAGCGGGAATGGCGCCCATTCAACCAGACTGCCATCGTCCAGTTTGTGTGTCGTCTGATGCAGCGGGCATCGAACACAGCCGTCAGAAATCTTCCCTCCCCAGGCTAGAGGCCATCGCATGTGTCTGCAAAGCCCCTCCGTGGCGAAGAAGTCGTCTCCAACGCGGGCCACCATAACCGACTTCAGTCCAAAATTGACCATCTTGGTCTTCCCGGGCTTCATCTTCTTGATCGCTATAGCATTCTTCCATTCCATAACCTAGCCCCTCGCTCGAAACCACTCTACCATTCTCTGGCTGCTCTCCCAACCACCCAACCAGAGCGAGATGAGAATCAGAGCCACCTGACCCACTCCTCTCAGTGCGTGCCAGTGAGACTCGTACGTTTTCCCGCTCAGGGGGATATCGTTAATCCACATGTTCAGGTTTGCCCAGTACAGAACAAGAAGCATCAGGGTGATCCCGAAGGCAGCCTCCCTTCTGAACCATGGCAAAGCGACGCCGAGGCCGAGTAAAATTTCGAACGCCCCGCTGGCAAGTACCCAGAACCTAGCATTCCCGAGTATTCCTGGGACTATCGGCTCGAACCACGCGGGATCTCGGAAGTGTTGCACCCCCACCCAGGCTATCCAGATACCATATGGGATGGCCACTAGATTCTCTAGCCACCCCTCCATCAGATCAGTCCGCATTTTCACGAACAAGGGCCAAGTGGACCGCTACTCCGACCGGCATCAGCATGACGCCGAAGAAAACTGACACCGCAGAAACCCATCGTTCGGTCTCCCTTTCCAAGCATCTCTTCCACATCCATCTAGTTACAACAATGTCACCTGCTACGAAGTGGGCCCATGCTGCTGCAGCCCCGCCCCTCGTTGCCAGCAAGTCTGCGAGACCGGCAAGCATACTGCTTGGGTCCATGGAGTCCATGCCGAAGTCGATCAGAGCCTGCGGGTTCGATGCCATCAGCACCCACCAGATGATGATTGGGCCCAAGAAGAACCACGGGCCACTCAGGGCGCTGTGGGTCTTCTCGTGATCAGGGTAGAATAGCATTGCGAACCAGAAGGGGCCAACCCACATCGTCGATAGGAAGAAAGCCAGGTCGTACAAATCCATATTTCCACCTTAATTCGTAGTCAAATTTAGTTTTGGCCTTCTGATGTCCTCGAACCACGTATCTTCGCCGTTCCAGTCCGGATCTATCCCCAAGTCGGCACAAATCATCTTGGCGGAGATCCTCCCGCTTTCCAAGATGGTCGGAAGACCGCTTCCGGGATGAGTCCCACCACCAACGAGATACAGTTTCTCCAACTCCTCGAACTTGTTCTGGGGCCTTCTCCAGAGCATCTGATCAAGGCCATGAGCCAGATTGAAAACGGCTCCCTTGTATATGTCCCGTGATGCCCAGTCGTCTGGCGTAACTATCGTCTGGGAGACGATGTGCCTCTTCAGGTCCGTGAATCCCAGGTTCTCCATCTGTCTCAGAATTACATCCATGTAATCATGCTTGATTTCCTCCCAGTCGATACCATCGTGGCTGTTGCTAACAGGGACTAGGACGTAGATAGTGGAATGCCCCTCAGGTGCCATTGTGCTATCTGTCACGCAAGCGTTCTGGACGTAAACAGAGGGGTCGTCCCAAGTGACCTTGTTCTGGGTGACCTCTCTCAGGTTCTTCTGGTAGTCCTTGGCAGCGTAAATCTGATGATGAGGGGTATCGTACAGCTTGTCAATCCCTAGGTAAAGCATGTAGGTCGAGCACGAGTATGATTTCTGGTCTAGCTTCTTGTCCGACCACTTCCTACGCAGCTCGTCTGGAACTAGCCCCTTCATTCCCGTGGCGAAGTCAACGTTCATCACGTACCGATCTGCTGAGTATTCTCCTTGTTCTGTCTTGGCGCCCACTACGGTCTTACCTTCGAAAATGAACTCGCTCACCGGCTCGTTCAGGCGAATCTCAACACCCATCTCTCTAGCAATCTCGCCCATCCTGTTCGTGATTGTACCCAGCCCCCCCTCGGCATGGAATACTCCGTGCTCGTACTCCAGATATGCTAGTATGGTGAACAGGCTTGGTGCATGGAAAGGACTCATCCCCAGATACTTCGTCTGGAAAGACATCGCCAACTGCATCCGCTCGTCAGGAAACATCCTCGCTAGGTCCGAGGCCACTGATCTCCATGGCCTCAGTACTCTCGCTACCCTCAGAGCCCTCTTGCTAACCAAGTCCAGAGGGCTCTTCCAAGGAGCATTCAGACAATTTTTTGATAGTTCCATCTTGGTTCTATTGTCCTCGACGTACCTCCTGAAACCGTCTGCGTTCTTTACTCCGCAGAGATCTGTGATCTGGGCAACCATATCCTCCAAATCTGTAGTCGCATTCAGACTCCCACCCGCTCCGAAAACTAGTCGATAGTTCGGGTTTAGTGGAATAAGACCTAGCTCCTCGTGGGCATCCTTGCCTATTGCCTGGAATATCTCCTCGGCGATCTCGGGGTAATGGAAGAAAGTAGGCCCATTGTCGTACTTGTAGCCATCCTTCTCGAAGACCCTAGTCCTGCCCCCTACTCCGTCCGACTTCTCCAGGATCGTAACCTTGACTCCTGCCTTCGCAAGGAGCATTGCACAAGCAAGACCACCTGGTCCCGCACCAACAATTAGGACGTCACTATGGTTTTCCATCATACTCACTCCATGCTCAGGCCTTCCCTGAACTCAACCAGGGACGGGCCCATCTCAGCAATCAACTTGACTTCTGGATGAGTCCTGATTACCAACCCATCCATGTACATCAGGGATCGAATGATGGGAAAGGCCTCCTCTCCGAAGTCAGCACCAGCATCTTCGACGGCTGTCCTAACCGTCTTCATCATCAGGTCGGTAAGGCTCTGCTCACCAACGCTCTTCTCTCCAAATCCCTGATAGATTTCCGACATGCGAGTTTTGAATCGGGCTACTCTGTCCTCAGACGGCCTCTCTTCGGCCAATCCTAGCAGAGCCTCGAATGCTTCATCCAACTGATTTTTTGAGAGCCCCTCAAAGAACTCAAACAGGGGGAGGCTAACCCCACGAGGGGCCTGGCAAATGGCACCATTATCTATGAAAACGTAATCTCCGTCATCATCAATCAAGCAGTTACCGGGATGGAGATCGCCATGGAAAGTCCCAATCCCAAACATGTATGCTCCGTGGATTCTGAATAACTCGATTAGATATTCCCAAGGCAGGTCTTCGTCCAATATTCGCTCTTCCAGGGTCTTTCCAGTAACGAATTCAGAAACGAGCACGTGCTCGTTTGACAACTCGGGAAAGTACTTCGGGAACTTTAGCCGAGGCATAGGGAAATCATCCACGAGACCATCTCTGATTTCCATCAGCTCCCTCCCGCCACTGATTTCGTTGCGCAAATCCAGCTCCCGAGTTGTGTAGTCCTCTACGTGTCTCAAAAGAGCGATTGGATTGCCAACCCTACGCAGCTTGGGAGAGAGTGCGATAGCTACTCTCATCATCCTCACCATCCTGCTCACATCTTTTTGGAACCTCTTTTTGTGATCGGACTTGACCACCTTGACCACAACCTCCTCCCCACCTGTCAACTTGGCTCTGTGAACCTGGCCAACCGAAGCGGCCGCTAGTGGCTCCTCATCAAACCATGAGATGGACGCATGAAAAGACTCAGGAGCCTTCTGTTTGAGTATCTCGAGTACGTCCTCGCTGGGGATTGTAGCGGCATTCCTGTACATCTTCTGAAGCTGCATGCACTTTTCGATACTGAGCATATCTGGCCTAAGGGCGAATATCTGAGTCAACTTTACAGCTAGCAAGCCCTGTTTCTGAATCCAATCGAGATCAGCTGGCCCGTCCTTCCTTATTTCACGCAGAAATTTGAGGAATGTTAGGGCTCTCACGTGTTGAGCCGGACCGTCTCCCATTTCAAATCCTGTTTCCTAATTGTTCAGTATCTCTACAACCTGGGAAGCACCATCGTCCAACTCACACTCCCAAATCGTATGGACCCTCCATCCCATCTCCTGCAGAGAAGCCTCCTTTTTCCTGTCCCTTTCGACGTTATTCTCGAACTTCTGGCTCCAATAGTCGACGTTCGATTTGGGAAGATCAAGGTCACACT
>PYIK01354796.1_pt1 | contig 10640 bp, 9 predicted proteins | sample 3578011 | NCBI WGS metagenome assembly PYIK01 (sample SAMN08408022, study PRJNA431606) | Marine metagenome isolate SA_KN192-05_S13_70m, whole genome shotgun... | biome: marine; feature: oceanic pelagic zone; material: water; isolation source: 70 m water sample, 0.2-0.8 um fraction ... | reverse complement strand
TGACCTATCTCCACTTAGGAAATTTGAAGTAATCGGCCCCGATGCGGAAGCACTTTTGCAGTGGACTTTGACACGTAACGTAAGAAAACTCTCCGTAGGTCAAGTCGTTTATTCATCAATGTTATATCCCCACGGAGGTATGATGGACGACGGCACGCTTTTGAGATTGTGTCAGGATAATTTTCGTTGGATCGGTGGGGATGATTACGGAGGTGTATGGATGAGGGAGCAGGCAGAAAAACTAGGTCTCAAAGTTCGTGTGAAATCTTCAACTGATCAAATACATAACATTGCCGTACAAGGTCCAAAGAGTAGAGAAATTCTCAAAGAAATAGTCTGGACTCCGCCCACACAACCTAAGTTGGAGGAAGTAGGCTGGTTCCGTTTTACAATTGGCCGAGTCGGTGACCTCAATGGTATTCCGATCATGGTCTCACGCACTGGATATACTGGAGAATTGGGTTATGAAGTCTGGTGTCATCCCAAAGATGCACCTGCTATATGGGATGTTATTTGGGAAGCTGGGAAACCTCACGGGATGTTACCACTTGGCTTGGACGCTCTTGATATGGTACGTATAGAAGCAGGACTCGTCTTTGCGGGTTATGAGTTCAGTGATGAAACTGATCCATATGAATCCGGAGTTGGATTTACAGTGCCTTTAAAGACAAAGGAAGATAACTTTGTCGGTAGGGATGCACTTATAAGCCGAAAGGCAAATCCGCAGCGAAAACTGGTGGGTCTTGAGCTTGAAGGCAATGAACCAGGGGCACATGGTGACTGCGTTCACGTCGGCCGGGGACAGGTTGGCATAATTACAAGCGGAATGCGCTCACCACTTCTGAGAAAAAACATTGCGCTTTGCAGGATCGATGTGTCAAGTTCTGATGTTGGTACAGAAGTACAAGTCGGCAAGTTGGATGGCCATCAAAAGCGAATCCCGGCTAAGGTTGTTCCTTTTCCTTTCTATGATCCGGAAAAATTGAAACCGCGCTCTTGACTTATTGTCCAGTCTGTAGTATTTTTCATTTTTTTTTTACAAACACATTTATAAAATAATTTAACAAGTTTAATCAGGATGGTTGAATACTAAATTGGTTTTACAATCATAATTTTCGATCTAATATTTTATAGGTCGTACACACAATTACTTGTAGGAGGAGATATGACAGACTTAGAAGCTCACGTTAATGCCAATGGGCGAGACAAATTAGTCAAACAGGTTAGAGAGAAAATCAATGAACTGGGAATAACCTATATTTACTATCAATTTATATCCGTCACTGGAAGAATTGTTGGAAAGGGAATCCCTGCCGACCACTGGGAGCGGACTGCAGAAAGAGGTTTTCAACTCGTGTATGGTTCCACTGCAAACCTTTTTGTTGACAGACACGGAGACTATATTGGTTACGGTCCAGAATCCTCCGAGTTGGTCGGAATCCCTGACCCTGAGACTTTTTGCCAACTCCCTTGGGACAAAAGGGTTGCAAGGGTCTTCTGCACATGTTTCCGGAACCGTGAAGAACGCGAAAATCCAGGAGGACATTTGACTTCTGATTGTCGTGGTAATTTGCGTATCATACATAATGAATTTAAAGAAAAGTTTGATGGTTTGCACATGCGCGCTGGAACTGAACCTGAAATGATGTGGCTCAAACGTGGAGATGATGGACGCCCAAATGGAGGCGTAACAAAACCGAATTGTTATCACATTGATCAGTTTGAAGAATTGCGCCCGACTTTCATGAAAGTAATTGAATATTCACAGGCCATGGGTTTGGATATTATTCAGGGGGATCATGAGGACGCTCCTGGACAATTGGAGCTAAATACCATGTTTGATGATGTTTTGCGAAACGCAGACCGCTTAACGACATACCGGCAAGTCTGCGCGCAAGTAGCTCGTGAAGATGGGCTGATTGCTTGTTTTATGTCAAAACCCTTTATGGGCGTTTCTGCTTCAGGATGTCATCATAACATGTCGCTCTGGAGAGGTGGCAAAGAATCCGTTAATGACCTTCACAATGCTAAACTTCCAGGAATGGAAGGGGCTTTTACTTATCTTACTGGTGGAGAAAACACATTCATGCCGGATCCCTCAATTGATGAACGCAAACCCGGACCTGTCGGCTTGCAATGTATCGGTGGAGTAATGAAACACCTAGGTGCTTTAACTTCCATTGGTTCATCCACTGTAAATTCCTATCGTCGTTTATGGGATACAGGTTTCTGGGCTCCAGTCTTTGCAGATTGGGGTTATCAGAACCGGACATGCGCCTTAAGAATTTCTGCTCCAGGACGCTTTGAGTATCGATCTGTGGATTCGATGGTCAATCCCTACTTGATGGGAGGTGCACTGCTTAAAGCCTTTGATGATGGTATCAGTAACAATCTTGACCCCGGAGAACCAGAAGAACGCAACATTTACCAAGCTATTGAAGCAGGCAAACAAGTCAAGAAACTGCCAATGTCATTAGGTGAAGCCTTGCAAAGATTGGCGGATGACGAAGTCATAAAGTCATCAATGCCAGGTGAAATGTACCGTGTTTATCATCATTACAAAAATGACGAGTGGGAGAAATTCAACCACACAGTAACTGATTGGGATTTGGAAACATACGTTGATTGTCTCCCCTAGGAAAAAGACAAAAGTCCAAAAAAGAATTAGCAATATAATAAAAGGATTTAGTAAAAGGCAACAAAATGTGATCTCTCCAAACTTAATACATAGCTGATAGCTAAGAGTTTGGTGTTTAAATATTATGTTTCCTTAAACGAATCTATACTTCTTAAAAGAAAGACAGTAAGAACTATCGATTTTGAATTTATTTTAAAACATTAAATCTTAAACAAAGGAGAACTTATATGTGTGGCATTGCCGGAATTATTCGCCGGGGGAGCCCCGGAAACATTGGGGGAGAGATGACTTCTATGCTTCAGTCATTGAAGCATCGTGGTCCAGACTCAACTGGATTTGCAGTCTATGGAGTTCCAGAGAAAAATCATTTTGTAATGCGCTTCAAAGTTGCAGAACAGGAAGACCTGAATTCTGGATTTGATATACATCAGCAAATCAAGGACCGACGTGAAACTGTTGACAATCGCCTGAAAGAAATGGGTGCCGAAATAATTTCTCAAGACACTGTAACTGAATACGCTTTTCGCTATACTTTTAGTAAAGAAGGTAGTTTACACCGAATGGCTGATTATATTGAGGATGTGGAAGGAGCAGAAATCATCTCTCTAGGTTCTGCACTCGAACTCATCAAAGACTTGGGAGACGCAGGAGTCGTTTCTGGACAGTACAACTTAGGTAATTTCAATGGAACTCACGCAATTGGGCACACGCGGATGGCAACTGAGTCTGATGTTGATATCCGCTCTGCACATCCTTACTGGGCCTATCCATTCAACGATGTATCAGTGGTTCACAACGGACAGTTAACAAGCTACTGGAACTGGAGAAGAACACTTGAACATCGTGGTCACCGCTTCATGTCTAATTGTGACTCAGAATTGATTGCAGTTTATTTGGCTGATAAAATGAACAATGGTGTGGAGTTGGAAACAGCAATGAAGGACTCTCTCGATGAACTGGATGGAGTTTTTACCTATGTCGTGGCAACATCAGACCGCTTAGGAATGGCAAAAGATTTGATGGCGGCCAAGCCGATGGTTCTTTATGAAAGTGATGACTTTGTTGCTTTGGCCTCTGAAGAGGTAGCTATTCGGAGCATTTTTCCACATGAAATTGACACATTTGACCCCTATGAAGGAGAAGTAAGAGTATGGCAACTATAGATAATTCCTTTGACGCAGGTCTGCATACTGAACAACTCGGCGGACGGACTCAAGAGATTTTCTTCTCTGCAGAAGAAGAAGAAAATTTTGTTTATCCTTACAATGCGTTTGAAGTAGACTCCAGCAAAAAAACAGAATTTGACGCACAAAACTTGGAAAGCAGTGATATCAATCTTAAGATCAGAGAATTGATGAAAGAAGGTTTTGGGCACATTGTTGTAAAAAACCCCAGTGCTAAACACTCCATCGCTGTAGGCATCCTCAACCGACTGCAACTAGATTTTGATGGAAGTCTCGGTTATTTTGGATGTGGACTGGTGGACGGGCCGAATATCAAAATTTCAGGCCGTGTAGGCTGGTCCTTCGCAGAGAATATGATGGCAGGAACAATCATTGTTGAAAAAAATGCTGGTTCAACTTTCGGGGCTGCAATTAGAGGAGGTGACCTAGTATGCAAGGGAGATGTCGGGTCAAGAACAGGCATCGACATGAAAGGTGGTACAATTATAGTCGGAGGACGTACCGGAACTTTATCTGGTTTTATGATGCAACGTGGACGTATGATTGTTCTTGGTGATGCAGGTTCAAACCTAGGAGATTCGATGTATGATGGTACAATCTATGTCGGTGGCAAAATAGCTTCATTAGGAGTTGACGCAGTCGCTGGAGAAATGACAGATCTTGAAGCCGAGTGGATAGAGCGGAAACTTGCTCTTTATGGTATGAAAGCTCCTAAGGGCGCAGAAAACCTGCAAAAAATTGTGGCTGGGAAACAGCTTTGGAATTACGATAACCTAGAGCCGACTGAAAAGAAAATCGTGCTTTGAAAAATCTCTATTAAACAGAAAATATTATGGCTAGAAATAAATCCGCACTCGGTAAAAGCTTCATTTTTAAACCCGAGGTAATTGACGACATACACATAAAAGCAGAACTGGGACGTTACCGGATGCGCGGTTTCTCACTGTTCAAAAACATTCCAACCTGGGATGATCTAACTTTTCTTCCAGGAACTCTGACTCGCTTCGTTATTGAAGGATACCGCGAAAAATGTTTGACCAAAACTATAATTGGACCAAATGCAAAACGACCTCTAGAATTGGATATTCCTATATACATAACCGGGATGAGTTTTGGTGCCCTTAGTTATGAGGCCAAGACTGCTCTAGCGCGTGGAGCAACAATGGCGGGGACAGCAACTTGTTCAGGCGAAGGCGGTATGATCCCTGATGAGCGGAGATATTCCTCCAAGTGGCTCTATCAGTGTATACAGTCACGTTACGGATTCAACCCTCATCACTTACGCCTTGCTGATGCTTGCGAATTTTTCATAGGACAAGGTTGCAAAGTAGGTTTGGGAGGACATTTGATGGGTCAAAAAGTTACCGATCAAGTTGCAGAAATGCGCTCCTTGCCCGCAGGCATTGATCAGCGCTCACCCGCTCGTCATCCAGATTGGCTTGGCCCGGATGATTTGGCTTTGAAGATTAACGAAATCAGAGAGGCGACGGATGGTCAAATACCAATTCAGCTAAAACTTGGTGCTGCACGAGTATATGATGACGTACGAATGGCGCTCAAAACAAATCCCGATAGCATTTATATTGATGGTATGGAAGGTGGCACTGGCGCTGGCCCCCATTTAGCAACGGAAGAAACAGGAGTACCAGGAATCGCTGCAATTCGTCAGGCCCGTAAAGCATTTGACGATTTGGGTTATACCGGTAAAATTTCGCTGGTCTATGCTGGTGGAATAAGGAATGGTGCTGACGTAGCAAAAGCAATTGCACTGGGAGCAGATGCAGTAGCAATTGGTCACTCCGCAATGATGGCACTCAATTGCAACAAAGATATCGCAGAATCTGATTACGAAAAGGAAATGGGAGTTGAAGCAGGATTTTGTTATCACTGTCATACTGGAAGATGTCCGGTTGGAGTTGCGACGCAAGACCCTGAATTACGGAAACGTCTCGACCCTGACAAAGCAGCAGAACGGGTTTATAACTTCTTACATTGCCTGGCTATAGAGTGCCAGATGTTTGCACGTGCATGTGGTAAGACAAACGTGCATTCACTTGAACCAGAAGACTTGGCGGCATTGACAATGGAAGCCTCAGCTTTGGCACAAGTACCCTTGGCCGGTTCACAACACACCGTCGGAAGACCTGACATGAATCGCTATTGAGCATTATAAAGTTATATAATGGATAAAGGATAACAATCCATTTTTTCTGATGATACATGAAACTTTATATTTTATACAAACCTGAATTTGTAAAATTAAAATGGGTGAAAATAAAGATTTAATACCAGAAGATTTAGGCTCTGATAGAGAAAAAGAAATCGGGCAGCATATTGGCTATCGATATGATGTGAATCTGGTTCCTGACTATGGACGTTTAAATCCATTTCTGAAAAAATATCTCGAAGTAATGAACTGGCAGGATTTAAATTGGCTCGAAGACGTACACATGGGGTACGAAGAAGATCGTCCTGCAGTTTTTGATAGAAACATCAATGGCTGGGTAACAGTTCCAAAAGAGATGGAACTCCCGGATAATCAACAAGATCGAGATATGATTGCCCGTGAATTGCTGATCAAATTTCAGATGTCAAAACGACATCCGATGGTTGTTTTAAAAGAAAACTACGGAAAGTTCTAAGAAGAATGTACTCAGAGCCAATATATTTCGAGTATAACCCAAATAGGACAAGTTAAAGGGAAACTAATAATAGAATTTGAGCATTTCAAAACTTTTCGAGTACCTTTTCTTATCTATCGCTCTAGGATCAAGTCTGGGACGTCAATAGTGCCGCTTTTCAGCAGAACCTAGCTAAATTTTTTCGAAGTATCTTCTTATGACAAAGAAGGATCTGCAATGGTTTCAGACCAAACAGGTTCGAAACCTATAACAGAAACATCCGGAGAAAGATAAGGGTTGAATAGGAAATTATGCCAGTAAGTGAATTCATATTCTAGATTATTTTTCGACATGAATTTAATATCAGCTATTACTCTGAATTTTTGCTGCTGAAAATTAAATTCAAGTATACAGCGTTGATTTTTCAATAGACTATTAACTGTCATCGAATTCCTAGAAAACAAGCCTGTCATCAAACCACCAAAACTTTCGACATTTTGGTAGAAATTAGAAGAAAGAAGTTGAACCGCTTTTTTGTATCTTTCCAGAGGATCATGAGTTTTCATTGCCATATAACGAAATTGACGGATACTATCCTGAAGTAGTTCAGGAACAAGTAATAGCGTCACAGAACTAGCCACCTCTTTTCCATCTTCAAGAATGACATCCGGTCTCATCCCAGGTGAAGGTCGCCCTTCACCATTTCGCATTGCATACTGACGAACCCTACACTGCCAACCTATAAAATGATCCTGAATAGGCAGTCGTTTATTTTTCTGGTTGGATTCATTTTCAATCGTCTCTGTTTCCATAACAATATTTACACTTTATATTTAATTTCATGGAAAGAGAATCAGATCAACTCCAAGGGAAAGGACTGTTTGAGACAGGGTGAAGTTTACCCTCTTCAAAACGTGAAAAACTAAACGGCTCCAGCAGTTTACTTTTTTCACCCATAATTGTCCCAGCAACTAGTTTACCCACACCTAGCATTTTATAACCATGATTTGAATCTGCAATCACATAGCAGTTTTCATGATACTCATCAAATACGGGGAAACTATCTGGGGCAAGTGCTCCCAACCCCCCTGAAGGTTCTCCACGGTAAAGATGCCTCTTATCTTCAAAACGTCTCTGACAGAATGCTAAGGCTGAGCACCACATGTCGACAAAATCTTTACCAACTACGAAGTCAGGAGATTCAGTACCATAGGGATCAACACTGAAATCATCACCTGTTGTATCAACATCATATGGAGCTGCTCCTCCCTGTACTCCATCAAAGCTGAAATCCGGTTTGTAATAAATACCCCACATCTTATCTGTTATCAAACGTCCGTCAATATCTGAGTAGAGTTTTGCATCACTATCAACATGAATAACCGGAGGCATTTTGCCATCATTAGTCTTGAGCATATTGGGATCAACACCTAGTGTCCCCTCCTGGAGACAATAGTAGCGCCACATTTCAATATTTTCATGAATTTTATCTCCATCCTTAACTCTGATTTTCGAAGGTAGATCTAACATTTTCCAGAAAGTATTTATCCATGGTCCAGCTCCGACAACAACATAATCAGTCTGTATCGTACCTCGATTTGTGATTACGGCTGAAATTGCTTTTCCGGAAAATTCAACACCAGTGACTTCAACATTTCCGGTAATAGTTACACCCTCGCTTTCAACTTTTGCCGCTAGTCCCTGCATACATTTCATATTATTGGAATAGCCACCTTTTTTCTCGTGCAAAACAGAAGTTATCCCCTTTGCCTGCCAATCATCAAACAAGCCCCGCATGTAAACCATTGAATCGGAACTGCCCTCGATAAATTCTGAAGTATAGCCAATAGCCTTCTGCTGGTCATAGATTGTTGCAACATCAGAATGCATCACCTCAGGACTAATTTGCATATAACCGACAGCGTTATAGCTGTATGCTTTCGGATCACTTTCCCAAACCTCTACGCTATGCGCCATTAATTCACGCATAGCAGGCTGGAAATAATTGTTCCGCACAACCCCGCACGCAATTCCTGATGCACCTGCACCAATTGCTGATTTATCAATCACCAAGATATCTTTCCCACTTCCGAGACCTCTTTTTTTTAATTCAAGAGCTAAATGGTAAGAAGTACTAAGGCCATGCATTCCAGCACCAATTATCAGATATTTTGTAGAACTAGCTAACATATAATTGTCCTTCTAAAAACTGTTAATATGAAATGTGAGTTTTTAACGAAATTGCACAATTAATTTTGAATTAATGCATTTTAAAAAACAAGCTCTATTACCATTTTTGAATTGGCAAATATACTACAAACTAACCTTTATTACGTTAATCAATTCCTGAACTTGGGCTTCTGTGAACTCTCCGTCGACACTATAAAGAACTTTACCATCTTTCCCGAATAATATTATATTGTTGCTATCATCACTCAACCCCCACTTTTCTACTAGAGTTTTTTTGAGATCTTTCACATAAACAGTTGTTTTATATTCCTCTTGTTTGATTTTCAATTTATTATTGATCGTAACATCAGGTAGCCAACTAGCCGCCATGTTAACAACTACTACTGAACCAGTTTTTTCTGTAGAAAATTTTTCAGTCTTGAGAGCTTCCGTTACATGATTGTTGAGTTCAGATTCGTCCGGATCAACATGAAAAAGTATTATGATTTTACCAGAAACCAATTCCTCACTGCTCCATGGAGTTCCATCTAATCGACCTCCTAAATCTTTTTGAAGCACAATTTTTGATGGGATTTCACCAATCGGCAATTCAGCCCGAGCTAATTCTGAAGAAAAAAGAAATAATATTGGTATTATGAATTTTCTGATAGCGCCTTTTTGGATAATTGATTATAAGAAATGTAGACAATATAAATTAATTGTAAAAAAATTGTAAAAGTTTTCTTTCAAGTTAAGAGTAGGTTTATGTGATTAAACATTACTCTCAAATATAAGAAACAAAATTTAATTAATTCGATTTTACATGTGATGAATTATTTTTAACGATCAAAATGAATAACGAGCCTCAAAGAATAGTCGATCATTCTCGTTTAAACTCTGGAAATATGCGTTTTCGCCTGGTTGATAGATCATTATTCCTCCTTTCACAGAAAAGGCGTCCATTACATCATATTCTAACGAACCACGGTTAATACCGCCATCTCCGCCTCGTTCTCCGATCATCATCCCCGTAAGATTAAGGTGTAAAGTCTGGTTGAGATAATCTTGTGTAAAAATTACTGAAGTCGCAAAGCGGTCTTCCAGTTCAGAATCCGGCAAACCTTCTAAACGTTTATCAAAATCATTGATATGTTGTACACCTGACTCTATTGTCAATGACGTGTCACTCCATCCAGAAAATTCTAGACCAAAAAGAATATCTGTACGAGAAAAAAATTTGTCGGTCACAAGAGCATACTCTAGCCCTCGTAATTTAGCTGCTTCAGCTTTCCAGACAAAATTGCCGGAAGAAATACTCAGAGCACCCCCACCCATCGTTAAACGGCTGTGTTGACGTTCAAGTGTTGGTATTGCTCCTACTCCAGGAATGATTGTAATATTGGTAATTTTAAAATGAGCAGAGTCGTCAAAATACTGTGCCCAATGTAAAGACGCATCCCAACCACTAAATGTCCCAATCAAAGCCAATCCGTATTCTGTATTTTCCGCTGAACTTTCAGGAATGACTTCATTTATTTTCTGATTCGACGGGTTAAAATCACTGCCAATTGGTGCGGATTTATTAAATCTTATTTGATGAACCGCTACCGCTTCCAGTTTTAAATCTCCAATAAAATAATCAATTTTAGTCATATTAATTGGCAAACGGATGTCTTCCAGATCTGTCATACCGAATTCTCGTTCATCGGTAGGATTTAGTACATCAACAACGCGTAAACTATCTGAAACACCCCATGCAACAATCTGTTTCCCAAGCTTGATGTCTAAACTGTTTAACGGACTACCTTCTAGGTATACCTCTCGTAACTCCACTTCTTTTTCCAACTCATATAAAACTTCCTCAGAAAATGTTTCCCTTTTCTTCATTCCATACGCTAAATCGTAAAATGCTTTTCCGGAAATTCGTGTTTTCCAGTTTTCACCAAATTTTACATCCCAAATAGACATAATATCAATAAATATAAATTATAAATAAAAACTATAACATAATTATTCAAAACTTTTTAT
>PYIK01284439.1_pt1 | contig 10654 bp, 11 predicted proteins | sample 3578011 | NCBI WGS metagenome assembly PYIK01 (sample SAMN08408022, study PRJNA431606) | Marine metagenome isolate SA_KN192-05_S13_70m, whole genome shotgun... | biome: marine; feature: oceanic pelagic zone; material: water; isolation source: 70 m water sample, 0.2-0.8 um fraction ... | reverse complement strand
CTAGATAGCAAAAAATGTGCTCTGAACAGGGATTATGCAATTATTAACAGTTAAATGAGGAAAAAAACTCATCCACATAGATTATTTGGAGTTTTTCTCGTCTACATAGGGTTCGGTCAGCCATGAAACAATAGCATCAGCAGCCGTCGCAGCTAAATCTGGTCCACAAGCAATCAGATCGCTAGTTGGACCAACAGAAAGAACGATTGCTGGCATTCGTGTTTCTCGCAAAACTTGATTTGCCCTTCCTACTGTCTCAAGTGCTTCGCCAAGAATCGGAAGAAATCGTTCATGAAGAGCATTAGCAAGAGAAACACCTCCAGGAGAGGTGTAACGTTGATTTGAGAAGTATGAGATAGACCTTAAATCCTGAGAAGAACTGGTGATTCCAAAATACAAATCAGCATCGAGAGAATTACTTAATTGAGCATGTTGACGTTCGTCATAGTGAGATATTACCTCCACACCTAAATTTCTAGCAGTTAATTCTCTTGAGAATTCATTAATGATAGAACCTAATCCTCCTCCTTCTCCAAGAACTACCTGCTTATTGTCGAGATTTGGATTTCTTGTTAAGAGAGATTCATGTTCACGAACTGCTGCTACAGGTTGTCCCTGACCTACATCCCCAAGACGGCTCAGCATATGAAGGCTATCTGGCCCGAAAATCGCATCAACCGGTAATCCAGCGTTTCTTTGGAAATCACGAACAGCCCGCTCTGTGTTCTCTCCCAAGATGCCATCGACTTGACCGGAATCGAATCCAATAGTTCCTAATCTTTTTTGGAGTTCTGCAACATCATCTCCACGAAGCATCGGACTTTGCAGATAAAGAAGTCGGTCGCCAAGTCTATATCCCGCTTCAACTAGTGCGTACCAAGTATTAATATCGCAAACTCCAGTAGTCTCCAGGTGTCGGCTTTCTTGGAAAGAGCGAAGAGAATCAGCAGTCTCTTGTGTGAAAAGAGTCTTGTCAGCAGGAGTAGGAAAATTTGCTCCTTCTAGAAGACGGTGAAGATCTTCTATAACTTTCCCAATATGGCCGAGCCCAAGCGGTAATTGTTCGCTAGAAAAACTGTTCATTTTTCTGGTATACCACGAAGAATGACAGGAAGGAAAATGGAGTTCTTAAGGAACTCTAAATATACTCGTCAAGATCTTCGAGAAGTGCTGCTTTCCCTTTGGCTCCCACAATACGTTTTGTTGGAACCCCATTATCAAAAACTATTAAGGTCGGAATGCTCATAACTTCAAAACGAATTGCAATTTCATTTGCTTCATCAACATTAAGCTTCGCAATATGAATCTTTTCACCCTGTTCAGAAGCTATTTCTTCAAGGATAGGAGCAATCATTTTGCATGGTCCACACCATTCAGCCCAAAAGTCCACAAGGACTGGATTCTCGCTTTCTCCAATAACTTCATCAAATGTTGCACTTGAAAGTGTGGTAATAGTTCCAGACATACAAATTCTCCTAGCCTAAATTGTCCAAGGTATTTCTCTCGCTTCGTCCACGGTAGCCTCCAAAATAGTTTGAAGGTTGAACGGTTGAAAACTAGAAGACAAGTTTTTCAGTCACCTTGCTCTTCTAACCATCGTTCAGCATCTATCGCAGCCATACAACCAGACCCCGCAGCAGTGATTGCTTGCCGATAGGTAAAATCTTGAACATCACCACATGCGAAGACTCCTGAAATATTTGTTAAAGAAGAGTCGGGCTTAGTTGCCACATAGCCGTTATCTAACAAATCGAGTTGATTGATAAAGATGTCTGTATTGGGCTTATGTCCTATAGCTATAAACAAACCTGAAAGATTTATATTTTTTTCATTACCGGAGTTCACATCACGGACTGTGATTCCTTCAAGTTTCGACTCACCGATATAGCCGATCACTTCGTGATTCCATAAGAAATCAATTTTTGGATTAGAGAATGCACGTTCTTGCATGATTTTTGAAGCTCTAAGCTCTTCTCTTCGATGAATAATTGTTACCTTGCTAGCAAAGCGTGACAGGAAGGTAGCCTCTTCCATTGCCGAATCACCACCACCTACTACGGCTATCTCTTGATCGCGGAAAAAGAATCCATCACAAGTAGCGCAAGTTGATAATCCATGTCCGACTAATTCAAATTCATTGGGAAGATCAAGCATGACTGATCGCGCCCCAGTAGATACGATAACTGCATCAGCAGAATAAGAAGCCTCTTCAACATTTGGATCACCAATCCACATTTGGAAAGGAGAATGTGAAAAATCAACTCGTGTCACCTTTTCAGTAAGAAAAGTAGCGCCGAATCGTTCTGCCTGAGAGCGAAAATTTTGCATTAATTCCGGACCCATAATTCCCTCTGGAAAGCCAGGATAATTCTCTACGTCGGTCGTCAACATCAATTGTCCACCTGGTTGATCGCTGGTAGAGGAGGGTTCTCCCTCGATAACTAGGGGAGAGAGGTTTGCCCTTGCGCTATAAATCGCCGCTGTCAATCCTGCTGGACCAGATCCGATAATAATCACTTGTCTGTGTTCAGGCATCTCTCTCCATTATTCTTATTTCCTTTTTTTGGCTTGAGCAGCCCTTTTGGGGCGTTTACGCCAAAAAAGCAACCCAATGCCTAACCATAGAACACCGGTGATTAGATACACAATCCATACGGCAGAGCTTCTATCTGAAACAATCCAGGCATCGAAAATTTCAATAAGTCCACGATTAGTCCCAATTACAAAAAAAGGAATACTTAAAAGTAGAAGGGAGCAAGCTGTTAATCCATAGACAACCGAGCGACTGATTTTAATTGCCGGCCCTGAAGTTTTATCCCGGATCTCGTCAACTTTTGAAACAATCTGCTCTGTAACTTGCTTAGGCCAATCGTCGTCTAATCCAGCAGAGACCTGGTTTTGTGATTTCTTGCCGAAGGACGGTATTTCAGTCATGCTCGGGAGGCTAGCGCGAGACGAGTCAAACAGCGACTTCTTATACAAACAACCCCGTTATTCAGAAGGTATTTCACCAGAGATAGGGCCTTCAAATAAAACCAAACATGAGGAATCTACTTGGTAAATCGAAAGAACAGGATCTAACTCAGATTGGAGATCTTCAGAAATTAGAACTAGTGATGGAATGCTGTTAATTATTAACTGTTGAAGGAATAAGGGAGTGCGAAGACTAGTGTCAAAGAAAGGTTCATCAATCCAGCATGTAAAAAAGTCAGAAGTTTCACTAAAGAAATTCTCTATCTGACTTGGAGCTAGTGGGCTAGAAAAAATTTCCGCATTCGTTTCCCAAATACTGTTGGCAGTTTCAAGGAGTGAATTTACTGCTTCATTTTCTTCTTCAAAAACTCTAGAATTCAGTTCTTCTGTTGTGTCGTCTGAGGTCGCTAGTTGTTGGGCTTCTACTTCACTTTCTTCTTGGTCTGCTTCTATCGATTCTTCTATCGATTCTTCTTCGATTTCTCCTACTGCTTCGTCCTCAGGAGCTTCAGCTGCAGCAGTAGGGGCACTTGAATCAGTAGCTGCCTCAGATTCGGGCTCATTATTTTGAAAAGCTTGGGAATTTCGAGAGGCTTCGCTAGCTGTTCCGTCTTCTTGGACTGACTCAGGAACGACAGACGCATCTTCTGTTTCTTGAGCCTCGGCACTTTGTGATGATTTGGTTGCAGAAGTTGAATTTTCTATAAAGCCTGTTGCTAAATCACTTTCACTATTGGTTTCATTGTTTTGCGAATTTATAACTGGAACTAAAATGAATGCAACAGCTGCAGCAGCTACAGCTAAGAGCGTTCCACGTTGGACCATTTTCTGTTGTCTAAATGGGATAACCTTTCCACCTTTTGGTAAGGAGGAAAGTGCCTTGGCCAGATGTTTCTCCTGAAGGAGAGGATCTATAGGGATTGGAGAGGAAGTGACCTCTTGTATTTCTTTTAGCTTTTCGACCTCTTCTAGTAAGTCAGGATTTTCTTCAATAAATGCGCGTTCTTCCTCGGTCACTTCACCATCGAGGTAAGCGCTTATTATTTCAGAATGTTCAAAAGAATCCGATTTATTATTCATGCTCCAAACCTTTGACGTTTTGGTCTACTCTCTGGTTCCCAGAAAGTTCAACTTTTAATCTTTCTCTTGCTCTCGCTATTCGGGATTTTACGGTCCCCTCGGGAAGGGAAAGAACAACACTTATTTCTTGATAGTTCATGCCTGTTTGGTCTCTTAAAATTAATGGAATTTTAAATTCATCTGGAAGAGCGTTTAGTGCGTTCTCGATCAGTAAACGGTCAGAAATTTGATCTTCCATAGGTTGGGTAGTTCTCCCGGTTGAGAGTCTTGATTCGTTGTTCTCTGAGAATTCCAATTGAGGTCGGCGATTCCGTTTTCGGATCTCATCTAGACAAGCATTAGTTGCAATCCTGTAGGCCCATGTAGAAAATCTAGATTCACCTTTAAAAGAAGATATTTTCCGAACGATGGAAAGCAATGCTTCTTGAGTCGCATCATCGGCATCAGCGTCATTTCCAGCTAATTTTCGACAAATTGAATAAATTTTTCCATAGTTTTCACGAAGTAGAGACTCAAGAGCAGCATGGTCTCCCGACTGTGCTAAATGGACTAATCGTAACTCTTCAGACTTTTCGATAGTAAAACTGTACAGCTTTCAGCAAAGAGAGGAAGGTGCAACGCTCAGCTAATTCGGATTTCTGTAATCTCGATCTTTAAAGATGGTGGGGCATCTCCTAAATCAGTTATCCATAGAAGAACCATTTGTCCATTATTTCCGGTTAAATCAACATCAGCTGTACCTGAACTTGCTTCAATGAGAGCTACAGGACTACCCCATGCTTCAAGAGAAGCGCCAATAGTATTAGAAACATAAATTTCCCCAGACCAACCAATAGCGGCGGTTTCAACTTCAACGCTTCGAAGAGATATGGATTTTTCTAGTTGAACAACTACTCCAACACCTGGCTTGAGGAATCCGAGAGATCTGTGCCCGTATGTTTCAGTTTTCCACGCAGTTGATGAGTCATTATCAAATAAATTTGCAAGCAATTCAGGATGCTCAACTCCATCACCTAGCGGGTCGAAGTCCTCTGCCGCGACAATTGGTGTTTCTTCAAAGATAGGGGAGGGTGCAACCTCCCGTGCTGTTGGATTCGGAACTTCTTCCGTTGTACCTTCTTCGTTGTTGCTTGTTTCTTCACTTATAACATTTCCGGAGTTTTCTTCCCCGCCGGAAGTAACCTCTTCATTATTTTCCGATGAGTCAGTCGTTTCGGAAGAACTATTTCCGAATAAGTCATCATCTAGACCAGCTGCATAAATAATTCCAAAAATAAAGGTAAAGACAATTCCTATTGTTAATAACGCTGTAACAGCTTGGTTAAAGTCCCTTTGCCTTGTTTTTGGATTAAAGTCCATGCTCTTATTTTTACCATTGTCTTGAGGTGTTTCGGGGTTCATCGCCGAACGAAAAGCTACTGGAGTTGTAAATCTGCTTTTTTGCTCAGCAGAAATCGCTTTCCGTAAAGCCTCAAGGAATACGCGCGGTATTTCTATTTGTAATTGTTCGAGCGTATCTTCCAACGAATTCAGAGAACCCTTATTTATCTTTTCGGGACCGATTCCAGTAACCAATTCTAAGATAATAAGACCAAGCGCATATATATCGCTTTGCTCATTCGGATTCTCACCAACGAGTTGCTCAGGAGCAAGATAATTGCTCTGATTCTCCCGAAAGTCGGTACTTGTTTCTCGAAGTATGTTTTCGGCAGTAGACAATCCAAATCCCGAAACTTTTATTTTTTGTTCCGGACATAGAAAAATATTCTCTGGGTTTAGATCACCATGAATGATTCCTTGTTGGTGAGCATGTTGTAGCGCATCTACCACTTGTGTGAGGACGTCAAGTGCCTTCGCTGGAGACATAGTGCCTATCTCATCGAGATATGACCGCAATGTCATACCCTCGATTAACTCCATAACGATTGCTTCCATTTCTTCATCACCAGTTGTGTCATAAATCGTCACAATAGAAGGATGATTTAATTGAGCAGTTGTTCGTGCTCTTGTTCTGAACTCGCGTATGAAAGCTGATTGATAGATCAGATATGGGTGTGTCAGTTTGATAGCAACTTTTCTCGACAGAACGAGGTCATCAGCTTCCCACACCTGAATTGTCTTACCCATAAAAATCGGTGTTTTTAATACATAACGACCGGATAATTTTCTTCCAGTTAAAATTGGTGTATCAGGGTGGAGTGGATTGTCAGGCATAGATTTCCCAAAGGCAAATTGTCCTTCGGTCTATCTTAAATTATTTGACGAGAAAGGTCAGGCCAAGAACCCTTGGACCTCCGTGTGTTCCTATTACCGCACCGAGTTGAGTAACTTGAATCTCGTCAATTGGGACAATGTCAGCCAAGGAAGCATGAAACTCTTCAACGTCTGGGGCGTTCCCATGAATAATCGAGACTGACTCAACTTCACCAGCACGAGAGAGCTCGTCGCGTAACCATTGGCAAGCTTTTTTTCGTGTTCTCTGTCTTCCAGCCTCTACTACTTCACCGGAACTTAAATCAAGGCAAGGTTTAATTTGAACCATAGTGCCCAACATCGCTGCGGCACCGCCGATACGCCCACCCTTTTTTAAATTTTCTAACGTATCGAGTGTGGCGATAATACGAGTTCTAGAACGGAGATCCTCTACCAGAGATACTATTTCTTCCATTGAAGCTCCGGCATTAGCAGCTTCTGCTGCTTTTCGAATAATTGTTCCTAATCCTCCAGTAATTGACATCGAATCAACACAGGTCACATCTACAAGTTCATTGACACCATCTGCAGCTAGTTGAGCAGCTTGTCCAGTTGCTGAGAGTGCTATTGAAAGATTTATACAAACTACCCCTGTCGCACCTTCTTCGTGACATTTGCGGAAAGCACTTTCAAAAGCACCTGGCGATGGAGCGGCCGTCGCAGGAAGAAGATCGCTGGCCTCCATCTTTTGATAAAATTCAGTTACAGAAATATCTGCTAGATCGGTGAATTCTTCTTCTCCGAACCGTATAGACAAAGGAACGATCTTAATATTTAGCTGAGCAGCTTCGTCTAATGAAATATCGCAAGCGCTATCGGTTACTATTCGAACAGTCATAATATCCCCTAGGATCTCAAAGCATTAGGCAAAGCATGAGGGTAGTAGCTAAGTACAGAACTTCCCATAATTAATAGTTTTTTTCTATGGAAACACCTCTGAACAGGGATTTTAAAGAGCGAAAGTATGTTCTGTTCGGTAGTTTCATCGCTTTTAGAATATTTTTCTGATCCAATGAGAATTGTCTATTTCATGCATTATGTGGAGTTGGTCGCTAGGGGAGTGATAGAGCAGTACTGTTTTGATGTGTCTATTCTTTTTTTAACGAATGATCTATGTTTTGGTCATCGTCCAGGGAAGCAGCACCCTGAACGACCTGAGCGTCTATCTGCTGTTCATGAAGGCGCAGTTTTGAGTGACCTAGGAAGCTCGCTTGTTCACGTAGAAGCAGAACGAATCGAACGGAAAGAGATTTTGCAAGTCCATGATGCCGGTTTTATTGAAGAGCTAGAACGAGTTGACGCCCAAGGAGGGGGTCGGATAGATCCAGATACCAAAATGAGCGAACATTCTTGGGAGGCAGCTCAAATATCTGCAGGGGCAGGCATACAAGCAGTCCGTGAATTGACTGAAGGTTCCTATAATGCATCATTTTGTGCAGTCCGTCCCCCAGGACATCACGCAACCTCAAACCAATCGATGGGGTTTTGTTTCCTCAATAATGTTGCGATTGCTGCCAAACATCTGGTGGATGCCGGCCAAAGGGTTTTGATAGTAGATTATGACGCCCACCATGGGAACGGCACGCAGGAGATTTTTTATGAGGAACCAAATGTTTTCTTTGTTTCTTTTCATGAGTGGCCCTTATATCCCGGTACAGGGAAAGTAGAAGAGGCTGGAGTTGGACAAGGATTAGGAACCACAATGAACATTCCATTTCCTTCTCGGACGACAGGTGATCACTATCGAAAAGCGTGGGAGCAAATTATTCAACCGAAGATAGCTCTTTTTGACCCTTCATGGCTGATCATTTCTGCAGGGTTCGATTCACATCGAAATGACCCAGTTGCAAGCCTTGGTTTGACCTCCGGAGACTTCGCTGTCCTCACTTCTGAAATAATAAAAGCTGTTCCTCCAGGCAGGCGCTTAGTATTTCTTGAAGGAGGATATGATCTTGAAGCATTACGACTATCAACGGCAGCAGTGCTTCGAACACTTGCGGGGGACCCTCTCCATCCTGAGAAACCCACTCAGAATGGCCCAGGAAAAGAAGCTGTTGAATCCATCGCTAAATTTCACGCTAGAAACTCGTAACTATGGATAATTTACCTAAGCTCATTCAAGAAACTGAAGAACTCACAAACCAATTCCTTATAGCGAATAAATCACTTTATTTAGTTGGTGGAATTGTCCGCGATCTCTTTCTTAAAAGTGAAATCACCTCAGAAGTAGACCTTGATCTCACGACTGATGCGCTACCTGAAGAAATTAAACAGATTGTTGCCCCTATCGCAACGAATCTCTGGCTTCCAGGCGAAAAGTTTGGCACGATAGGCATACATTACAACGACCGAATCTATGAAATAACGACGCATCGGGCGGAAAGTTACGACCCCGACTCTCGCAAACCGGAAGTTACATATTCCACCAACATTGAGGAAGATTTATCTCGCCGAGACTTCACCATTAATGCTATGGCGATTTCGCTTCCTGAAGGCACTTTGATCGACCCATTTAATGGCAAAAGTGACCTTTTGGAAGGATTGCTGCGGACTCCTTTAACGCCGGAAGAATCATTTTCTGATGACCCCTTAAGAATGCTCCGAGCAGCTCGGTTCACTGCAGCCTACAACCTCACCCCTGCCCCAGAGTTAGTTAGCGCCATTCATGCTCTCATCGATCGGTTTGATATTGTTTCCTCTGAGCGAATCATAGGTGAATTAGACAAACTCCTTCAAGCCCCAAATCCCGATAGTGGACTTCAACTCCTACATGCAACTGGGCTTCTTAAAGCCTTTCTACCCGAAGTTGCTCCGCAGCGATTTCAGTACCTTTTGAACCTTCCCATAGATCCGAGCACGCGATTAGCAGCACTTTTAGCTGAGATCCAGTCAGATGAATGTGTGAAACGATTACGGAACTTACGGTATTCGAAGGAACGAATTTCAACTATTCAACAAGTTATAGCTGGAGCGAATGGCATCCTTGATGACCCAAGTAGCGAATCTGACTATCGACGTTGGTATCACCAGATAGGGGATAAACGTACAGTGAGCTACCTCATTGCACTAACCCTTAGTGACAACGTTGAAGAGATTTGGGAAAAAATGGAAGAAACAAGAATTCGACTTGGTGATGATCTAAATGATTTCTCACTTCCGATTAGTGGTAATGAAATTATTCAACTTCTGGAAGTTGAAGAAGGACGAATTATCGGTGAAGCCCTTCAACACCTCCAAAAATTACGTTTTGATAACGGTCCTTTTTCAAGCGAAGACGCTCAAGAGATACTTCAAGATTGGTGGAATACAAGATCAAGTAAACCAGAGGAAAAGAATCGGAACTAAACGAGACGATAATTACACTATCGGCACCAACACTTTTCCATTTGACCACTAGTGTTACGCCATGGGGTTTATTCCGTCAAAGCTTGCAGAAGCTCACTCTGCTGGTGATATCAGTTTCCTCTTGGAACGTAACAGAGTTCTTCGACAATACGAACGAGGCGAACTCACCCGTCATGATATTTGTGATGCACATCCCGAACTTCTTCGTGCCGCACATCACTATTCCGAACACACCACAGATATATGCCCTGTATGCGACAAGGAGGCGATTCGAATAGTGTCCTATGTTTTCGGGCCCCGTTTACCTTCTCATGGGAGATGCGTAAATTCTTCGGGTGATCTAGATCGGATCCGAAAAAGAAAAGGGACCTTTACTTGCTACATGGTCGAAGTATGCACTCAGTGTTCATGGAACCATCTACTCCGCTCATATACCCTCTAGTATTCCTATCGTTTCTACCATGTGTCTCGGGAGACTCATTTGGGCTACCTTGAGCATAAAGAGAAGTTTGGAGGACCATATATGCCAATGTCACTTGTCCGATTCAACCTCATTGACCCTTCCCTAGATTCTGATTCTATCTCTGCCCGTTACAAGGCAATGTTAGAAATGGCGGCCTTTGCTGATACAAACGGGTTTTTCATGGCAACATTCGAAGAACACCACGGTGCTGAGAACGCCTGGAGCCCTACCCCTCTCTTAAACGCTGGAGCGGTACTTTCTCGGACGACGAATCTCGCCGCATCAGTATCGGCATTACTCCTACCCTTACATGATCCAATTCGCGTAGCCGAAGACATTGCCGTGATCGATCTCATGAGTGGCGGTCGACTTACTGTCATCCTTGGCCTTGGATACCGACCAAGCGAATACCAACTCTTAGGGAAAGATTGGGATCGGAGGGGAAAGATCATGGATGAATCTATAGAGATTCTTCTTAAAGCTTGGTCCGGTGAACCATTTGAATATAACGGGGGAACACACCAGATTCAGCCAACACCT
>PYIK01079777.1_pt1 | contig 10841 bp, 9 predicted proteins | sample 3578011 | NCBI WGS metagenome assembly PYIK01 (sample SAMN08408022, study PRJNA431606) | Marine metagenome isolate SA_KN192-05_S13_70m, whole genome shotgun... | biome: marine; feature: oceanic pelagic zone; material: water; isolation source: 70 m water sample, 0.2-0.8 um fraction ... | reverse complement strand
ATCCACTAAGACTATGTACCCCTGGCGAATGAAGGCGTTTCTCCTCTTTACCATCTCTTTTCCAACAGCCGGATGGACAATCTTATTTAGCTTCTCGAGGTCTCCAGGGTCAGAGAAAGCTATGTCAGCGAGCTTTTGCCTATTTAGCTGTCCATCCTCGTTGATAATTATTTCACCGAATTCCTGAACAAGATTAGTAAATATTTCGCCGTTCGGTCGTTGCAATTCTCGAACCACTTCATCAGCATCGACCAATTTTGCCCCCCGAGTTTCTAGGGCGGCAGATACGGTTGACTTCCCTGAGCCTATGCCTCCAGTTATCGCAAATTCAGTCATTTGCAGAATAAGGAGTTACTCAGGTAGCTCTTCAGCGTCTTGAGCCTCTTCAACCGCTTGAGCCTCCACAACTTCCACAGCTTCTTCAGCTTCTTCAGCTTCTTCAGGATCCATCAGCCGTGCTTGTTCACTTTGCTCATACGCAGACCAGGCTTCATCGAGTTCAGCTGCTGCTTCAGGGTCTAATTCAATAGCTGTACCAATATAGTTTCCTTCAGTGTCGTAGTTTTGCTCTCCAAAGTGTTCTTGGTATTCTTCGGCCACGACACCTCCTTCGGCAGCTTGCTTGACTGAAAGACTTATCCTTCTTCTTTCAAGATCTATTTCGATGATTTTGACCCATAGTTCTTCACCCGGAGTCACGACTTGCTCCGGAAGTTCAACATGGTGTTCAGACATTTCTGAAATATGCACTAACCCCTCGATGTTGTCACCAACTTGTACAAAGCTTCCGAAAGGAACCAGCTTCGTAACTCGACCATAAACAAGTTCACCTACACGGTGACTATCGGCAAATTCTTTCCAAGGGTCTTTTTGAGTTGCTTTTAATGACAAACTGATCCGCTCTCGATCAAGGTCCACTTCGAGAACTTCAACATCAACTTCGTCTCCGATAGTTACAACTGCTGATGGATGATCTACGTGCTGCCATGAGAGTTCAGAAACATGAATTAGTCCATCCATGCCACCAAGGTCAACGAAAGCACCAAAGTTGACGACTGAAGATATAACACCTTTTCTTCTCTCACCTGGTTTGAGGAGGTCAAGAAACTCTTCCCGCTGTTCTTTTTGCGTTTCTTCGAGGAAGGCTCGTCGGGATAGAACAACGTTATTGCGATTTTTATCTAATTCGATTATTTTTGCTTCTAGTTCCATTCCTATGTATGGCTGAAGATCTCGAACTCTGCGAAGCTCAACAAGGGATGCAGGGAGAAAGCCTCGTAACCCAATATCGACTATTAGGCCACCCTTAACGACCTCGATTACGAGTCCTTTAACGATGCCGTCAGCTTCTTTAACTCTTTGAACATCACCCCACGCTTTCTCATACTGGGCCCTTTTTTTGGAAAGTATGAGACGACCTTCTTTGTCTTCCTTCTGGATGACTAGAGCTTCGAGCTGGTCCCCTAGTGAAACTAGTTCGCTCGGCGGTACGTCATTTCGGATTGACAATTCTTTTCTTGGAATAACACCTTCGGATTTAAATCCGATATCCAGTAGGACTTCTTCTCTATCGATTTTGACTACACTTCCGGCTACAAGTTGGCCATCTTCTACTTGGACCATAGATGCGTCAAAGGCATCATCTAACGTTTGACTACCTAAGTCATTAACCGCTATTTCTCTTGGGGTGTAGTCTTCTGGGAATAGGTTTGTTTCTGTATCTGTATTAGTATCGGACATTGGGTTTTTTCTCTAGACAATAGGACTGTCGCTTGAGCGACTATGCAGAATAACTGCACTGCGCTAATGAAAAATCAGTAGCACATTCAGGTTACCAGTAGGTATCGAAGTGGCAACCAAGTTGGAACTAGAAAGAATATTTATCTTTCAGCAATTAGGAGTATCTCTGGTTCATCAATTGTCAGGGGACCTGATCGGTACTTCCCAGGAGATACAGAAGACATCGAGCGGACAGTTAGCCCTGCGCTTTCAGCAAGGAGACGAAGTTCACGTGGTGTAAAGCAACTGGTTAAAAGTTCTTCCTCTATTTGCTCACCTTCTTGATTCCGTATCTGGGTTATCTCACTGTTGACCCCTTGCGCTGCAAAGAAAGTATCTGAATCTTCGAGGTATCTAACTTGAAAGTATGCTGAGAATGCTGTTAGAGCGATTTTCCCTCCTGAGATAAGCGCATCAGTCATTCGGCTTAGGATGACTCCATCTTGATCTTGTGAGCCAATAGAGGCATTCGGATCTCCTGCTAAACCAAATGCGCCTTGGCATAGTGAAATAACGGCATCATACTGATTGTCAAATGACATTTCTCTAGCATCTATGCGTTCGAAGGTTGCTCCTGTAGGAGCTCGTTTATTTGCGATATCTATAAAAGTCTGGCTGATATCGATCCCATGAACTTTGATTCCACGCTGAGCAAAATAGTAGGCATGGCGTCCTGGGCCACATCCGACGTCGAGAAGGCTCATCCCAGTTTCAAGCCCCATCTCAGAAATGAGATACTCTACTTCTTGCTCGGTTCCTTTCGTGAACGAGTAGTTGAGGTAAGCCTCACCCATATGGTCGGCGAGGCCCTCAAACCAATGATCATGCATATGCGGTAATCAATGTCTAGAGATCTTTCTCATTTCGCATCAGCCCAACTTTGACCCGAGCTAATATTAACTTCAAGCGGCACCAGCAGATCAAAAGCTTCCCCCATTGTTTCAATAGTTAAGGATTGAGCTTCAGATATCTCTTCTAATGGGCACTCCAAAATAACTTCATCATGAACTTGAAGAACTATTCTGCTTTCTAATTTCTCTTCTACCAGTCTCATATCCAGGTTTACTAACGCCACTTTGAAAATATCTGCAGCTAAGCCTTGAATTCCTGCATTCATAGCCTGGCGTTCAGCAGCCTGTCGGATACGGAAATTATCGGAAGCTAACTCTGGAATACGGCGACGCCTCCCAAACAATGTTTCTGTATATCCATTGTTTCGAGCTTTCTGGATCGTCTCTTCCATATAGCTTCTCACCGAAGGGAAAGCTGCAAAGTAAGCATCAAGTATCACTGATGCTTCCTTGTTAGAGATACCTAAACGTTGCGCTAATCCATATGCTTCCATACCGTAGGCGAGCCCATAACTAACCATTTTAGACTTTGATCTTTGTTCGGCCGTTACTTCATCTTGAAGGACTCCAAATACCTGTGCGGCTGTCGCTGTATGAATATCCAGCCCTTCCGTGAAGGCACCTATGAGACCGGGATCCTCAGCTAAATGCGCTATACACCTAAGCTCAATCTGGTTATAATCTGCGACGATCAGACCCCAACCTTTTGCGGCGACAAAGACCTCGCGAAATACTCTTCCGCGTTCGGTGCGAACAGGAACATTATGTAAATTGGGTGCATCTGAGCTCAACCTCCCAGTCCTCGCTACTGTCTGGTTAAACGTTGCTCGAATTCGATCTCCCTCGCCGACTTCGTTAAGCAACCCCTCTCCATATGTTGAACGAAGTTTTTCGACTTCTCTATATTCCATTAGCGATTCGATTATCGGGTGATCTCCCTTCATTTTTTCTAGAGTCTGGGCATTTGTGCTATATCCGGTCTTTGTTTTCTTTACCGGAGTCAGTCCGAGGTTCTCAAATAAAACAACCTGTAGTTGCTTAGTTGAGTTGACATTAAACTCTTCACCTGCCTGATCATGAATAGTTTTCTTAAGCCGTTCAGTCTGATCAACTAATTCATTACGTAAAGCGGTCAACCTCTCGACATCAACGCCTATACCAAGGTGTTCCATTTTTGCTAAAACTCCAATAAGGGGTAGCTCTACTTTCATGTTCAGCTCGGATAGTCCTTGTTTCTCTAGAGCCTCTTCTAGAGGGCCGAAGAGCATACCGCAAAGAACTGCTTCTTCAGCAGCGGACTGCGATGGAAGTGAAAAAGACCCTGCAAGGTCTAACTGCCCGTCAGGAGCCTCTTCTGAAGCTTCGAAAGCCACATCCGCATACCTGGAAGCTAATTCATTCACAGAGTAGGAAGCTTCGGCTGGATTAATTAGATACGCAGCTATTTGGGTGTCAAGAGAAATACTTCTGATATATATACCCTCAGACAGCATTTCACGGATGATTCCTTTAACTTTATGCCCAATGACTCCTTTACTATTATCAAATAAATCTTGAAGGGCAGTTCTAGCTTCTTGTTTAGCAAAAAATTCCCTTGGTATTGCAAGCACTTTTCCTGCATCTAGATCCTTAACTATGCAGATACCATCCAAAGTGCGTGAGTCTTTGCTGGAGCCCCAAATACCTGAAATGAGAACTTGATCTCTATCGATTTCTTTTAGAGTTCGCTCTACCTCTTCGATAGAGCTAGCTACGACAAGATCTAGATTTGGCAGTAGTTTTAGAGAGCTATTTTCGACTGGGTCTAAGTCAAACACATCAGACAGTCGACTGAAGACTGTTCGCAACTCTAGAGATTCAAAGAACTGGTTCACCTCTGGCTGGTTGATTGGGCCAAATGCTAGGTCTTTGATAGCTACTGGAAGCTTCACATCTCGTATGAGTTCCATAACTTCTACGTTCAGACGAACAGTGCTTTCATTCTGCTCGAGATTGTCACGAAGTTTTGGCTTTTGTTCTTCAAGCGATTCAAAAATAGCATCAATTGTCCCGTGGGCATTAACTAGCTTCGCAGCTGTTTTTTCACCAACGCCCGGAACGCCAGGCAAGTTATCGGACTTGTCTCCTCGAAGTGCCGCATAGAGAACATAGTCTTTCGGATATACGCCTGTTCGTTCCCAAATCCCATTCTCGTCATAAAGCACATAATCTGAGACTCCTCTCCTGTTATACAGTACTTGGATATATGGATCTTCAACGAGCTGGTAACTATCTCTATCTCCTGTCACCACAATGACTTGAGTAGAGTCATCGCGTGACTGTGATGCCAAAGTAGCCAATATGTCATCCGCTTCATATCCTTCTTTCTCTACGACCTGAATACCTAGGGCAGGCAAAATCTCTTTAACGAGCGCAAGTTGCTCATATAAGTCATCTGGGGCTTTTTCACGACCAGCCTTGTAAGTAGGGACTCTTTCATGGCGAAATGTAGGAGTAGGTAAATCAAAGGCAACAGCGACACCTTGTGGCTCTTGATCCTTTATTAAATTGATGAGCATCGTCGAAAAGCCATGCACCGCTCCTGTAGCCTGACCAGTTGAATTACGCATATCCGCTTCGCGCAGAGCAAAGTAAGCCCGATACACAAGTGAGTTCCTATCAATTAATAGAACCTTTTCCATCCCTAGAACTTAGCCACTTGGTAAGGCAGGTGATGGTATTAGTTAGGGAATTGTGGCTTGGACAAATTCTTTACCCTTAGCGACTCGTGGAAATTTGATCCAATAGCTTATTTTGCAAGTTTTCGATTTTTAAGATTTCTATTTCTAGTTCTTGAAGATGCCGACGCATTGACTCTGCATGTTTTTGTGCTTCACGGTATTCTTTATCAGCAATAGGGGTTTCGGAAACTAACGACCGAATACGTGCATCTTCTGCTTCATGATTCAAGAATGACAGTTGCTCTTCAGCTACCTGATAGTCCACCTGTAAACGTTTTAATTGATGGCTTGTATCGACGAGACGGCTTTGAAGTATTTTCTTACCCACGATTTATATCTTAATTGAGATGTTACTTGGTACCTCCAATATGGCCTTGAAGGTGTGCCCGGGGCGGGACTTGAACCCGCACTCCCCGAAGAGAAGGGGATTTTGAATCCCCCGCGTCTGCCAATTCCGCCACCCGGGCAGGTTTTAACACAATAGTGCGTGGATGAAGCGTACCGCGCTCCTTGGAAAACAGGTTATCAAAGTGGATTATTTGTTCGATACCATATTTAAGTGCTAAGTATCCATATACGAAAGGCAATCCATATCAATCGCTATTCTGGTCCATCCAGTGTTCTACTCTTAAGGTAGCGAGGCTTAAACGATGATATTAAAACTCATAGAACAATTTCTGAAAGTTGATAACAACATGCAAGGCGTGACTATTGTTGAATCACTTGTCGAAGTATCAAAGATGGAGTGCCACCTATGATCGTTTTTACCTACCCAGGACAAGGGTCGCAAAAGACAGGAATGGGAGCTGAATGGGTTGATCACCCTTCATGGGAATTAGTGGCTGAAGCTGCGAATTTAACTGGAAGAGATCTAAACGCTCTTCTCCTCGAAGCAGAAGACGAGGAGTTAACACAGACACGAAATGCACAACTATCAACTTTTTTAGTTTCGATGGTTGTTTTTGATGCTCTTCAACGAATAGGTGTCGATGCCGCTGCGCATGCTGGACACAGCCTTGGCGAATATTCAGCGCTGACAGCATCTGGATGCCTCGATTTTGAAGATGCAGTGTTACTTGTCTCCGAGCGGGGAGAAGCTATGCAAGTATGTGCGGAAGCGCAAGAAGGAACTATGGCTGCCATACTCGGCTTGGATGATGACCTTGTCGAAAGTGCCTGTCATCGTGTCGATGACGACGTGTGGGTTGCTAACTTCAACGCCCCAGGCCAAGTAGTTATAGCTGGCTCACCTTCTGGCGTCGAAGCAGCTTCAGAAGTAGCGAAAGACATCGGAGCGAAACGTGCTATGCGACTTCCAGTTTCTGGAGCATTTCATACCCCGTTTATGGAACCGGCTAGAGATCGTCTTAGAAAGGCTATTGACCGGATAGATTTTAGGGCCCCAGACCATCCGGTTTATGCCAACGTGGATGCCCTCGGGCATGAAATCGGCGACGACTGGCCTGCGCTGCTATCTTCTCAGCTCACTAGCCCTGTCCGTTGGCGACAAATACTCCATCAACTTGAAGGGTCTGGCTTTACTACATTTGTCGAAGTTGGCCCAGGCGCCGTTTTGACAGGAATGGCAAAGCGAACTGTAAAAGAAGCCACTGTTCTAACAATTAATTCACCTAGTGACATTGATAACCTTCTTGAGCATGTATCTGGTCAACAAGCATCAGCTGCCGAAGCTCTAGAAGGCGAACACCTTTTCGCTACTGAACGCCTAGTAGTGAGCCCTTGTGCGGGTATCTTCACTCCTTCAAACGATGATCTCAGCGGACAAAACATCCACACTGGTTTCCTTCTGGGCCACGTAAACGATACTGAGGTCAGAAGCCCATTCTCCGGAGAGCTTCAAGGTCTTCTAGCGGTCGACGGCGAACGCGTGACTTCAAGTCAACCTATAGCTTGGCTGCGAACAACAAAATGAATTCGATACCAGAACGACAAAAATTCTTAGATATGAGGATTTCTGGATGGGGCATAGCCCTACCTGAAAGAATCGTCACAAATGATGAATTATCTCAAACTTTAGATACAAGCAATGACTGGATTCTAGAACGGTCAGGAATCGCACAACGTCGAATAGGGGGGTCTACAAGCAGCTTAGCTGTTGAAGCAGGAGAATTAGCCTTAGCATCAGCTGGAGTCAAACCTGAATCGATTGATCTTCTAATACTTGCAACTACAACTCCCGATGACCAGGTTCCAGCTACATCAAGCAAGGTTCAGCATGAGCTAGGATTGTCATGCGGGGCCATGGACATAAATGCGGCCTGCAGTGGGTTTGTGTATTCCTTGATTACCGGATGTGGCTTCCTTCAAGCAGGATGCAATAGAATTCTAGTCATCGGGTCAGAAACTCTTAGCGGTATCACCGATTGGGAAGACCGTTCTACGGCTATTCTCTTTGGCGATGGGGCTGGAGCAATAGTCCTAGAATCTTCGAGTGGAGGAGGCAAACTACTCGGATGGAACCTAAGCTCCTCCGGAGAACTTCGCGATATCCTTCATGCTCCCATTGGAGGGAAGATATACATGGAGGGTCGAGAGGTGTTCCGTAAAGCCGTCACAGCTATGACTGAATCAGGCAAAAAAGCTATAGCCAATTCCGGAATTTCCCCGAATGAAATATCTCTAGTTATCCCCCATCAAGCGAATATTAGAATCATCGAAACCTCAATGAAGAAGCTTGGTATTCCTTTTGAAAGAGCCGTGTGGGTAGGTGATAAAACTGCGAACACGTCATCAGCATCTATCCCCATCGCACTCGGACACGCATTAGATAATAATCAAATTGCAGAAAACGATTTGATCCTCCTAGTAGGATTTGGGGCGGGAATGACTGCAGCTGGTGCTGTCATTCAGTGGGGAGAAATCAATGTCTAAAGTAGCGTTTGTAACTGGCGCTAACAGAGGTATCGGCCTCGCAATAGCTGAACGACTTCATGAAGAAGGGTACGCAGTAGCAGCAGCCTATAGAAGCAACCCGCCTGATAACCCAGATCTTTTCCCAGTCAAATGCGATGTCACGAGCCAAAATCAAATAGACGAAGCCTTCGATGAAATTGAAAGTAACCTTGGAACGGTCGAAGTATTGATAGCCAATGCAGGAATTACCAAAGACAACCTCCTTCCCAGAATGTCTGAAGATGATTTTACGGACGTCCTAAATTCCAATCTTACATCCGGATACCGGCTCACCAAAAGAGCGATCAAACCAATGATGAAACAACGTAAAGGTCGGATCATTTTTATTTCCTCAGTCGTTGGGACGACCGGGCAAGCTGGACAGGCAAACTATGCCGCTTCGAAAGCTGGTCTAGTAGGTTTAGCTCGGTCAATTGCTAAAGAGTTTGCCACTCGAAATATAACGGCAAACGTTATTGCACCAGGCCCAGTGAAGACGAACATGATTGACGAATTAACCGACCAACAGCGTGAAAATATCCTTGCTGCTGTCCCATTAGGAAGGTTCGCCGAGCCAGAGGAAATAGCTGCAACTGTAGCTTTTTTAGCTAGTGATCAAGCTGGATTCATAACTGGGGCTATTATCCCTGTTGATGGTGGAATTGGGATGAACTAGTACTATTTCCTATACCCACCGAAAAGAAAGAGGTAAATATGAGTGAAGAGAATTTTGAACGATTCAAGAAATGTGCAGTTGAAGTACTTTCAGTCGAAGCTGGACAGGTAACTAAGGAAGCTAGGTTCGCTGAGGATCTAGATGCGGACAGTCTTGACTTAGTTGAATTAGTGATGGAACTTGAAGAGGAGTTTGATATCACTGTCGACGAAGAGGAACTTCAGGAACTACCAACTGTCGGTGATGCATTTAATTTGATATCTAGCAAACTCTAATGCGCAATCGTGTTGCCGTAACTGGGGTCGGAGTTGTTGCGAATGTAGGGCAAGGAAGTAGCGCATTCTGGAGTGGACTTCTTTCAGGAGTGCCAAGTCACGGATTCGAATTACAGGATTTTGATCCCCTCCCTTATTTTGATGGCAACGCTAAAGAAGCGAGAAGGTGCGATAGATTCGCTCAGCTAGCTTTTGCTGCTGCAGATGAGGCGATAACTCAGGCTGGAGATTTTATACGTGACCGCACTCGTTGCGGCTCTTGGGTAGGTACTGGAGTTGGAGGACTTGACACGTTAGAAAAACAAGTTCAGGTACTTTCAGAAAAAGGGCCAAGAAGGGTTTCCCCGTTCCTTATTCCCATGCTAATGGCTAACGCTGCTTCTGCTGGAATCTCTATGAAATACGGACTTCAAGGCCCATCTGAAACCACAGTAACTGCTTGCGCTGCTGGAACTCATTCAATCGGTCGTGCTGCTGAGTTAATACGCAATGGAACCTGTGACGCTATGCTCACTGGAGGCGCTGAAGCTACCTTGACTCCAATAGGGAGACAAGGTTTTATCAATATGACTGCAGTTTCATCTAGCGGGATTAGCAGGCCATTTGATGCAGATCGTGATGGATTCATGCACTCTGAAGCTGCAGGGATTCTCGTATTAGAGGAATGGGAGCACGCTGTTGCCCGCGATGCTGAGATTTTAGGAGAAATCCTTGGGTCAGCGAGTACCGCAGACGCTCACCATATCACAGCTCCAGCTCCAGAGGGTGCTGGAGCTGTACGTTGCATGTCTGCAGCATTAGATAATGCCGGCTTAAGTCCCGATGACATTACCCACATCAACGCACATGGAACTTCCACCCCATTGAACGACGCAGCTGAAGCAGAAGCAATAGTCAGAACTTTCGGCCCAAAGACCCCGATTGTTACTTCCACAAAAGGTGCGACTGGGCACACGCTCGGGGCAGCAGGAGCTATTGAAGCAATCGCGGTTATTTTGGCAATTCAGAATAAACAAATTCCCCAGACGCATGGAACTAGCGCTGTAGATCCGGAGCTAGCTCAGATCGATTTAGTTGTAGGTGAACCTAGAGTCTGGATCCCAGGTCCTTCGTTGAGTAATTCATTTGGTTTCGGGGGGCATAACGGGACTGTCGTAATTGGCCCACCCTCATAACAAAACAACATAACTAGGCTCAAACCTCAACTACAACGAAAACAAGATCGGCCGAACAAGCTACTTCACCATCTACCGTTGCGGTACCAGAGGCCTTACCTGCTCGGGCAGACAATCTTGTTGCTTCAACTCGGAGGTCTACTCTTTCCCCTGGAACCACCTGACGCCTGAATCGTGCCTTCTCTATCCCACCGAATAAGGGCAATTTTCCTGCGAATCGTTGGTCCTGTAGAACAAAGTAGGCTCCTAGCTGCGCAATAGATTCACAGAGCAGGACACCTGGCAAAGTAGGTCTACCAGGGAAATGGCCTGAGAAAAATGCTTCAGACCCAGTCAATTGCCAATACCCTTCAGCCCACTCCCCCATTTCAAAACCAGTTACCTCTGTTAGGAACAAGAAGGGGTCTCGGTGTGGAAGCACTTCAGAAGGGGGTAGGAATTGCATGGTATCT
>PYIK01271353.1_pt1 | contig 10926 bp, 12 predicted proteins | sample 3578011 | NCBI WGS metagenome assembly PYIK01 (sample SAMN08408022, study PRJNA431606) | Marine metagenome isolate SA_KN192-05_S13_70m, whole genome shotgun... | biome: marine; feature: oceanic pelagic zone; material: water; isolation source: 70 m water sample, 0.2-0.8 um fraction ... | reverse complement strand
TTTAGGCTTGGATGGCAATGACTCTAAGATTTTAAAATCATGTGAAGATGATCTTGCCAAAATTGCTGGTCAAAAACCAGTTACTACAAAGTTTAAAAAATCTGTAGCAAATTTTAAAACAAGAAAAGGATCTAACGCAGGTTTAAAAGTAACTCTAAGAAAATTGTCATGAAAGGATAGCAAATTATGAAAACAGATAAGGTTAAAAAAATAGGAAACGACTTCAAAGTCGCAGATATCTCACTTGCTGAGTTTGGAAGAAAGGAAATTAAAATTGCTGAGACTGAGATGCCTGGTCTCATGGCGATCAGAGAGGAATACAAAGATCAGAAACCTTTAGTGGGTGCAAACATAATAGGGTGTCTTCACATGACCATTCAAACAGCTGTTCTAATAGAAACACTAGTTGATTTGGGTGCAAGCGTGAGATGGTCATCTTGCAATATATTTTCAACAGTCGACAAAACATCATTTGCTGCTGCAACAGCAAACAAAGCATCAGCGTAACCATCAATTGCATTATCAGCCATTGTTAGCTACCAGCCACTTCATCAATGTATTGGTCTACGAGCCTTCTCTGAGCTTCATCATCCAAACTACTTTGAACTACTTTTTCAGCTGCTCCCAGGGCGATCCCTGCAACTTCGGCCCTTAAATCTGCAATTGCCTGTTGTCTCGATGCCTCGATTTCACTCGATGCCCTAGATTTCATATCAGAAATATCAGCTTCTGCTTTTGCTACTAAATCTGCACGAACCTGATCAGCTGCTCCTCTTGCTTCGTCAATCAGGCGTGATGCTTCATTCTTTGCATCTGCCAAACGGGCTTCATAGTCAGCATGAACACTCTGTGCGTCTGTTTTCGCTTTCTCTGCTGCGTCTAAGTCATCTCGGATCTTGTCTGCTCTGGCGTCCATCGCAGCTTTTACTGCTGGGAAGCCTTTCTTGACCATCACCACAAATAAGATTAAGAAAGCGCCACCGCCCCAAATAACCTCACTTAATTCTGGGATTATTGGGCTCGGAGCTTCGAGACAACTTTCAAGTTTGTCCTCGTTCTTTTTAACCTCTTTCTTTTCATCTTCTGTTGCGCCTTCTTTAGCGTGAAGAGAATGAAAAAGATGTTCAGCGTCAGCGTGGCCATCATGATGACCCTCTTCCATTATGTGTTCAAGTTTCTCAACAACACAGCTTCCAATACTCTCACCTGATGCTGACGCTGGAGCTGCAAAAACAAGCAGTCCCACCATCGCAAAAAGCAACGAAAAGCTAATTCTGATTCCTTTTCGTCTCATAAATTTAGACTTCCTTTCGATACCTAAGTTCTACGGCAAAAGCAGAATGAATACAACGAAACCTATGAGGGCAAGAGCTTCCGTGAAAGCTATACCCAGGAACATCGTCGTTCGCACCATACCTGCAGACTCTGGCTGCCTAGCCATAGACGAGATTGCATTACCAACCACAGTTCCAATACCTACTCCCGGTCCAATAGCAGCTAGGCCATATCCAAGGCCAGCTCCAATTGCCTTTAGACCTTCTACCATTTCACCGGCTTCAGTTGCAGCTTGCGCCAAAATGTTCAGCACTTCTCTCTCCTGTTTTTCTATTTTGACCAACCGGAATGTCCGATCGGAATTGTTTATATTGTCTTCGGTCCACTATTCAGTGGGCGATCTAGTGTTCTGCGTGCATCGAACCACCGATGTAAACGGCAGTCAGAATTGTAAAGATAAAGGCTTGCAGAACAGAAACCAAAATCTCAAAACCTGTCATTAATACGAGCATTGAAAACGGTGCAACAGCACCTATATAACCGTTGTCCCATAAAGTCTGTGTGAGGATTGCGAATGTGACTAACAAAAGGTGTCCCGCAACCATATTGGCCCACAACCTAATAGCTAAAGAAAAAGGCCTAACAACAAATGTTGAAACCAATTCAATCGGAGTAACAATTAGATATAAAGCTTTGGGAACTCCGGGTGGAAACAAAGAATTCTTCAAATATCCGCCAAATCCTTGAGCACGTACGCCTACAAAGTTGTAAATAACCCAAACGACTAAGGCCAAAGTGATGGGAACAGCCATTCTGCTATTTGCAGGGAATTGAATGCCTGGGACTACCTCAAAAATGTTTGAAAAAAGTATAAAGAAGAACATTGTGGTCAAAAACGGCAAATACTTTTTACCCTCTGGACCGATTGTCTCCATTACCACTGACTCTTCTACAAAATTAACTCCTGATTCCGCTACATGTTGCACACCTACTGGCACTAGCGAACCTCGCTGTCTGCCTGCAGTTAAAAAAATTGCCGACGTGATTAAAACAGCAGCAAGATATATAAGAGCCGTCTTATTAACAGCGAACAAAGAACCAGAAAAAATTATGTCAGGCCATTCAAATAGGTGACTTACAGGCGGGAATTCCAAAGCAAATACATTCACAATTAGCGAATCTCCTTCGAACTAGTTGGCTTCAAATCAGGATAAGCCAAAGAAGCTGATATATAACGTGTCTCTGTAGCAAGTAAACCTAAATGTGTCACTAGAAGAGTCATAGCAAAAGGAACAGTTTTAAACCAATCGAAAGGTCGTACTGACATAACAACTCCTGTCAAAATCGCCAATCTGATTACATAACCTCCTAAAACTGAACCATAAAGCATGTTGGGAGAAATTTTTACACTTCTCGTAATGATTGCAGCACCTGTCAAAAAATTGACAGACACGAGAACAAGAGCCAATAGAGCTGAAACAGCCCCGCTCAAACCCCAGCCAAGCGCAGAAAGAATTAGAAACAAAGGGGATACCCATAAAGCTCTTAAAGCTAAGTGATTAGCTATCCGCTTTTCTGGCTGCTCTGAGACACTTTCCACTGTTTCTTCTTCCATTTTCTGTTTAGTTAACATTTTCACTTCCCAGCAACCATGTTTCCCGTCGCTGTTCTGCCTCTTGGGTGAGTCTAAGGGTGTATTGCTTATAAAGACGCCATGAAGCATAAGTGATAGTAACCGCTACAAACACCAAAGTGCATATAGGAAAGATTTCAAGTTTTCTATCTAGAAGCCATCCTAAAAATCCGAAGATGGCAGGAGTTGCGACGAGCTCAAATGCTGCGGCCATAGCATCACCAGAGCCTTGTTTCATCTCACGTTTTTCAGATTTAATCATCCAAGTTACCTCGGTCTTAATTTGTCATTTGAAATTGAAAGCTTAAAAAATTCGAATACCTGACCGCATGTGAATCTAGATTCTTTCTCACGTGCTCACAACTCGGGGGAACGGTCATCTGCCACAATTTCATTTTTTTTTGGTTTATTTGTCTGCAAACGTGGATGAAGCAACGTAAACAAAATCAGGCATACTCCTGCTATACCCATTGGAACAATCCCATCACCGCGGCCGCTATAAGTTGGCCATAATACGAATCCTGACAATAAGGCAGTCCAAGCCCAAAGAATAAAAACAACTCTTCGATGCCCATGCCCAAGTCTTAAAAGTCTGTGGTGCAAATGGTCTTTATCAGCTGTAGTTACAGACAAACCTGGGGTTGCGATTCTTCTGATAATTGCGAATAAAACATCAATTATAGGTACGCCTAAAATCACTAAAGGAATTAGCAATGGCGCAAAGAAAAAGAAAGACTGACCGCTGTAAGCAGCGTCTGTTCTTCCTCCTACAGAAACAGTAGATGCAGCCAAAAGCACGCCTAACATGAGAGCACCACCATCTCCCATAAATATCTTTGCCGGATGTGCATTATGCGGTAAAAACCCAATACATACACCGGCAATAAGAACTGCAATCAACGAACCTGGATTTTCTTCGAACAAAACCCCCTCGTCAGTTAGACGAATCGCATAAACCACAAAAGTTGTCGCTGCGATAGCAACAATCCCGGTTGCTAAACCATCTAGGCCATCAATCAAATTAATTGCATTGGCTAAAAGCACAACCCATAGAACTGTTGCTAATGCAGCCAGATCTGGGGAAAGTAATACAACATCTACAAAAGGGATCCTTAACACAACCAAAGAGACGCCCACCAGTGAAAGAACACTGCCTGCTATTACCATTCCAGCAATTTTTGCTGGAGCTGAAATTGGTCTTACATCGTCAACAACACCAACCGCGCACATAATAATAGCTGCTAATAGAACTCCTAATATCTCCGACCGCGCAGAAAATACTTCAGAAAAATCACCTATTAGCCAAGCGAAGAGCGCACCGACGAGCAACCCAAATAACATTGCAGGACCACCTAAATGTGGTGTAGGTAATTCATGTACATCTCTGTCATCTGGAGCGGAAATAACTCCAAAATGCTCAGCTGTTTTACGTGCAAAAGGAGTTGCAATAAAAGTCGCAATAGCAGCAACTCCCCCCACTATCAGATAAGCAATAGCTCCAGGCATGCGTTTCTAATCACCGTAAGGGGTGAAAGAACTGCAAAGTTCTGCAACCTCTTTCCTTACCGCAGAAAGCGAATTCGAATCTTTTCTATCACGTAATGCACGAGCCATTAACTGGGCAATAACTGCCATCTCTTTTTCAGTCATCCCTTGTGTAGTTGTCGAAGGTGTTCCCAGACGAACACCACTTGTAACAAAAGGAGAACGCGGATCATCCGGCACTGTATTTTTATTCAGAGTTATGCCAGCTTCATCAAGAACAACCTGAGCTTCAGCTCCAGTTATTTCTTCGTCAAAGGTTCTCAGATCGACTATAAGTAAGTGATTGTCAGTGCCTCCAGCTACGAGTCTGAACCCTTCATGATCTAGAGCTTCGGCAAGAGCTTGAGCATTACTTACGATCTGCTTCGAATAAATTTCAAAAGAAGGATCTAGAGCTTCTGCAAAAGCTACAGCTTTAGCAGCTATGTGATGTTCCAGAGGGCCACCTTGTAAACCGGGGAAAATTGCTTTGTCCATTGCGGAAGAAAGTTCTTCAGTGCTGAGAATGCACCCTCCTCGCGGACCTCTAAGAGTCTTATGTGTCGTGAAGGTAACAACATCACAATGTGGGACTGGATTCGGATGTGCTTTTCCTGCGATGAGTCCAGCTATATGAGCTGCATCAAACATTAGGTATGCACCTACGGAGTCAGCTATTTCTCTTATTGGGGCAGCTTCTATTATTCTTGGATATGCAGTGGCTCCTAAAACTATGAGCTTAGGTTTTACTTCTTCAGCCTTTCGTTTCAGGTCTTCAACATCAATTAGCTCTTCTTCAGTAAGGCCATATGAAACAAAGTTGTAAAGCTTGCCGCTGAAATTAACTGGTGAACCATGTGTTAAATGACCACCATGGTCAAGCCTCAGACCAAGAACTGTGTCACCAGGTTCTAATAATGCTTGATAAACGGCCATATTTGCACTTGCTCCTGAATGAGGCTGAACATTTGCATGGTCAGCTCCGAACAAAGTAGTGATGCGATCACAAGCGAGACTTTCGGCTTCATCGACATGAACATTTCCGCCGTAATATCTTTTTCCCGGATAACCCTCTGAATACTTATTAGTAAAAACAGAACCAGTTGCTGCTAGGACTGCGGGTGATGCAAAATTCTCGGATGCTATCAATTGCAACGTGGTGTTCTGTCGATGAATTTCTCGATTAATGATTTCGAATAATTCTTCGTCTTTAAGGTTAGGCCATGGCATGGTTAATTTTCCCCTAATTTAAGTCTTTTATCAATTGAAACGATGTTTCTGAGGTTACAGCCCCCAAGCATACGTATCATTATTGGTATATGACTGAAAAATTATCTATCTCACCTGCTTCTGGTCGTTTAGGAGTACTGACTCCTGGGCTGGGTGCAGTAGCAACAACTTTTATCGCTGGAGTTATTGCAGCCCGACAAGGACTTGCAGCTCCAATAGGGTCGGTGAGTCAAATGGCTCATATTCGACTCGGCAAACGTGAAGAAGGACGCAATCCGCTAATACGAGATTTCGTCCCTTTAGCTGGTCTCGATGATTTGGTTTTCGGTGGATGGGATCCTATTTCTTCAAATGTCTTAGAAGCAGCTCGAACTTGTGGAGTTTTAGATGAAAAAGATATTGCACCAGTTTCATCTGAACTAGAGGGAATCGTCGCCATGGACGCCGTCTTCGACAATCGCTGGGTAAAAAAATTGGATGGGAAAAGAGTTAAAAATTTAGATTCAAAATGGGACCAAGCCCAAGCGCTGATGGAAGACATTGAAAAATTTCGTGTTGATAATGAATGCGACAGATTGGTGATGGTGTGGTGTGGCTCAACCGAAGCTTTCCAAGAAGCAAGTGAGGTACATGAAAGCGTTGATTCATTTGAAGCAGGTCTTAAGTCGAATGACGAGAATATCGCTCCAAGCCAAATATATGCTTACGCTGCAATTATGAGCGGTGTGCCTTTTGCGAATGGCGCACCAAATCTTGCACTAGACATTCCTTGCATGGTCGAGCTAGCAAAAAGCAGAGGCGTTCCTGTTGCAGGAAAAGACTTCAAGACGGGCCAAACTCTGATGAAAACACTTCTGGCACCAGGCCTTAAAGCAAGAATGCTTGGCCTAAGGGGATGGTTCTCAACGAATATTCTTGGAAATAGAGATGGGGAGGTACTAGATGACCCTGACAACTTCAAGACTAAAGAAGTTTCGAAACTTGGTGTTCTTGACACAATTCTTCAACCCGATTCATACCCTGAGCTATACGGCGATATAGATCACGTAGTTCGAATCAACTATTACCCTCCGCGGGGTGACAACAAAGAAGGTTGGGACAATATAGATATCTTCGGATGGCTTGGCTACCCGATGCAGATCAAAGTGGATTTCCTTTGCCGTGACTCTATTTTGGCGGCTCCAATTGTTCTCGACTTAGCTCTTTTCCTTGATTTATCAGCACGTGCCGGCCAGTCCGGTGTTCAAGAATGGCTATCCTTCTACCTCAAAGCCCCCCAAGCTTCTACAGACGCAGGGCCAGAACACGACATTTTTATCCAACAAACAAAGTTAAAAAACACTCTAAGAGAATGGATGGGTGAAGAGTCTGTAACTCACTCAGAAGCAGGTTAATTAGATACGAGTTTCTTTATCTGACCAGTACTCTTCTTTGAGAAGACGCTTATACAACTTTCCAGTTGGGTGCCTTGGTAACTCTTCTTTGAAATCGATACTTCTTGGGCATTTCAGGTCAGCTAAGTGAGTGCGGCAATAAGCAATCAATTCTCGCTCAAGAACAGGGTCTCCTTTTTTCGAGTCAACCAGTTGAACTACAGCTTTTACTTCTTCCCCAAATTCATCGTTTGGCACACCTATTACTGCAACGTCATAAACGTCTGGATGCATTGTCAAAATGTTTTCTGCTTCTTGAGGATAAATATTGACACCACCCGAAATGATCATATGAGCTTTTCGATCCGTTAGATAAAGAAAACCTTCTTCATCAACACGTCCGATATCTCCTAACGTGCTTAAATCGTCTCCCATTCGCGAAGAAGCTGTTTTTTCCGGATCATTATGATATTCAAACCTTGAGCTACTTCTAAAATAAACGTTCCCTTCTTCTCCATTAGGAAGTTCATCTCCATTGTCATTTACAATTACAAGCTCACCTAACAAAGATTTGCCTACTGAACCTGGGTGATTAATCCAATCTTCCGAATTTATGTAAGTGAAACCATTGCCTTCGGTGCCTGCATAATATTCGTGCAATATTGGCCCCCACCACTCAATCATTTGCTTCTTTACCTCGACTGGGCATGGAGCGGCCGCATGAATCACTGTCTTTAAAGAAGTCGTGTCATACTTACTGCGAACCTCTTCTGGGAGTTTCAACATCCTGACAAACATCGTGGGCACCCATTGACTTGCTGTTATTGCATTAGTTTCTATTGCAGCTAATGCCGCTTCAGGATCAAATTTTTCCATAACCACAACTGTTGCTCCAATACGGTGTGCTGCCATGCAAAATCTCAAAGGAGCCGCATGATACAAAGGGGCAGGAGAAAGATAAACAGCATCACTTTCAATTCCAAATACTGCTCTAAACAGCATTGCTTGAGATGATGGACTCCCTAATGGAACGTTTGGAGCCTGCACCTTTACACCTTTCGGCAGCCCTGTGGTGCCAGATGAATAAAGCATGTCTTGGCCTTCAACCCTGTCAGATTGTGGTTCTTTAGATGTGCTTTTTATAGCATCTTCGAAAGAAGCGTATCCATCCATCTCTCCACCAATAACAAACTTTTCTTTGACGCCTGTATCTACGAAATCTAATTGTTCTGCTGTATCTCTATTCCCCACCGAAGTTACAAACACTCTCGCTCCGCAGTCTTTAACTATGTAACTCATTTCTTGTTCGGTAAGGCGCGAACTTATTGCCGTGTAATACAGCCCTGCATAATGAGCACCCCATGCCAAAGGTAAAAAATCGATTGTGTTCTCTAAGCAAAAAGCAATGTGGTCTCCGGGTTGCAAACCTAAATCGACAAAAAGGTTAGATATACGGTTAGCTTTTTCATCTAACTCCAAATAAGTAATTTTTTCACCTGAACCGGTCATAAGAACTGCTACACGGTCAGGTTCATTTGTTGCCCAAGTTCCAGGGAACTCTAGCTGTTGTTGATCATCGTTATTTCCCATACCTATAAGGTAATAGAAGATAATCTGATGAATAAAGTCGAAGTTCTTAAGCAAGTTTGACTTTTTGACGTCAAACTGTGTTATGGCTAATTTGTCTGTTTCAGGTCAAGTGTTTAAAAGTCTTCTTTTTGCTCCAGGAAACAAGCGTTCAATTTTGTCTAAATTGCCACGGAGCTCTCCAGACGCAGCAATAATCGACCTCGAAGACTCCGTGCCAATTGATGAAAAAGAAAATGCACGTGAAATAGCTAAATCAATAATTCCAGAACTAAATAAAGAAGCAAAAAAAATGGGTCTCTTCATAAGAATAAATGCTCTCGGAACGTCACATTTCACTGAGGACTTATCGAATGGGATATCAGATGACTTAACAGGGCTTGTTGTTCCAAAAATCTCTTCCGGAGAAGAAGTTGAACAGATCTCAAAATCTCTTTCTGATTTTGGATTCGAAAACCTTCCAATTATGGCTGGTCTAGAAACTGTTTCTGGTTTGGTTAATGCTTTGGAAATCACAAAACACCCACAGGTGAAATGGTGCTATTTTGGAGCGGAAGATTATGTATCTGATCTGGGAGGATTCAGGAGAGATGACAATCGAGAAGTGCTTCTAGCTCGCTCACAAGTATCTCAAGCAACGCGACTAGGAGGGGTTCACGCCATCGACATGGTTGTATCAGATTTTAAGGATGACAAAAGATTTACAGAAGAGGCAACTGAAGCGAGGTCATTAGGTTTCACGGGCAAATTGTGTATACATCCGGATCAAGTGAGTCTTGCAAATAAAGCTTTCAAACCCACACAAGAAGAAATCGATTGGGCTATCGAAGTAGTGGCAGAGTATGAAAAAGCTATCGGAAGAGGTGAAGCCTCGATAGCTATTGGAAGCGAAATGGTCGATGAGCCTATTTACAGGAGAGCTCAAACGACAATAATAATGTCACAACAGTAGGACTTAGGAGATTGCATGTCGAACTTAGTTCCTGAAGGCGAAGCTTTCTATGGGATACAACTACCAATTCAAACTTTGACACAAACCTTGGTTGATCCTTGGGAAAAAGAAGCGGGACCTGATGAACTTGTAATGGTTGCACAAGAAGCCGAGTCAGCTGATCTTGATTTCGTGGGTGTATGCGATCACGTAGCTATTCCTGATGATGACTACTCGGCACATATGACAACAACTTGGTATGACCCTATTGCAACTCTTTCTTGGATAGGAGCTAACACGGAGAAAATTAACCTTCTTTCTGTTGTTTGGATCGCCGCCTACCGTCACCCTCTTTTATCAGCAAGCTCATTTGGGACTTTGGCTCACCTTTCCAATAATCGAGTTATTTTGGGCTTGGGAGCTGGGCATGTTAAAGGAGAATTCGAAGCTCTCGATATTGACTTTTCGAAACGTGGGTTGATATTGGATGAAAGCATTGACGCAATAAAAACCATTTTCACAAACGAATACGCAACACATGAAGGGAAAAACTTCAATTTTCAATCTGTAGGAGTTGGGCCAAAGCCTCCAACAAACGAGCTGCCTATTTGGATAGGTGGTTCAGGTCGTGCCGCTTGGCGTCGTGTAGGAAAACGAGGCGATGGTTACATACCGATGGGGAATAGCAGAGATCAGTACAAAGAAATTATTGCGACTATAAACCAAGCAGCAGATGAATCAGGGAGAGAAAATGCAAGCTTCGATATCGGAATAATGCCGCCATGGGCTTACATAGGTGATCCTCCTGATGATCTTCCTCCAGCGGGGCTAACAGGACCTCCTGAAAAAATCGCTGAACACCTCAGAGCAGACCGTGATGTAGGAGCAAACGTTTTTCATCTTAAATTTCGTAGCCGCACTCTCGAAGAATATATTGAACAGTTAAGAATTTTTGGTGAAGAAGTAAGACCTTTGCTTTAGAGTCAACTTGGAAGATAAAAGATTTAGGGCCCTTTAAAATGAAAGAAATGGACGAAAAAACTCAACAAGCTTTAATGCTTTTTAATAGACGAGCGGAAAACGCCGAAAAAGAATCACAAGCTGCTAACAAATTAAAAAAAGCTGAAAAGATTAAAGATGAAGCTGTAGTCGCGCTTCAAAAAGCTAAAGACAGTGGTTCTGATCCAGAAGTAATAGCTGAGGCTGAATCTTCATGGAGGAATGCATTAGACACTTGGCAAAGACTAAGGGATGGAGAAGAAATAGAAGAAACACCAGAAGAAACACCAGAAGAAACACCAGAAGAAACACCAGAAGAAACACCAGAAGAAACACCAGAAGAAACACCAGAAGAAACACCAGAAGAAACACCA
>PYIK01231537.1_pt1 | contig 10929 bp, 10 predicted proteins | sample 3578011 | NCBI WGS metagenome assembly PYIK01 (sample SAMN08408022, study PRJNA431606) | Marine metagenome isolate SA_KN192-05_S13_70m, whole genome shotgun... | biome: marine; feature: oceanic pelagic zone; material: water; isolation source: 70 m water sample, 0.2-0.8 um fraction ... | reverse complement strand
CATGTCTAGTACGAACAATAATTTCGCCTTGACGTAAAATACGTGAAAGGGTTCCTTTTTTTTCAATTGAACTAATAGCATTGTCCACCAAATTAATTACAACACGTCGGATTTGTTCACCGTCCAGAGGTAGTTGAGGGAGAGCTTCTGTCAGTTCAGTTTTAAGTGAAATTCTAGGAGGCATATTTTCATGGTACAGCTGGAGAGCTTCCTTTATAATCTCGTTAAGATTATTCAACTGAGGATTTGATTCAGGAATTTTGGCAAAATTTGAAAACTCACTGACCATCCGTTTGAGTTGTTGAACTTCATTGATGATAGTTTGAGTTGACTGCTGTAAGGCGACATTATCAGAAACTTCCGCAGCATATTTACGATGGATACGTTCTGCAGAAAGTTGAATAGGAGTGAGGGGATTTTTTATTTCATGGGCAATGCGCCGAGCAACTTCACGCCACGCTCTTGCACGTTGAAGACGCTGGATTTCAGTAATATTGTTATAAACACAGACCATCCCTGCGGGCTGACCCTCGCTGTTTTGAAGCAAAAGAAGTGTTGCTGAGACTTGAACAGGACCCTCTTTTTTGTGAACAATCAAATTACGTGAAATGGAGCGTTCTTTTTGAGTTTCAATTTGCTGAACCATTTCTTCAAACATTTGCAGTGATTCTTTTTCCAAAACCTCCCGGTAGTGTTTGCTTCCTTCTGCAGAGTACTTTAACTCTAGCATTTGCTTAGCAGAAGGGTTCAAAATTTCAATATGACCGTCGATATCAAGTGACATTACCCCAGTAGTAATATTTTCCAGCACCAGCTCAACAAACCGGATTTGGCTTCGAAGAGTCTGGTGACTTTCCTGAAGATTTTTTGTTGTTTTATTAAGTGCAACCTGATGTTCAAGCAGGTCTCGGCTCATTGAATTAAAGGACTGCATAAGCAGTGCAAAGTCCTTATCTAGAGGCCCACGAAGTTTTACCTGGAAACCTAGTTCACCTTCCGACACACGTTGAGTTGCAAGAGCCAGATCTTCAATAGGCTGGACAAAACCACGTGCTAGATAAAAGGCTAACCAGGTTGCAACAAATATTATAAAGAGTGTCATCAAAAGAAAAATCAACAAAAAATAACCTCGTACCAAATCTTCAGATTCAGTCAAAAACTGGGTGTTTTGATCTTGTGCGATTATCTGGTTGATTGCAACTGAAATATTCGGTGTGGCAGGGAAAAAAACTTCTAAATAATATTGTTTACTTTCAAACATGACAGGCCGTATGTGACGGTATAGTAGTCGGCCATTCTGCTCTTCAGTAAACCAGAATTGTTTTTTAGTCCTTATTTGATGCCACTCCTTAAAGGATGGACTGCTCCAGTAGACTTGTGAAATTTCGTTTTGTAACCATTGCTGGAGCAACTCCTGATCTTCAGTATAAAGTGTCACATTCGCTGCTATTTTCTTCAAATGTTTCACTTTACTAAATTCTCCCATGCTTTTTTCCAAATGGTTTTCCCATATCAAATTCTGGAGTTCCAACGTTTGGCGCAGATTATTATGATAAGCTTCCGAAATATTTTGGGCGCTGTGGATCATGGTCTCCTGTTGACCTTTGAGCCATGATTCAAGATTTGTGGCAATGAAGAAACTTGCAAAAAGGTGAAAGCCCATTGCCGGTAATGAAAGTACAATAAATGAAGTAATAAGTTTTGTTTTAAGATTGACACCCAGAACGTGTCGCCGTCGTTCATATGAAAGCTTGAGCAGATTGCGTGCGATCATATAGAAAACGATTGCGAGTAGTACGATATTAACATTGATAGCTACAAAAACCATCAACTGTGATCCGGATTGCTCTAAAAAAGAAAATCCCTGACGCATGCTGAACATGAGAAGCACAATCAGTAATAGCAATAAGACAACAACAACCAGCATCCTATTACGAAAATTTGGATCAGTTGCGATTAACTCTTTGTAGTTTTTGCGTATTTCCTGGAAACGTGATGGCATTTTCGCTCTAGGTATAAGGAGGGATGATTAAAAACCTGTATTGGGAATTCATGATTTCTAACCAGATTCCATGATTCCTTGTTTATTGTGCCTGAATTGATTTGTAATAATCGTCTTTATTTTTCTTGTGCTCAGATTCAACTGTGTATTCTTCACTATGTTTTACCAAAAGTTGATTCGCTTCAAAGCGCTGACCTTTCATTTTTCCTTCAACAACAACACCTTGACCTTCACGAAACAAATCAGGTTTGACTCCGGCATAAAATACATGGATGAACTCATTATCGTCTTCAGTAATATTGAAATAAAGCTGAATCTCTTTTGCATTCCATTCAACACTGCCTTTTTGAACTAATGCCCCAATACGGATTGTCTTGTCTTCAAAATTGCTTGGGCTGGCCAGTACTTCCTGAGGGGTATAAAAGAAAACGGTTGTTTCCTGCAATTCCTGAACAGACATTGCTATTATTACAGCAAGGATCAGTGCTCCACCTATTACAAATTTAGTTCTTGTTTTCATATTATTTTCGAGTCCTGAATCCCGGAGGACTTCTCGGTGACTCGTTTTTCAAGTAAGGAAACTGCATCGTTAGTTGTTTTTAAACGATGTTTAGTCAAAAAAATATAAACAACAAAAGTAACCAGCCAAATAACGTAAGTAGCCACTACGTATTCTATTCCAATAAGCATTTAACCCTCTGTTTCTGCAAGAAGTTGATTTAGTTTGTCCGTATGTTTTTCAGTTTGGTAACGCAGAAGCAGCAAGTAAAAATAGAACAACAGCATCACTAGAGTTGAAGCGAGGAGAGGAATAAGAAGCTCTTGCGGCATGGATGGTTTTACTTCTCCTGAGTCGACATTAAAAAGAGTAGACGGTTGATGTAAAGTTCTCCACCACTCTACTGATTTGTGAATGATTGGAATATCTAGGAAACCTATGATTCCTATGACAGAAGCCAGCCGCGCTTCTTTATCTCTGTCATTGACAGACATCCGCAACAGGAAATAACCCATAAAGATTAAAAAAAGCAAGAGCGTTGTTGTCAGACGTGCGTCCCAAACCCAGTAAGTTCCCCAGGTCGTTCGACCCCAAATTGCCCCTGTTATCAAAACAAGAACACAAAAAACCTGTCCGACTTCCGCAGATGCTTTTGCGATTTGATCAAACATTAATTCGCGCTTCCACAGGTAGGCGATACTGTAGACAAAGACAATAAAAAACGCCAGGTATGCTGCAATCACTGAAGGCACATGAAGATACATTATTTTTTGCGGGAATCCCTGACTGGTTTCTATAGGCAGTTTCAAAAAAATCCAAAGACCACAAATGAGGAGCCCTAACATTGAAACCAATTCCAGATAGAAAATTATTTTTTTCATGTTATCCATCCAGTTTTTCCTTTAATAAGCGATTGATCACTGTAGGATTACCTTTCCCTCGTGTTTGTTTCATCATCTGTCCCACAAAGAAACCTATCAATTTTGTTTTTCCTGCACGATATTGATCAACCTGCTCCTGATTTGCTGCAAGCAGTTCTTCTGCAATCTGTCCTAGTTTTCCTGCATCTGATATCTGCTTTAAACCTTTTTCTTCTATTATATGGGCTGGTGTTTTGGCTGAATTTAGCATTTCCTCAAAAATTGTTTTTGCAATTTTATTACTTATTTCACCACTTTCAATTAATTTTGTCAGATCCGCTAGATTTTCAGGAGTAATCTTTATTTCATGAAGCGATTTTCCGGACTCATTCATCACACGTGTCAATTCACCAATTACCCAGTTACAGGCGATTTTGGGAGAAGCACCATAGCTTAATATGTTCTCAAAATATGCTGAAATTTCTTTGCTGACAGAAAGCACTTCCGCATCATAAACACTTAATCCGTGTTCTTCCATAAAACGCTGCTTTTTTGTCTCAGGTAGTTCAGGCAAATTTTTACGAAAGGTTTCAAGATTTTTAGTAGACAGATGTACCAGCGGCAAATCCGGATCTGGGAAGTAGCGATACTCATCAGCTTCTTCTTTGGAACGCATACTGAAAGAGACTTTTCGGTCAGGATCCCAGAGTCTTGTTTCTTGGATTATCGTTTTTCCATCTAAAATTTCCTCACGCTGCCGATGCATTTCATATGTAATTGCCTGTTTCACGAAACGGAATGAATTTAAGTTTTTGGTTTCTGTACGTGTACCGAATTCCTTTTGCCCGGATGGACGAAGAGACACATTTGCGTCACAACGCAAATGTCCTTTTTCCATGTCACCGTCTGAAATACCGATTGTGGTAGCAATCGCATGGATTTTTTCCATATAGATTTTTGCTTCTTCGGCAGAACGCACATCAGGTTCACTAACAATTTCCAATAAAGGTACTCCAGCACGGTTCAAGTCGACTAAACTATCATTGCTGTCTTCAGAATGAATCAGTTTTCCCGCATCCTCTTCCATGTGTATACGAGTGATGCCAATCCGACTTTTTCCCCTAGATTCGGTTTCAATATCCAGCCATCCTTTTTCGCAAATCGGTTTGTCAAATTGTGAAATTTGATATGCTTTCGGTAGGTCAGGATAGAAATAATTTTTACGCGCGAATTGTGAGTCTAGACGCACCTCGCAATTTAAGGCAATTCCCAACTGAGCTGCAAACTCAGGAACATTTCGATTCAAAACAGGTAATGCTCCAGGTAGTCCAAGGCATACTGGACATGTATTTACGTTCGGAGGTTTTCCGAATTCAGTCGAACAGCTACAAAATATTTTGGATTCTGTTGCCAACTGGAGGTGAATTTCTAAACCGATTACAGGCTCAAATTCCATAAATATTTTATAGATTAAATTAAAACAGATCCTTTATTTTGTTTTGAAGTCAGTAAATTTAAGAGATCCTCTTTACTGAACAAATCTGAAAAACCATTTCCGGGGAAACGTAAAGCCCACTCATACACATTGGACAGCATTTTTTCATTATCAAAAACAGACGGCTCTTTGAGAACAAGATCTAACTCGGCATTAATTTTTTTTGACAACTTTCTGTAAAAACGATCCAGAATTGCAGAAGTGCCCCCGCCTTTATTCCACGCCTCCTGATACCATGACATAGCATTCAGTGAAACTGTTCGGGTACGAGGATATCCGGAACACATCAAATTCCAAGGGTCCCCCCTTTCCTGATCCCCAGCCGCTCGGAAATCCGATCGCAAAATTACAGCGGGAATATCAAGTGCTTTGGCAAACAAAAATTCGATCACTGTCCCCGAATCAAGCTCAGTTCCATCAAAATTAAGTAGGATCAAATCTGCTTTAACAACTTCGCTCAAATCACTGTTGCGGATATCAATAGATCGGTTTGTACTTTGCTCCAGATGCTGTGGTACCACGCAAATAAAACGCCCAGAAGACTCTTTTTCGATTGCTTCTGACAAAAGCAAATTGCCTATTAAATCCTTATGATTAAATAAATCGCCAGCAAAATAGATATAATATGTTTCAGTCATAATTTATATTTTGTGGTAGTTTTTTCCTTACAAACAATACCACTTAATTATCTGTTTTTTAGAAAATAAAAGAGTTACTGCTTTGTTCGGAATGACAAATTTAGGTTTAACTTCTTTTTGCATCAAGCTTGAATTTTTATCATATAGCTTCAGTATTTTTCGAATTATTTTGAAGCAATTTCGGGATTTCAAGCCAGTTTGAAAATGGGGTTGCAAAGCGATCCATCCCTTTGGTATAGAGGTGCCAGTCTGGATATAGAACACGAATGCCTGCATTATAAAAAGATTCTATCAGTTCCGGTCGGTCCTCGAGCATTACATCAGGTTGAATTTCCTCAACAATAGTCTTCTCTTTATAATCATCTCCTACACACTTTAAAGAAGTGTAATTCAACTCCCTTAAGTTGAAAGTACGTTTTTGTGCTTGCTCAGGCTCAAGAGCAGTTACAATATGTAATTCGTGCTGAGTTGCCAGCGTGTTGAGTATTTTCAGCGAATCATCAAAATAATTTAGTAGACGCAGATCATCACCACTATGGAACTGATCCCGAATCTCCTCATTATTGGGGAAATTCCGTATGACGCCATATAGTTCGGGATCATGGGAATATGCAATTTTTTTTCTTTTTGTGAAATCAATAAACCCTTGAATATAATCTAAGATAACTCCATCAACATCAGAACAAATTTTCATATCAACAAATAAATAAATTAAGTATTTTTTAATTCACTTTTATTCTGACAGGAAAAGAGGCCCAGATCAAGATTCCTCGTCCTCTTCCAACAAAATCGAGACGGAATTGATACAATAACGTAGACCTGTTGGCTCAGGGCCATCTTCAAAAACATGTCCTAAATGTGAGTCACAGTGCCTGCATAGTACCTCTGTCCTTTGTCTTGAAAGGCTTAAGTCTTCTTGTTTTCTAATGCTTTCATCACCAAGTGATTCGTAAAAACTCGGCCATCCACAACCAGAATCAAATTTAGCTTCGGACAAAAACAAGGCTTTTCCACAACACAAACACCTATATGTACCTTTAGTTTTTGTATCAAGATATTTTCCGCTGAAAGGGAGTTCAGTACCTTTTTTCCTACAGATCTCAAATTGTTCCTCTGTCAGCAATTCTTTCCACTCTTCCTCGCTGAGATTTTTTTTGTCTATCATTTCTTCCTTTGCAATGACCTTAATATAAACCGTTGACGATTTGAAAAAATTAATTTTTATGCATTTAAGCACAATGCTCAAAGTCTTTCAGACTAATTTAAAATGTTAGGAATAGCATGGAACTTGTAATTAAATCAATAATAATGCAGAATTAAATATTCTTAATTCTAAGTTATTTTCGTTTTGCAAAGTTATTACAGTAGAGACAATAATATACAATTCAGAGATGATCTCAGCTTTTTTTATGCTAAACTGGATTTCTTTTTAGAAAAAGCATCAGTACGTATAACGGCTGTTTCTTCTATCAAAATTAAGGTTATAATTGAATAAAATAAAAAAATTACTGGCAATTTTACCTCTGTTTTTCTTGATTGTAGGGGGTAATGTACAAGCTCAGCAACAATCTACTTCAACATTGGAAACAGATGAGTTGCTTAAACTAGTTAACTTAAAAACGGTTGACGGAAGGAAAGTGGCAGAAGTCCCTCTTCAACTGGTTTTGCAATTGGCGCTTGAGCAAAGTATTTTATTGCAGTCATCAAAACTTGGTAATGCTCTAGCACAACGTGCTGTAATAGCTGCAAAAGAACGGAACACGCCAAGTGTAAGCACTAGTTTTGGTTACTCTAAATCACCGTCTATTTCTGCATCCAGTTCCTGCTCACCTTCTGAACTATGTGGGAGCAGCACAAGCAGCATGTCATTTTCTTCTGCATACAGCCTAAAATCTGACAGTGGGCTTACTTACGGGCTCACTTATTCAGAACAAAGTAAAAAGTCTACAACTCTCTCCCTTTTAGAAATGGGTGGTGATGTAACTACTGGGACAATAGGAGATCCACTAAGTAGTGTAAGTTTGATCAGCTCAGTTTCAATTCCTTTTTTCCAGGATTCAGGGACTTATTATAACGAAATACCCGTACGTCTGGCTGAAATAGGTGTGACAACAGGCCAGCTGAATACAAAGCAGACTGAGTTATCACTGCTGAAACAGGTAGCTTCAATATATTGGGATTTGGTCGGGATTTTGGAAACTGTTGAGGTTAAAAAGAAAGCCGTTGATCTTTCAGAAAAACTTTTGCGTGAGAATCAGGCACGTCTGGAAGCAGGACTTTTGAGTTCAACCGAAGTTAGAATTACTGAAACACAATTAATGCGAAATCGACAGAGTTTACTCTCCTCCCGTTTAGATGGCCTACGTATTGAAGACCAGGTTCGTGCAGCTCTTAATTTGAGGAACCTACCTGTAGGTTTGTACCCGGTGGATAAACCTGCAACACAAGCTGTTGTCACAGAAAATGAGGCAGACTTGATGGAAAAAATCTACGCTAATGATTCGCAGATTGGTTTGAAAAAAGCTTCTCTAGAACAAAATCGTTATCAACTAGAGCAGGAACTGAACAAACAAAAAACTAATCTTGATTTGAATCTGTCCTACGTTTTAAATGGCTATAGCAAAAGTTCATTTGGAGGAATTTCCGATTTCAGCAAAAGCAAACTTCATGGGATGAACGTTACTTTAACCTGGAACGTTCCTCTGGGGGATCAAGCTACTATAGAAAATATTCAACGCAAACGACTGGAACAGGAGCAGATAAGCCTACAAATTGAAGATCGCAAATCGCAACTGGAAGTTAATTTTCAATCCCTGATGCGTTCTTTAAGTTTAATCGAAAAGGAAAAGCAGACTGCGGCTGCAGTAAGCAAACTTTCGAAGGATCAGCTGCGTAACGAAATAGAGCGTTTCAAATTAGGTAAAAGCACCAGCTACCAAATTTCCCAATATCAACAGGATGTCATAGAAGCAGAACAACAAGAGATAATGATCCGGATTCGGCAAGAAAAAATCCGGGTCGAAATAATGGCTTTAACAGGAGAATTTATTGAAAAATATGAACTTAATCAAAATTAAAACATTTTCAATCATTAATCCAATTTTGTGAGTAAAAAAACAAAATTTATAACAAACTGCGTTCGTCTGTAGATACAGATTACAATTTAAAACTTAATTCAGGAGATATCATGTTTAAACAATTAAAATTTTGTAATATCTTTTTTGGCTTATTGCTTTTATTACCTTTAAACGGAATAGCCGCAACTGTGTTTAAAACACCAATTTCTTTATCAGGAGTAATTGAGCCTGCAGAGACCCTGAAAGTTCAAGCTAGTTCCGGTGGTAGAATAATAACTCTACATGTAAAGGAAAACCAGCGTGTTACCATGGGTCAGTTGCTTTTAACGCTTAAAAATGATTCTCAGAAACGTCAACTGGAGCTAAGTCGTATTCAAATCAAGATTAATGAGAATAATGTTCAAGATTTGGAAACAAACTTGAGGGATATACAGCGTAGATTAAAAGAGGAAAAAACCTTATTCGAGCAAGGATCTTCAACTCGTTCACAGTTTGATTCTTTGAAATTACAATACAGTAGGGGTGAGATATCTCTAAATAATGCAAAGTTAACTCTTGAACGTTCCCAACAAGAGCTAGCAATGAGTATGGAGGCCATGGATGACACACAACTCTTTGCAAAAATAAGCGGGATAATTGTTGGAAAGTCTGTTGAAGAAGGAGAGATCATAAGTCCAGGAGCAGTTCTTTTTCAAATCATAGACATGAATAAGGTAGAAATAAGAATTTTGGTTGAAGAAGAAGATTTGCCCATGATTAGAGAAGGGCAGTCTGTTGTTTTTACAACACCAAGTTATAGAAACAAAGAATTCCCTGGCAAAGTCGAACGTATCTCATGGACATCAGACCCCGAAACAGGTCTTTTCCCTTTGTATTTAAAAGCCACTAATCCGGGACTAAAGTTAAGAGCAGGTATGAGTGTTAAAGTTTATTTACTGAAGAAAAAATAATTTCTTTATCGGGATATTTGTTGCCGGATAATTGAGGCCAGAGAAAAAACCCATTCAGGGTGATCATTTAGTGATGGGATTAGTTCCAGCTCTTCTCCTCCATGTTTGCGGAAATGTTCTGCAGCACGGATTCCTATCTCCTCTAATGTTTCCAAACAATCTGAGACAAATGCAGGACAAAAAACAACCACCCTTTTAACCCCATTTTCTGCAAGTCTGGCGAGATGTTTTTCCGTGTCAGGTTTTACCCACTCATCTCTCCCAAATCTTGACTGAAAACTTACTGACCATTTCTCTGCAGATAGATTATATCGTTCAGCGATTAATTTTGCTGTATGGTAACACTGCGCGCTATAACAGTTACGATTTTCATTGACCAAATCGATGCAGCATTCATGATTATTTTTACACCAATTTCCACTAGTATCACTTTTCTCCAAATGTCTTATTGGAAGGCCATGAAAACTGAATAGCACATGATCTGGTTCAGATTCTATGAAAGGTAACCCAACTTTTGCCCACGCATCTATAAAACGTGAATCTGAAAAAATAGGCTGTATGATTTGTAAATGAGGCATATTCCAGTCATGCAAAACTTCTTTATAAAGATCTTCAACTGCAGAACCAAAAGTACTTGAAGAATACTGAGGATACATCGGTAAAACGATAATCCTGTCACAGTCTTCTTTGCGAAGACAATCTAAAGCATTTTTTATAGAAGGCTTACCGCACTGCATACCTAACTCGATGAAAATTTTCTCTCCTGAAAACTGCTCTGCAAGCGCAATTCTTAGTTTCTGACTATAGACTAGCAAAGGAGAACCATCCTCCAACCAGATTTCTCTGTAGGCTTTTGCAGACCTACTTGGTCGAAGAGGAAGCACAATCAGATTTAGTAATAACCAACGACCTATGGGGTTAATATCCAAAACTCTATCGCAGGAAAGCAAGCTTCTTAAATAAGCACGAACCTCTCGTGTGTTAGGTGCGTCCGGTGTGCCTAGATTGATCAGCAAAATACCTGTTCTGGATTTATTGTCTGTTGTCTTAACGTTGCTGTTCTGCATATTTCTGATAATGAATTCTGCTTGATAATTTGCGAATATCACTTAATTTCGCGCATTGCCATATGGTTGATGTTCTCATGAATAATGCTTTTTTTAAGTTGTGTAAAAAGCATTCTCCTCGATATAGCCTTTTGTCAAATCACAACCCCAAACGGTTTCAGAGAATTTTCCAGCACCAACAACGACTTCTATAAAAATTTCCTGATTTTGAAGTAGTTTTGAAATAGCATCCAATTCAACTTTTTCTGTTTCAAGTTTTTCCGCATCAACAGTTAAAACCAGACCACCATTTTTAAAGTTAATTGACAAATCCTCTAAAGGTACAGGAAATTCAAAGACCT
>PYIK01150960.1_pt1 | contig 10975 bp, 11 predicted proteins | sample 3578011 | NCBI WGS metagenome assembly PYIK01 (sample SAMN08408022, study PRJNA431606) | Marine metagenome isolate SA_KN192-05_S13_70m, whole genome shotgun... | biome: marine; feature: oceanic pelagic zone; material: water; isolation source: 70 m water sample, 0.2-0.8 um fraction ... | reverse complement strand
GGGGGAGAGGTTGATGTCCTTTGCCCCGAACGTGTCGGGGTGAAGCCGACCGAGCTGCACGTTGGCGTCGGTGACGGCCGCGTCGAGACCGCCGCGCCCGTAGGACGCCGGCCCGGGCTCGCTGCCGGCCGAAAGGGGACCGATGCGGATCTGGCCGAGCGAATCGACCGAAGCGATCGAACCCCCGCCTGCGCCGATCTCGATCATCTCGATCACCGGGATCGAGATCGGCATGCCCGAGCCTTTCTTGAAGCGGGCCGTGCGGTCGACCTCGAACGTCTTGGCGGTCGCCGGTGTGAAGTTCTCGATTAGGGCAATCTTCGCCGTGGTGCCACCCATGTCGAAGGACAGCACGCGGTCGCGGCCGTAGCGGGCGGCGAGGTCGGCGGCGAAGATGGCACCGCCGGCCGGCCCTGACTCCACGAGCCGGACAGGGAACGCAGCGGCCGACTCGACCGACATCAGCCCACCACCGGAGTGGATCAGGTGGAGCGGGCACGTGGCGCCTCGAGCGGCGAGTTCGTCTCGCAGACGGACGAGGTAGCTGGCCATCAGGGGTTGGACGTAGGCGTTGGCGCAGACCGTGTTGAAGCGCTCGTACTCGCGCATTTGGGGCGAGACCTCGCTCGAGATTGACACGGCAATGTCGGGGAGCTCCGCGAGCAGGAGCTCGCGGAACCGAAGTTCGTTCGTCGGGTTGACGTAGGAGTGGATGAAGCCGATTGCGACCGACTGGTAGCCCGCTGTGCCGATGTGTTCGACGAGCGCGCGGGCACCATTCTCATCGAACGGCAAAAGAATCTCGCCTCGTGCGTTCAGCCGTTCGCTGATGACGTGGCGATCGGCCCGCTGGATGAGCGGGGTCGGCAGCACGATGTTGAGGTCGTACTGCTCGAACCGGCTCTCGGTGCGGGTCTCGATCACATCGCGGAATCCGTCGGTTGTGACGAGCGCAGTCTTGGCACCTCGCCGTTCGATGAGGGCGTTGGTGGCGAGTGTCGTTCCGTGGATGATCTGGGTGACGTTTCGCAGGTCGATGTTCTCCTGCGCAGCGATGCGTCCGATGCCGTCGAGGATCCCGACTTCGGGGGCGTCTTGTGTGGTGAGCACCTTGGTCGACGAGTAGCTGCCGTCGGCCACTTCGATCACGATGTCGGTGAAGGTGCCGCCGACATCGGCACCGATGCGAATACTCATCTCAGATTCCTCGCATTCGCTCGGCAACCGCAGCGATCGCGTCTTCGTTGCGTCGGTAGTAGGTCCAGCCTTTGCGGCGGGTGGCGACGACGAGGCCTGCGTCGACGAGGACTTTCAGGTGACGACTTCCGGTGGGTTGGCTCACACCCAACTTCTCGACGATGAAGAGGTTGCATGCCCCCTCAGTGACCGGGTCGCCGTGCTCCTGGGGCGGAAAGTTCGCCTGCACGTCCTTGAGCCAATCGAGGATTTTCAGACGCTTGTCGCTGGCGATCGCTTTGAGGGCGACTTCAAGGTCGCCTTCGGTCTCCAGGGTCGTCGTCTCGGTCAGAGCCATAGCGACATAGCAAACACGCTATGTCGTTGTGTCGCAACCGCGGAGCGCCGACCATGCGCTGCGTGGCCTGGGTGACCGAATTCACGGCCTCGATGGCGGCGATCTCGCCGGCCGCACGTAACGTCGGGTAGTTCTTCGCTTCGGAGCATTGCGCCGCCGAAACATCACCCGGACATCCTTCCCCCGAGGAGTTCCCCCAATGTCCACTGCGCTGTACCGATTGGGCCGTTTCGCTGCAAGGCGTCCCTGGCTTGTCATCGGCACGTGGTTCTTGTTGGCTGCGGCTGTGGTCGTCACCAACTCCACGGTCGGCCGCGACTTCGAAGACACCTTCACCGTCCCTGGTCAGGACAGCGATGATGCGCTCGTCCTACTCGAAGCCGCCCAGCTCAATGCCGCCGGTGTCAGTGCACAGCTCGTGATTGCGTCGGTCGTTCCCGGCGAACCCATCACCGGTGACCTCGCGCAGATCGATCAGATCCGAGGCGAGTTCGCTGAACTCGACGATGTCGTCGCCGTGGCTGACCCCCAGATCTCGGCCGATGGCACCGTGGCGCTCGTTCGTGTCCAGTACCCACCCAGCGACGAGATGACTGCCGTCGCCCTGGAGGATCTCAAGGAACGGCGTTCCGAACTCGACGAGGCCAACGGGCTTCGGGTCGAAGCCGACGGCGAACTCTTCTTCGTGTTCGAGGAAGCCCAGACCGGCACCGGCGAGATGATCGGCATCGTCGCTGCGATCGTCATCTTGCTGGTCGCCTTTGGCTCGGTGATTGCGATGGGTCTCCCGATCGGCACCGCGTTGTTCGGTCTTGCGTTGGGCACGAGTGCCCTCGGGCTCGTCAACTATCTGATCGACATCCCGTCGTGGGCGCCGCAGATGGTGGCGATGGTCGGCATCGGTGTCGGCATCGACTACGCCCTCTTCCTCGTCACCCGCCATCGCGAGTACCTCGCTCAAGGCATGACGGTGCAGGAATCCGTGGGGCGCGCTACCGCCACCGCCGGTCAGGCCGTGATCTTCGCTGGTGGCACGGTTGTGATCGCGATCCTCGGTCTCGCCGTCGCCGGCGTGCCGTTCCTGACCGCCGCCGGCGTCGCGACTTCGCTGGTCGTGCTCGTCATGGTTTCCGCGGCCGTCACCTTGCTTCCCGCCTTCCTGGGCCTCGCTGGTCCTCGGGTCAACGGCATCCGCTCAAGCCGTCGTCGCGAGATCGATCCGACCGTCTCGCCTCGCTGGGAGGCCTGGGGTCGGCACGTGTCGCGTCACGCGTGGAGGTACGCCGTCGGTGTCGTAGCACTACTCATCACCCTCACGGCACCGGTGCTCGCCCTCGAGTTGGGCTTCCCCGATAACGGCAATCTCGGTGAGGAACGCACCGAACGCCAGGCGTTCGACCTCACCAGCGAGGCATTCGGCGCAGGCTTCACTGGCCCGTTGATGATTGCGCTCGACCCGGCCGGCGATCCAACGCTGGTTGGCGATCTCGCCGAGGCCGTCCAGGCCGACGAGAACATCGCCTTCGTGCAACCGGCGCCGCCCTCTGAAGGCACCGACATCACCGTCCTCTTCGCGTTCCCCGCCTCCTCGCCGCAGTCGCCCGAGACCTACGACACGGTGCAGCGCATTCGCGCCGACGTGTTCCCACCGGTCTTCGAGAGCACGGAGGCCGTCGCCCACGTCGGCGGGCAGACCGCCTCGTTCGGCGACGTCGGGAACCAGGTCTCGTCACGGCTGCCCTGGTTCATCACCTCGGTGATCGCGCTGTCGTTCTTCTTGCTCACCGGGGTTTTCCGTTCGCCGGTTATGGCGCTCAAGGCTGCGGTCCTCAACCTGTTGTCGATCGGTGCTGCCTACGGCGTGCTCGTCGCTGTCTTCCAGTGGGGATGGGGCAACGAACTCGTCGGCGTGGCCGAACCGATCCCGATCGTGGCGTTCATGCCGATGTTCATGTTCGCCATCCTCTTCGGGCTGTCGATGGACTACGAGGTGTTCCTGCTCAGCCGTATTCGCGAAGAGTTCCTCGCCACGGATGACAGCGATCAGTCGGTGATCCTCGGCCTCGCATCGACCGCCCGGGTCATCACCTCGGCCGCACTGATCATGATCTCGGTGTTCGGCGGCTTCATCCTCGGCGACGATCCGTTCATCAAGATGTTCGGGCTCGGCCTGGCGACCGCGATCTTCGTCGATGCCACCATCGTCCGTATCGTTCTCGTACCGGCAACGATGAAGCTGCTGGGTGACAACAACTGGTGGATCCCGGCCTGGCTCGACCGCCTGATCCCGCACATCGACATCGAGGGCGACTCGGCGCTGCCGCCGCCTGAGTTCGAACCGGTCGAGCACGACGGAGAAGCGCCGATCGCCCAAGAACCCGTGCTCGTCTGAGCAGCGGAGCTTGAAGCCGCACTGCGGCTCGCCACTACGGTGTCGCCGTGCAGGTAACGCGGGTTGCAGGGGCGCTGGGCGCAAGGATCGAGGGCGTCGATCCCCGTGACCCGGCTGCCTTCGACGACATCAAGGCCGCACTCCTCGAGCACGAGGTCGTCTTCTTCCGAGGTGCGAACCTCTCCGAGGCGGAGCAGTTCGAGCTTGGCCGTCGGTTCGGCACGCCGTCGATCTTTCCCGTGCAACGACTGCTCGGCGCAACCGAACCGCGCATGACCGTGATCCAAGACGGCCCCGACAGCCCCAACGCCGCCGACGGCTGGCACACCGACGCCACCTGGCTCGCCGAGCCGCCCGCCTACGCGCTGTTGCACATGGAGACGCCGCCCGAGGTGGGCGGTGACACGATGTGGTGCTCGGCGACCGCTGCCTACGATCAACTCGCCGCACCGATGCAGGAGCTGCTGTGTTCCCTGCGGGTGATCCACGACAACGAGAGCTTCATCCAAGGCGTCTACGCAAAGGCCGGCGATGCGGCCCCCAAGATCGCCGATGGGCTCCGTGAGCACTATCCGCCGGTCGAGCATCCGATGGTGCGCACCCACCCCGAGACGGGCCGCCGGTCGATCGTGTTCGCCTGGCGGTTCATGAACCGCATCGTCGGGTTCAGCGAGCACGAATCGAAGTCGCTGCTCACGTTCATCGGCGAGTGGGTGAAGGAGCCGCGGTTCCATGTGCGCTGGCAGTGGGAGCAGGGCGACCTCGCCATCTGGGACGAACGCTCGACGCTGCACCGGGCCTCGGCCGACCACTGGCCGCAGAAGCGGGTGATCCGTCGCCTCGAGATCGATGGCGACCGGCCGTTCTTCGAACCGGATGCCGAACCGATCTTCCCCTCGAAGTTCCAGCCGTTCACCTACTGAATCAGCGCAGCCGGTCGCGGCAGGGCATTTGTGGCGGAGGGAGGGGGATTCGAACCCCCGGGACCCGTGAAGGCCCGCTGGTTTTCAAGACCAGTGCAATCGTCCGCTCTGCCATCCCTCCGGAAACGAGGCTACGGCGTCGCGCAGCGCGAAACCTCACTCGTCGACGGCGACCTCGATGCGGCTCTGGTGCCAGTTGCGGGCCGCGGCGAGGGCGGTGTTGGCGCGATCGATGAGCTCCCCAGCCGTGAGGGCGTGGGTCGGGTAGCAGGCGGCATCGATCCAGAGGGTCAAGCTTGGGTGGTTCTCTTCGAGGTGGAGGCGCAACCGTTCCATCGTCGAGATCGCGCCGCTCTCTGCGGTGTCCTCCAGCACGACTCCGAAGCGCCCATCCTGAAGATGGGTCAACGTGTCGGATTCACTAAGCGTTGCGCGGAGGGCGTCGGCGACCACGACCGGTTCGGCGTTGGGCCAGTTGTCGGCCTTCCGGTCATCGACAACCTGGATCACGGCGACGGCGGCGGGTCGCAGGTGTCGTCGGCGCGCCGCTGGCTCAGCGTGAGGACTGCCGCAGCACCAGCGGCGACAGACCCGAGGAGGGCGGGCTTGGCGCGGCCGGTCACCATGGCCAGCAAACCGACGCCGACAGCAGCACCCAGGGCACGGGCAAGATCAGGTTGGGCATCGCTCATCTGCACTCCATCGGCGCTGACACCATCGGGTTCAAGCCAACGGATGGCTGATTCTGCGAGGCGTGTCGCTGAACATCCGGGGATCGGGGCTCGGAAGCACCGTGCGAAGCCGCTCGAGGTACCGAGACCGCCGGATTTCGGTGACGCCGAGCGTCGCCAGATGATCCGTTCGCCACTGCACATCGATCAATCGAGGATGATCGTCGACCAGGCCGGTGGCCAGAGCGACGACGGCTGCCTTCGAGGCGTCGGTACGGCGATGAAATTTGGATTCGGCTGCGAACAGCCCACCGATACCGAGGCCGTACAAGCCGCCTACGAGTTCTCCGTCGCACCAGGTCTCGATGCTGTGGGCCCAACCAAGCTCGTGGAGACGTCGGTAGGCCCGCCGGATTCAGTCGTCGATCCAGCCGTGCGGCCGGGTCGGTGCGGCGCACCCGGCGACGACCTCGTCGAACGCAGTGTCGACCCGAAACTCGAAGTGCCGCATGGATCGCCGCAACGATCGACTGACATGCAGGTCGTCGAGTTCGAGGACACCGCGGGGGTCCGGTGACCACCAACCAAGCGCCCCACCGCTCTCAAGCGGCATCGGAAAAAGCGTCGAACGATACGCCGCAAGGAGCGTCCCCGGCTCGTCGTCAGCACCCGCACCCACGAAGCCGTGCTCGTCGGGCAACATGTCGACGGAGAGATCCCATCGGCTGGCAGGCGGCTCGATCGGCATACCGCAGCCTAGGTTCGCCTAGGTTGCCGCCCATGGCTGGCCGTGTTCCGCCCGAAGTGTCCGCTGCGATCGCCGACCGCGCCGCCTCGCTCCGAGGCCGGGCGACAGGCCGGGTGCTTGATCTCGACACTGACTCCCTCGACGACGCCGACGGTGTCTACGACACGGCCTATGCGTTCCTCCATGCGCCGCACCAACGCGACCTCGACCACTTCTACCGTCGACTCCGCGAACTGCTTGCGCCCGGCGGCCTGATGTACGTGCTCGAACCGACGATCCGCACCGGCCCACGTGGTCGAGCACTCGGTATTGGTGGACGTCTCCCTCGGCCGATCGCCGGGCTTCACCTCGGCCGTGACATCCCGCAGACGATTCGTCGGGCGGGTCTCTTCGTGAGCGATCTGCACCGCTTCGAGATCGCCGCAGTGGCGATGCCGTTTCGGTCGTTCGTGGAGGCGTGGGCCCGGTTCCCGACGCCGGCGCCAGAGGCCGACGTCAGCTGACTTCGATCGTCACCGAGTTGACGGTGACGGTGCGCAACGGAGCGCCACCCAGCGCGCCTCCGGGCTCGTGCAGGCCGATGATCGACTGCAGCACCCCGAGTCCGGCCTCGTCGGTCTCGCCGAAGACGACATAGACGCCCTGCCCGTCGAGCCGAGCGGCGTTCTCGCCGGTGGTGAAGAAGTACTGCGCGCTGGACGAGTTGGGAAGGGCCGTGCGGGCCATCACGAGCTGGCCGGGCACATAGCGGTACGGGCCGACGATGCCGGCGCTGGTCTCCTCGAACTGCGGCTCGTCGGGGATCGTGTAGCCCGGACCCGGATCCGCCGGCGATTCGGTGCGCGGCGCGCCTCCCTGAATGATGTCGATCGACGGATCGCTCCGGAAGATCGTGGTGCCGTCGTAGTACCCCCAACGGGCGAGCGTCACGAAGTTGTTGACCGTGATTGGCGTCTCCGCCGTGTTGAGCGTGACCCGGATCTCGCCCTCGGAGGTGTCGAATACAGCCAGGTGGGACGTGGTCGTGTCGATGCACATCGGATGAGGCTCCGCGAACGTGATCGTGCGCGGTGACGACCCATCCTCGGCCGGGCAGGCCGAGGCATCTGTGAGGTCGGTGGCGGCCGTTGCATCGTCGGGGTTCGCCGGCGAGGGGTCGGCCGGCGAGGGGTCGGTCGTGATCGACTCGACCGGCGGCGGCCCGTCATCCCCGGCGAGGAAGATGCCACCGACGAGCGGTGCAATCAAGGCGAGCGCAAGCAGGGCCACAAAGCTGCCGACGACCAGGCGACGTCGACGCTCTCGGCGATCGATCACGACCTCCTGACGGATCTTCTGCTTGCCGGCGTTGACCCGACGCTTTCTGAGTTCGGCTTGTGACGGCACACCGTGACGCTAGCGGGCGCTCCCGGCGAGTTGGTCCAGTCGCCGATCCTTCGGGAACGGTCAGCCGGCGCAGGGATTCTGTACGGTGACCTGCGGGATGCGTCCGCTTCGGAAGGTTTCGACGAAACCATCACGGATGGTGAAGACCACCCGGAACTCGGCATCGGACTCGTCCTGGGGCACGAAAATCAGGTCGACGCTGCTGTCGTCGTTGACCTGGGATTCGATCTGATCGCCGAACAGGTTGATGATGTCGTCCTCGGACGACCCGATGCCGATCCCGGATCGGGTGGTCAGCGGCCCCGACACGATGTCGACCCGCTCGATCGTGCTCTCGGTGACCAGGAACGAGATGCCCTCCGGGCCTTGAGCGGGTGTCATCCGATAGCAATCGCTCGTCGGCGCACAGTTGATCAGGTCAGTACCCGCCGCGACCTGGGCTTGGGCAACGGTCATGCCGAACGTGACCTCACCGAGACCGACCGTCGAGATCGAGTCGTTCGTGCCGAGGTTCAAGACGGTGGTGGTCGGTGCTTCGGTTTCGTCACCGTCGGTCTCGGCGGCTTCGGTTGTCGTCGTGGTCGAGGCATCGACGCGTTCGCCGGTGTCGGTTTCGGTGGTCTCCGCCGGTTCGTTCGAGCATTCGACGGGGATGGTGGTCGTGGTGGGGGCCGAGGTCGTCGTGGTCGTGGACGTGGTGCTCGTGGTGTTCGCGGCCAACGTGGTGGTCGGCGCCACCGTGTCCTGGCCACCGTCACCACCGGACCATGTGACGACGAAGAGCGCGGCGCCGACGATCACGATCAAGGTGACGAGCATGATGACGAGCTGACGTGGCTGCACGGCTGTGATCGTAGGTCGGCCGAGCCGTCCGCCAAGGTCAGGCCCTGATGCTGGCCCACATGATCCCTCGACTTGGCTGCAACTCGTGCCGAGATGAAGATGGTGCGTGCCCCCGGTGGGACTCGAACCCACGATCTTCGGATTAAAAGTCCGCTGCCGTAACCAACTTGGCTACGGGGGCACGAGCGAGCCTAACGACCTACCGTGGCGCAATGGACTTCTCGATCCCAGCCGATATCCAGGCATTGCTCGATGAGTGCGACGCGTTCATCGACGATGTGATCGTTCCGATCGAGGCCGAGGACGACAACATCCGCTTCTTCGACCACCGACGCGAGGACGCTCGCACCGACTGGGATCGCGATGGTCTCCCGAATGCCGAGTGGGAAGCGCTGCTCAGTCGCATGCGACGCGAAGCCGATGACGCCGGCCTTCTGCGCTACCAACTCCCGGCTCGCTTCGGCGGCCGCGACGGCTCCAACCTGGCCATGGCGATCTTGCGTGAGCACCTTGCCCGTCGCGGTCTCGGCCTGCACAACGACCTGCAGAATGAATCGTCGATCATCGGCAACTTCCCGACTGTGCTGATGATGGAGAAGTACGGCTCGGAGGCGCAGCAGCAGGAGTGGATCCCGAAGATGCTTGCCGGGGAGGCACGCATCGGTTTTGGGCTCACCGAGCCGCTGCACGGCTCCGACGCCACGTGGATGGAGACCACCGCCATCCGCGACGGCGACGAGTGGGTGATCAACGGCGAGAAGTACTGGAACACGGGGCTCCACCACGCCACCCACGACTTCATCTTCGCCCGCACCTCCGGCAGCTCCGGCGAGGGCCACGGCATCACCTGCTTCATCGTGCCGGTCGACAAGCCCGGCTTCGGTGTCGAGGAATTCATGTGGACGTTCAACATGCCGACCGATCACGCCCACGTGAAGCTCACTGATGTCCGTGTCAGCAATGACGACATTCTCGGCGAGGAGGGTCGAGGCCTCCAGACCGCCCAACTGTTCGTGCACGAGAACCGGATCCGCCAGGCCGCCTCGTCCCTCGGCGCCGGACTGCACTGCATCGACGTCGCCGTCGAGCACGTCACCAGCCGCACCGTCTTCGGCAAGCCGCTCGCATCGAACCAGGCAGTCCAGTTTCCGCTGGCCGAGCTCGCCACCGACGCCGAGATGATCCGGGCGTTGATCTGGAAGACGGCGTGGGAGATGGACCAGGGCGTCGATCATCTTGAGATCACCGACAAGGTCGCCATGTGCAACTACCGAGGCAACCGCTTCTGCTGCGACGCCGCCGATCAGGCGATGCAGGCCTGCGGTGGCTATGGCTACGGGCGGAAGTACCCGTTCGAGCACATCTACCGCCATCACCGGCGCTATCGCATCACCGAGGGCACCGAGGAGATCCAGATCCGGAAGGTGGCCGGCAAGTTGTTCGGTTTCGCCGGTCGGGCGAAGACGGGCTGAACGAAAGCCCCACGCGTCGTCGCATGTTCCCGCTCACCCGCTCCGACACCGTCGGGATCGTCCTTGCGCCCGGTGTCGGGGTCGGTTTCGCGCGTGGCGACGACCGCTGGTCGGTTGCCACCGCGGACCCGGTGGCGCTGATCGCCGAAGCGGCGACGGCTGATGCCCCGCGGTGGGTGTGGTGGGGCCGCGAGACGTCGGATCTGCTTGCCGACCTTCCGATCGACCGGTGTTGGGATGTGGCGACCGTGCACCGGTTCTTGCACGGCACGTGGAAGGCTCCGATCAGTGTGATCTGGGCGGTGCTCCAAGGACTCGACCCGGATTCGTCGCCGACGATGGGACAACTCGGCCTCCTAGACGCTCCGATCGACGAGGGCGATCGTGATCTCCCGATCCGGCCCGACGGCCACCTCCGCCCTGAATGGATCGCCGGCGCCTTTGCGGAAACCCCCGATCGTCTCGCGACATGGGCGGGACTCGCGCTCGATGCAATGGGGCAGCAGATCCTGCTCCTTGACCGACTCCCGGACCCTGACCGGGCCCGCGCAACCGCCCGATCAGAGTCGGCGGCCGACCTGCTCTGCGCCGAGATGACGATCGCCGGTCTCCCGATCGATGTGCCCGAGGCCGAGCGACTGATCTCGGCATCGGCCGGTCGCCGGCCCCGGACATCGGTAGAGGAGGATGAGATCCGCGCCGAACGCGACGAGCGGGTGCTGTCGAAGCTCGAGTCATCTCACCCGGTGAACCTGCGCAACCCCGGCGAGGTGAAGGCGATGTTGCGTCGACATGGCCACGACCTCCCCGACACCCGGGCCTGGCGGCTCGAACAACTTCGGGCGACCGATCCGCTAATCGACGCGCTCCTCACCTGGCGCAAGGACGAGCGCATCGCCACCACGTTCGGTTGGCACTGGCTCGACGAGCATGTGCACGACGGCCGGCTTCGTGGCGAGTGGACGAGTTCGGATGGTGCCGCCGGACGCATGTCGGCATCGGCCGG
>PYIK01004562.1_pt1 | contig 10994 bp, 10 predicted proteins | sample 3578011 | NCBI WGS metagenome assembly PYIK01 (sample SAMN08408022, study PRJNA431606) | Marine metagenome isolate SA_KN192-05_S13_70m, whole genome shotgun... | biome: marine; feature: oceanic pelagic zone; material: water; isolation source: 70 m water sample, 0.2-0.8 um fraction ... | reverse complement strand
GAATAAATATGCGCGACGATTTACCTACCTACGTTTCTCCTAATATCAAAGCAAACTTAGAGTAGTAAAGTGCTATGAATATGGAAGAAAGAAATGGCCAATCGTCATCTGAGGGCCCGATTAGTGGAGATACCTCTTGGGATGATTTTGAATATCTCGAATGGGTTCGAGAGCGAGAGCAGGAAGCTCTAGAGTCGAAACTGCCGAAAAAAGTAACATTCAAAGAGATGCTCTTTACCAGCGTCTTTGTTCTTATCATCCTTGCGGTAGCTATCTATCTTCCTTTCAAAGCAATCACTGGTGATGAAAGTGACCACAAAAGCTATTCGTTATGGGTAGAAGACTTATCTGAAAGAACGGAACTTGTAGTTGCTGAATATGTTTTTCTAGGAAGTAACCAGGTTTCCGGTGTGTATTTTGGCCGGGAGGATCTGATTATTATCGAGCGTCGGGCAGATTCAACAACGTACATTCATGAGTTAGCTCATGCGGCGGATAAATATAACTATTTTCCATGGGAGGAAGAGTTAAAAGAGAAACTTTTTTCAACATTTGTCTCCGAAGAGCTATCTTCTTTGCTTCTAGAGGGAGCTTCAGATCAAAAAATACGTAGTGAGCTGTTCGCAGATGCGGTGCTTTTTATTGAAACAAAAAAGTGCGGAAGCTACTTCAGTTCATTGGACTGTCATGCACTGGCGGTCACAACAAAAAATTTCGTTAAAGATAATGGCTTGGAACTCAGTGAACTAGATTCACAAGTTGACTATATGACACCTGATCTCATTATTGACGGCCCAGTTACGAGAGCTTCTAATATTACGCCCTACTGATAGCAGCAATACTCAAACAGAGTTACTGTATTCTCTGGGGTCCCAACAATATTTGGGTGGGAAATTCAACTTGGAGTGATATGGATTTTAAGGAATTTCAGGATCATATAGAAGATATTTATGGAGAGAGCGATCGAGAGCGTGGCGTTCCCATGAGTGTGGCATGGTTAGCTGAAGAGGTGGGAGAGCTTGCTCAAGCTATACGAAAAGGAAATCATGAAGAACGTGTTCATGAATTTGGCGATGTTCTAGCTTGGACTTTTTCTCTCGCTAATCAGGTAGGTGTGGATATTGAAAAAGCAATACAACGTTATATCGATACCCCTCCGTAAGTAGCTGCGTTCCATAGAGAGATTTTTAGAAAGGTATTAAGGAGTCAATCAGTAATTTAAATTAGGGATTCTGCGATTTGGACAGCGTTTAAGGCTGCTCCTTTTCGCAAGTTATCTCCGGATAGAAACAAGCTCAGACCATTTTCAAAAACCGAGTCTGGGCGAATTCTTCCAACATATGTTGAATCTATACCTGCTGTTTTTAGTGGGGTGGGAATTGCATCTAGCTCAACTCCGCTGCTTTGACTCAGGATTTCCTCAGCGCGTTCTTTAGTGATTGCATTGTTAAAGCCCGCAGTTATTGCTAGCGAGTGCCCCGTGAAGACGGGAACACGCACACAGGTTGCCGAAACAGTTAAATCGGGGAGTTCGAGGATCTTCCTGCTTTCATCTCGAAGTTTTTGTTCTTCGTTTGTTTCATACAATCCGTCATCGACGAAAGAGCCGCAGAAGGGAACAACGTTATATGCAATTGTTTCAGCAAAGTTTTCAGCATCAGGGAAAGAAAGAGCGCTTCCATCATGCGTTAATCCTTTAGCTTGATCCCCCGCGAATTCTATCTGGCGCTCTAGTTCATCAACACCTGCTAATCCTGCCCCTGAAGTGGCTTGGTAGGAGGAAAAAATTACTCTGTCTAAACCGGCTTCGGCATCTAGTGGTTTGAGAACTGGCATAGCGACCATAGTTGTGCAATTAGGGTTTGCAATGATGCCCTTCGGCCTATTTTCTAGGGCATGGACATTAACTTCGGGCACTACGAGTGGGACATCTTGATCCATTCTCCAAGCGGAGGAATTATCTATGACTGTTACTCCATGTGAAGCAACTGTGGGCGCTAGTTGTTTGGATAGCTCCCCACCGGCTGAAAAGAGCGCTATGTCGAGACCGTCCCAGTTAGCAGTTGCTGCATCTTCGACAGTCACTTCCTTACCATCAAAGAGAATTGTTTTTCCGGCACTTCTCTCGGATGCAAACAGCCTGATACTCGATATGGGGAAATTTCGTTCAATGAGGATTTCTCTCATAACAGCACCGACTTGACCAGTTGCTCCAACAATTCCAATATGCATACTCATGAGGCTACACACTAGAGGCGAGAAATGGTGGGGAATTAGCAATCATTCGGGTGGAAATAATCCTGTTAACGAGATAGCCAATATTCCGTGATAGTTTCGAGTGCATCTTCGAGTAGTGCCCTGAGATTCAGTTCAGAATCTTCAGGGAGATCACTTAGGGGGATTCGAATAGTTTTGGAGATCTTCTTCTCTTGATCTCCTAACTGATTCTCACTGCCTGAAAAGAATTCTGAAAGTTCCTCTGAGGTTTGCTGTGATTTTACAGAAGGGTTGTCTTCAAGTTTGACAAATTGTTTGGGGAGTTGATTCCTTAACGCTTCTATTGTTTTCTTTTTCTCTCCATCAAATTGACGTATGGAACTCCACTGTTCCTTGGGGGTATCGCCTGTGTCTATGTGTGCTTCCGATTCAGATAAGTTGATCCCTCGCCACGTTAATAGAATATTCTGATCGTCATCGATAGCTTTGGTCAGCTCAAGAAGAGCCGCTATTTCATGCTTACAGGGTGACGCCCATTCAGGGCAGACATGATGTATTTGCACCTCTCCCACTTTCGGTACAGCTTCATGAAAGTTTCCATTACGGGCCGCGTTATGGACATTTTCATTCGCCGGACTCACATGAATTGTGACATCAAACCCGCGTTCACGGCCATCTTCAACTTCGAAAGAGGCACTCCCGAGTTCGACAAACATGTCATGGACAGCTCCTCGTCGTTGAATACCAACTCCCGGCCCAAGTGGATCTCGGTAATCTGCGAGAGCTGTAACTAGTTTTTTCATCGCTTTTCCTGCTTCAGTTTGTGGCCTAATCATGTATCGACCGCCTCGGCGACGTTAAGAGACAGCACTTGTCGGAGTTGATCCGTATTCATATCGGTAAACCAGTCATCTCCTGTGCCGACACTCTTATCAGCTAGCTCTTTTTTGTCATTAAGAAGCTGGTCAATCTTCTCTTCGAGCGTTCCTTGGCAAACAAGTTTGTGAACAAAGACTGTTTGGTCTTGACCTATTCTCCATGCCCTATCCGTTGCTTGATCTTCTACAGCCGGGTTCCACCATCGGTCAAAGTGGATGACCCGATTTGCTGCTGTTAAGTTCAATCCGGTTCCGCCAGCCTTCAAAGAAACGAGAAGGATGGGAGTATCTGTCCCAGCTTGGAAAGACGAAATCATCGAATCACGCTTCGCTCTTGGAACACCGCCATGAAGGAATGACGGTTGTTGGCCGATGATCCCGGATAAATGTTCTGCTAATAGCTCACCCATTTTACGGTATTGAGTGAAAATAAGAAGCTGTTGATCAGCTGCGAGAATATCATCGACAAGTTCTTCTAGTCTGGTAAGTTTTCCAGATCGTCCTGCAATGCTGCTTCCATCTGAAAGGAATTGGGCCGGATGGTTGCAGATTTGTTTCAACTTCGTCAGGGTTGCAAGGATTAGTCCCTTTCGTTTCATTCCTTCACTTTGTGAAGCTTCGGTCAAAAAGTTATCGAGTACAGCCTTATACAAGGCAGCTTGTTCATGTGTTAATTTCGCCCAAGCGACCTGTTCAATTTTCTCAGGTAGATCTGGGACGAGGCTTTTATCATCTTTCGTTCTTCGGAGAATAAAAGGGTCAGTAAGGCGTCGCATGCTCTCAAGCGCTGATGGGTCATTGTGAGTTTCGATAGGAGTAGCGAATTTCTCTCGGAACCATGAAATTCCTCCTAGCATCCCTGGGTTTACAGCGTCGAGGATTGCCCATAGCTCCGACAGCCTATTTTCAACCGGTGTTCCAGTTAACGCTATTTTCTGATGAGCTTGAATTTCCCTAACAGCTGTCGCCGCATTCGTGTGATGATTTTTTATGAATTGAGCTTCATCACATACAAGTAAATCCCATTGGACTTGAGTTAAATCGTGAATATCACGTGTTGCTGTCGCGTATGTGGTGACTACAATATCGGATTCTTGAATGGAGTTGATCAAAGACGGTCCTGTTGGACGTCCACCACCATGTGCTACGAACACGTTGAGGCTGGGAGTAAATTTTTTTGCTTCTGCTTCCCAGTTGTGAACTACAGAAAGTGGACAGATTACTAATGTCGGTTTCGCTGCGTTTCGGCTTAAGATGTGGGCAAGCGCGGTCGGTGTCTTCCCTAATCCCATATCATCAGCCAGACAGCCTCCTAATCCAAGTTTGCTAAGAAATTGAAGCCATGCCAGTCCTCTTCGTTGATATGGGCGAAGATCTCCTGAGAAGTATTGAGGTTCCCTTGCTTCTTCAAGAGATTCGTCAGGTAATCCTTCTAAAAGTCGAACAATCCATTGTTCTGCAGCTGTTGTTTCAGTTAGAAGCATTTCAACGTTATCTTCATCACTGTTGGCCTCATAGTCTTTTTCTGAACTGAATCGGAGGAGTTCAGCTGGCGAAAGTAAATTCGCTTGTTGTTTCCTTTGGGATAAGACTTCGATCGCGGTTTGAGCTTGATGTGCGTCGATATTTACCCATTCCCCTTTTAGCTGAATTAGGCCGGTTTTAGCTTCTGCAAGGATTTTTAGGTCTTCTTCGTTAAGGGGATTATCTCCAAGAACGATATTCCAGTCGACATCCACCATCGCTACCCCTAGGTTTGACGAGACTCCTCCTCGTTCACTTGGAGTTGCTTCACCTACAAGTTTGAACTGTTTTCGTATGAGGCCCTTCGGGACAAGAATAGGTACTCCGATTATTTCGCATAAATATAAACCATCAAGTAGCAAGATCGACGCTTCTGGGAAACTTAGATTTAGTTTTCCGGTATGTGCTTCGTTTTCGAGTCTGTCTAAGCCTGGAACAGAATTTGCTAGCCGTCGGGAGATTTGAAGGATGTGCTGTCGCAGCGGTTCTATAGATTTTCCGTTAGTTATTTGTTGAGCTGCAGGTGTTTCTTCCCAGCATTCATTCCATAAAACAACCGTCGAGGGGTCTTCGGTTGAGTAGGCTTCAAACTCTAAACCCCAAAGTTCCTCATCGTTTCCTGGTATGAGCCGGCCTCTGCACTTAATCGAAGGCGATCCTTCAAGACACGCTTTTACATGTCCTAGATCTGAACTGATTTTTAAAAAAGTTATCTCGTGTTGTTCTGTGTCTGCTTCTATATTGCCTATTGGGTCGTATAGTCCTCCCATGAATCTGCGTAAGGCAGTTACTGATGATTTTCGTGATCGAGGAAATGTTGGTTTCCAGCCTGAATATTTTAGACCAGTCCGACATCCAGCATCTGTGAGATGTTGGATGATCGAATAAGTTGAGGCTGATTTTGTGGGTGTGATTACCGGTGGTTTAGAGTTCTCAAGTTGTTCGATTTGTTCTGCTACGACTGGGCCATTGATGCAGTTCCATGAGGCTTTCCAGTGGAGGCCTTCAATTTCAAGTTCTGGAAGGACATAACCATTTACGATCAGGTCGATACTAAGTTCTACAGCTTCGTGTAGCCAACGTAGCGATGGAGACCAGCGGGTTGTTGGGTATTTGGATGCGAGAAGTTGCACTACCTCGGACGGGTCTGCCATTAGACCTATTACTGAAGTATTACCATGTCCCGGGATTTCTATATCGATGGTGTCAGCTCTTGCATCACGGGTAGCCCACTGATTTCCTAGAAATGCCGCTGCGAGGCGACGAAGACTGCTGCTGGGTATAGCGCTGTTTTGCTGCCAACCCCAAAAAGCTGCGTTGTTTCCTACCCAGGTTACATGGAGGGAACCTTGTGAATTTCGTTCAATGATGGGCCTCAGCCTTTATCTAATTCGAACGCCTTATGAAGCGCTTCGGTAGCACGTTCGACATCTTCTCTTGCGACCACACATGACACTCGAATGGCTGAAGTAGAGATCATTCCTATATTTATGCTGTTGTTGGAGAGAGTTTCGAAAATAGTAGCTGCGACGCCGGGGTTACTTGCCATTCCTGCTCCAACGACAGAGACTCTGCCGATAGTATTATCTGTATCGACACCTTGCGCACCGATTACTTTTGCTGCTTGAGAGGTGATTTCCTTTCCAATTTCAAGTTGTTCAGAAGGAACAGTGAAGGAGATGTCGGTTACGCCTTCGTCAGATGTGTTTTGAACGATCATGTCAACATTCACATCTCGATCCGCTAGTGGTCGAAAGAGTGATGCTGCTATACCTGGTTTGTCTGGTACTCCATATACGGTGACTTTGGATTGTGAAGTATCGGGCACAACTGCCGAGATAATTGGTTTTTCCATGTTTGGTTCCTCCTTTGAAACCCATGTTCCTGATTCCCAGGTAAAAGCTGATCGTACGTGTAACGGAACATCATATGATCTTGCTACTTCGACCGATCGCATTGCTGGCTTTGGGCATCCTACTGCTGTCATCTCCAGTAATTCGTCGAAGCTTATGTTGAGTATTTTTCTTGCGTCTGCGCAAACTCGCGGGTCCGTGGTGAAAACACCGGGCACATCAGTGTAAAGCTCGCAGGCATCGGCACCGAGCCCATGTGCAAGGGCAACTGCAGTGGTATCTGAACCGCCGCGGCCTAAAAATGTGACGTTGTGATCGGTTGAAACCCCTTGGGATCCTGCTACAACTGCTACTCGCCCTGCGGACAGAGTTTCATGAATACGTTGTGGGTTTATAGTGAGAATTTTTGCATTTTGGTGATTGGTATCTGTTAGGAATCCTGCTTGACTTCCAGTGAAAGAATCAGCGGGAACTCCCATATCGTGGAGAGCCATGCACATCAGTGCAATGCTTTTTCTTTCTCCTCCAGTGATTAACATGTCCATTTCTCGCGCTGGACGCGTATTTGAAACTTCTCTGGCTAATCGAAGTAATTCGTCAGTCTCTTTTCCCATTGCGCTTACGACGAGAACAACATCATCACCCTGATCGCGTGTCCGCTTTACATGATCTGCGACTTCGCGCATCCTGTCAGCATTTGCGACGGAAGTTCCACCAAATTTTTGAACTATTAAACTCACAAGTTTTTACGGTAGTCGCACCTTGTGCCATTGGTGTGATATTTACGGAGGGAATCTGTCACAAACATGAATTTTTATTGATTTGGGTAACGTTTTGGGCGTGCTATTCCAGATACATAGGTGCTAGGTCGTCTTCCATTTCCTATTGTGTTCCTATCGCATTTGATCACTGTCCAGCCATTACTCCACATTGATCCTGTGATATCTTTTCGACTCGGATGAGCGTTTTTGGTAGGTGTTGCAGTTTGATCGCAAAATAACAGAAGCGACTCAGAATGTGTAAACAAAAGAAGTGATTGCAGCATATTACTTATGTCTTGTGAGCCAGCTAGATTTTCGATTGATAAGAGGGTGTCAAATACTCCATTAATTTCGGGATACTGATGCCATTCGGTGACGCTAGTTACAGATGCTGGCAAATCCCCATCAATATTTTCTCTAGGGCCTAATAATAGACAACGCCCGCTGGTAGCAGCGATTGTTTGCTCTATGTGTGACAAATAATCTCTCATCATTGCGAGTGTTTTAGGCATCTACCAATCTGTTTGTTTTGACCACCAACGTCCACTAAATCGCCATTTCGTTGACAATTCTTTAACAGGTTCTTTCGGCCATAGCTGGTGCATGGCAGAAATTATCGCCTGTCTTTCTGATTCTGTTGGTTCCGGACGAATAATTGTTCGTATTTGTGGTTCCTCGGACATTGTCTTCCTATAGGGGTATGACTCCGTGTTTTCGCTGGGGTAGTTCTTCACGTTTCTTCTGAAGAGCTGCAAAACCAGCTATCACTTTCTTACGGGTGTCTGCAGGATTAATTACGTCATCAATGTAACCCCGTTCTGCAGCAATATACGGGTTAGCGAAACGTTCAGTGTAATCATCTACGAGTTCGTTTTTCCGTTGTTCCGGATCGGCAGCAGATTGGATTTCTCTGCGGTGAATAATTTCGACTGCTCCCTGTGGCCCCATCACAGCAAGCTCAGCTGTGGGCCAAGCAAATGAAATATCTGAACCTACGGATTTTGAATCCATAACAACATAGGCTCCTCCATAGGCTTTGCGAGTAATGACTTGAATTCTTGGGACTGTAGCTTCGCAATATGCGTAGAGGAGTTTCGCACCATGACGAATAATTCCTCCGTATTCCTGATCGACGCCCGGTAAGAATCCAGGAACATCGACTAGCGTGAGAAGAGGAATGTTAAAGGCGTCGCAAGTTCTCACAAATCTCGCAGCTTTAGATGAAGATTCAATATCAAGTACCCCTGCGAGAACCAAGGGTTGATTTCCAACAACACCAACTACTTTTCCATCAAGATGTCCAAATCCGCATACGATACTCTGCGCCCAAGAAGGGAAGTATTCCATAAAGTTTCCGTCATCGAGAATAGATTCAATAATCTGACGCATGTCGTAGGGCTGATTCGGGCTCTCAGGCATAATCTCTGATAGTTCAGGGCATAACCTTTCTGGATCATCAGTTGATTCAAAAGTTGGTGGGCTCTCCATATTGTTTGAAGGGAGAAAAGATAAAAGTGTTTTAACCGCATCAAGAATTTCTTCTTCGCTTTCACTCACAAAAGTAGCGACACCTGATTTACTTGCATGGCTAGTCGCGCCACCAAGCTCTTCAAGGGTAACTTCCTCTCCTGTGACTGTTTTAACCACATCTGGTCCCGTGATAAACATGTGAGATTTCTCTCTGACCATGAAAATAAAATCCGTCATTGCTGGACTATAAACAGCCCCTCCAGCACAGGGACCTAAAATAACGCTTATCTGAGGAATTACTCCGGAAGATTGAACGTTTCTGTGAAAGATACCTCCGTAGCTATCAAGACTGACCACTCCTTCTTGTATCCGCGCTCCAGCTCCATCATTGAGACCAATCATGGGGGCTCCAGTTGATAAGGCAAGATCCATTACCTTATGGATTTTTTCGGCAAAGACTTCACCAAGTGCACCACCCATCACCGTGAAGTCTTGACTAAAAACAAAAACTTGGCGGCCATCAATTGTTCCCCAGCCAGTAATAACGCCATCTGTATATGGTCTCGTTTCCAGACCAGCTTCGTGCGCTCGGTGCCGGGCAAGCATGTCAAGCTCATTGAATGAACCTGGGTCCAGAAGATAATCTATTCGTTCTCGAGCAAGAAGTTTCCCTTTCTCCTGCTGCCGTTCTATCGATCGCTCTGTTCCAGCGTGTAAAGCTTCTTGTTTCCGACGCTCGAGTTCTTCGATTCGTTGTTCCATTGTGTAATCAGCCATCTTGGTGGTAAGGGTACTGTGTTTCAGCTGTAGATCTGTAACTATTCGGCCTGAACATAAAAAAAGTTCATCCTAACTCTTCTGACCTGCGGTAATACTAGTTTCGTTCTTGAAAAATTCATTAAAAATCTTGGGTAATGTATCTTTTTGGTATGGGCGAATCACATAGCATAGATGACCTTCTCTACAGTGAAGAGCATTATGCCGATCCGTATCCCCTATGGGAACGTATGCGCCATGAAGCACCAGTTTTTTATGACAAAAGGTTAAATGCCTGGCTACTTACCCGGTACGAGGATTGTGTCGATGCCTTTTCAAATCATACGGACTTCTCAAATCAGTTGTATTCAAAAACACTAGGTGTCGTTTTTGGACCCACAATGCTTGATAAGGATGGCCATGAACATGTGGTCCAAAGAAGAATCGTTGCTCCAGAGTTTGTAGGGAAACGTTTTGAACCCTACTACGAAGCAATTGACCGGAATGCCCGTCACTTAATCGACAACTTCCCTGACTCCGGCGTCGTTGATCTCGTTAATGCATTTACGACTCGGCTTCCTGTAAATGTGATCGTTGACATGTTAGGGATGGACCAAAGCGATCATGACCGATTTCATGAGTGGTATACGACTATGATGGCCGGCTTATCTGTAAAGGATCTTCTCGAAAGCCAATTCAGTTCCGAAAAGCAAAATCTTGGAGTTTTAGCTCATGAAGAGTTAGCTGAATATGTTGCTCCGATCATTGAGGATAGAAAATCATGCCCTGTTAACGATTTAATTTCAAAGATTGTCCATGCCGAAGCTGAAGGACAGAAGTTAACTTTGACTGAGATTCAAGCATTCATTTCTCTTCTTCTCGTTGCCGGAGGTGAGACCACGGATAAAGGAATTGCGAATATGTGGACTCAGCTTCTGTTGAATCCCGATCAACTTGAGGCAGTTTTAGATGACCATGAGCTTTTTGATGCAGCCTTTTCTGAAATGATGCGGCACTCTCCCCCAGTACCTGGCCAGCTGAGATATTCAATAAATGAAGTTACGTTCAGTGGTGTCACAATTCCTTCAAATCAAGCCGTCTATATCCAATTAGCGTCGGCAAATAGTGATGAAACAATATTTTCAGATCCAAGATCTTTCAATATTGAACGCGAGGACCTGCATTTAAGTAAGGAACGCAAGATGGGCCATCACGGTGATGAGGGGCGATACGGGCATCTTGGATTTGGATTAGGGAAGCATTTCTGCTTGGGATACGAAATGGCAAGACTCGAAGCTGTTATGGGTTCAACTTTGTTAAGTGAAAAAATGAAAAATCCTCGTTTAGCTGATGGTGCTAGTACTGCATTTATCATGAAAAACGGAACTAGGTCTCCTATAGAAGTCCTGATTGAATATGATCAGGCATAGGATTGATCGATGGAATGTCCACGATTTGATGCAGGAAAGTAAAAAAATATGGGACATGTTGGGATCATTGGCGGAGGCGTAACAGGACTAGCTGCTGCTCTTTCT
>PYIK01317056.1_pt1 | contig 11008 bp, 15 predicted proteins | sample 3578011 | NCBI WGS metagenome assembly PYIK01 (sample SAMN08408022, study PRJNA431606) | Marine metagenome isolate SA_KN192-05_S13_70m, whole genome shotgun... | biome: marine; feature: oceanic pelagic zone; material: water; isolation source: 70 m water sample, 0.2-0.8 um fraction ... | reverse complement strand
TATTGAAGATCTTTTAGACATTGGTATATTCTCTTCTATGAATACCTTACTTAAGGATAAAGTTAGATCAGCAATAGGTCAAAGTAAGGATTGCAATCACATGCTTAGGTTATCTGAAGAAAAGGTAAGTGCTCAGAAAACATTAATACAGTCTCTAGAGGCAGTAAATGAAACACGTAAAGAAGAGAAGATTGTAAAGATTGCTCAGAATGAAGAAAGGATATTTAATCTTACTGGTGGTCTTGCTGAGATGAAGACACAGGTTGAATTATTGGAGTCTGAATATACTGGATCTGATGCTCCTAAAAGGATCTTACAGGATTTACGTCAACAGCAAGCAGATAATAAATCTGCAATAAAAATTACTGCTGCTGAAATAAAGTTCTTTAGTGAAAATAATGTATGTCCTACTTGTCATCAATCTATTGATGAAGAATTTAAAACTAATAAGATCACCGAATCACATAAAGAAGGTAAAAAATATGAGAGGAAGGTAAAGAAACTTGAGAAGACTGTTAAAGAAACTATTGATATCATTGATAAGTTGGATGACATATCTTCTAAGTTGTATGAGTCTCGTAGTGAAGTATCTCAAATGGAAAAGGAAATCATTCGTGTAGAGAAAGATAATATACAGTTGACAAAAGAGATGAGTGATATTGTAGATCATCAATCTATTACACATATAGAGGATGAATTGGTTGAGTTGGAAAATGAATATAAGAAAGTTGAAACTGATTGTTCTTCTATCAATAAAACATTAGATGAGTATAAAGTTGTTTCTACTTTATTAAAGGATGGTGGAATCAAGAGTCAAATTATTAAGAAGTATGTACCTGTTATTAATAAGTTGATTAATAAGTATCTACAGAGTATGGATTTCTATATTAACTTCACACTTGATGAGGAGTTTAATGAAATAATCAAGAGTAGATTTAGAGATGAGTTTTCTTATGCATCATTCTCTGAGGGTGAGAAGCAGAAGATAGACTTAGCACTTCTCTTTACATGGAGAGAGATTGCACGTATGAAAAATTCTGTTGCAACAAATCTTCTTATACTTGATGAGGTATTTGATAGTTCTTTGGATGATCAAGCAACTGGTGAGTTATTAAAAATTCTTAGAAGTCTTGGTGTCGGAACAAATGTATTTGTAATATCACATAAAGGTGATATACTGATAGACAAATTCCTCAAGACTATTAAGTTTGAAAAACAAAATGATTTTTCCAAGATGTCTGAAGAGTCATAAATAAGTTTGTTAAATTTCAAATGCTGATGAATAACGCTGTATTATATTCTAACGATAGTCAAGAATGTGAACGTATGGCATCTCTATTAAGTTCAATAGATAGTAATTATCAAAAGTATGTTTTGGGAAGAGATTTTAGTGATAAACAATTCCATAATGAATTTGGAAGTGAGGCAACTTATCCTCAGATTACTTTAGATGGTAAACATATCGGTAACATCAAGGAAACTTTAAGACACATGAACAAAGTTGGATTAATTAAATGAAATATTTACTACTAGCATCATCCTTTCTCTTAATGGGATGCACCAATTCAGGTATGGGATTTGGTTACAATGGTGGAGGTGTTAACTGGAATCCACCAGGCACAGCAGATGAATACACTTGCGAGTCAGCAGGTGAAAATGCAGCAGCATACTATGCTACTGGAGAACATCCTAACTTAGCAGATTGTTAGTGGGAAAGGCATGGAGGATATGGAAGTATGCACTGGGTAGCTTCTCTGACGAAAAAACTAGACCCTACGACAACTACGTTGTTTTGGTACGTTCTATTATTTTCATATCTTATCTCGTCACTAACTGTTTTATTATTGCAGGGGTCATAAGGCATTGGGACAGTAACAAAACTGTCCACGAAGTTGCACATGCATCTTCAAACCTGTTATACTAGGTGTATCAAAGACGAGGATTATGATCAATCAGGAAGTTAAAGGCACGCTTGCTAAACTGCTTGCTACTGAAAATCTAAAAGTTGAGCATCGTAATGTAACCACTGCATGTTTTGATGTTGATAAGAGGGTGTTGATACTACCTGTGTGGGAGGATGCGTCTAATACTGTATATGATTTGTTGGTAGGACATGAGGTTGGACATGCTCTTTATACTCCTAATGAAACATTCGATGCACCAAAAGATTTTGTGAATGTTATAGAGGATGCTCGTATTGAGAGAATGATGAAGAAGACTTATCCTGGTTTAAGGAAGTCATTCTTTGATGGGTATAGTGAGTTGTGGGATAGAGATTTCTTTGGAGTTAGGGGTGAAGATCTTAGTTTGATTCCTTTCATTGATCGTATCAACCTATACTATAAGGGTAATAGATCTATAGAATTTACAGATGAAGAAAAAGTATATGTAGATCGTGCTGCTTACACAAAAACTTTTGCAGATGTTTTACAACTTGCAAAAGAGATTTATGAGTATGCACAAGCAAAGCAAGATGAGAAAGATCAGCAGCAAGCACAAGTAGATGCTGATGGAGGTTCTGAAGGGGATATAGAAGAGATTGAGATGGAGCAATCTTCTCTTGATGAGATGACAGATGAGGAATTACTTGAGGAATTAAATAAACCACTTAATCCTTCAACACAATCACAACCTGATCCTGATCTAGATACTCCTAGTTTTGATGCTGGTAATACTCCTGTAGGTGGAGCGACACATGATGAAACCAAATCAATAACAGAAGAAGCACTTCGTGAGTCACTAGAAACATTAGTTTCTGATGATGCTAAGGAATGGGTTTATCTTGATCTACCTAATGTCAATTTAAATGATTTTCGTATTGGTCATAAGAAAATATCTGAGGATATGGAAGAACATTTTTCTACCATAGAAGCAGTGAGAATAGAAGATAATCTTAGTGAGTATAGACAGTATAAAAAATCTGCTCAAAAATCTGTTAACTATCTTGTAAAACAGTTTGAGATGAAGAAGTCTGCAGATCAGTATGCAAGAAATTCAGTATCTAAAACTGGTGTTATCGATACTAACAAACTTCACACTTACAGATATAATGAAGATATCTTTAAGAAAATAAATGTTGTGCCCGATGGCAAGAACCATGGCTTGGTTATGTTACTAGATTGGTCTGGATCCATGAGTCAAGTCTTAATGGATACTCTAAAGCAAACTTATAATCTAGTTTGGTTCTGTAAAAAAGTAAACATACCTTTCCGAGTTTACGCATTCCAGAATAGTTTTGGATCCTATACCGATATGGAAAAGGATCATGTAAAGGATAATAATTTGTATGTTGGTGATGGCTTTAAACTATTAGAATTCTTTTCTTCTAGGATGAATAATAAGAAGTTAGATAGGCAGTTACAGAACATATGGCTTCATTCTAAAGCAATGACTCATTATGGATATTATTCTTACCATAAAAATTATGGATTAGGTGGCACTCCTTTAGGTGAAGCTATCATGTGTATGCGTCAGGTTGTAAATGAAATGAAGTCTGTTGAGAAAGTGCAAAAAGTTAATGTAGTTTCTTTAACTGATGGTGAAGCAAATCCTCTACAGTATGTTACAACTAATGAGAGATACTATGATGGTCGTTTTGGAATTGATGATAAGTTGATTGTAAGACAAATGTGTCATTCTCATGGAAAGGTATTTGTTTTAAGAGATCCTCTTACTGGGTATACTCGTAAATTTGATCACAATCCTTTTAAGACTACACAACAAATTGTATCTTTCTATAAAGAGATTACTGATTATAACTGGATTGGTATTCGTCTTTGCAGTAAAAATGAAATGGTTAGGACTGTTAGAGAGCACATTGGTTGGGGTAATGAAGATGTGCTTGAGAAGATATCAAATACATGGAGTAAAGAAAAACATGCTACAGTAACTGGTCTAACTGGATTCACAAAACATTTCTTTATGCCTAATAAATCTATTGGTGATGGCACTGAGGATTTAGAAGTCAAGCAAAAGGGTGAAGTTGCAACTAGAGCAGAATTGAATCGTGCATTTAAAAAGCATATGGGTTCAAAGATGACTAATAAAACTATCCTAAATGCCTTTGTTGAGCAAATAGCATGAGCAGAAGTATAGTAGAAGATGTATCAGATCTCATTCGTCAGGTAGTCCAAGAACTACCTGGCTTTGAGAAGATGGATAATGAGTATCCTGAGATAGATCATGAACAAGTACACATTGTTAATGAGATGTGGAAGTCCACTGGTCTTAGGAAGATACATTTAGAGACTGGTAAAGCACAAGGTATGGATGTGCTTCATTGTGTTTTATTTCCAGATCCCAGATATAATATTCCTATCTTTGGATGTGATATTGTTGCTACTCCAACAACAGTCACTGCTGCAATTGTGGATGTGTCACCTGTATATGGAGCAGAGAGAGTGTATCCTGATATAGCAAGAGTAGCTAATAACTTTACCTTTAAACATAAGAGACCTTTACCATTATGGAGTGAAGAAATATTCTCTCCCCATTGTAAGTTCATGCGTCTTAAAAGTGAGATTGATAAAGCAAATTATTATTGTGTAGTATCATTGTACCTAAGAATATTTTGTGATGTTGTACGTGATGCTAAACATGATCATTTTTGGCCTAATGTAATGAGAAGAATTGATGATCAGATTTGGTATTGTAAGTCACAAAAGAAAAACGATAAGACTCTAGCAGTATTATCTAAATGGTTTGATAAAGAATTTGCAGAGAAATATATAGATACTATACTGTTTGATGAACCAGATGCAAAATACTAAATGGTCAGCATACATATTATTGCAATCAAACAGACTTACTAAAGTTGAGTTTGTTTGTGAATCTAATTTGAGAGAAGATGCTATACAAAGATGCAAGGCATTATATGGTGTGAGTGATGTAAGGCAACTGACTAGGGTGTGGACACATTAGAAAGTGACCACTGATGGTTGATTCGTGGCTTGAGCGTGTTATAATTAATCTATAAACAAAAGAGATCTATGACCTTTCAAGCAAAATTTACAGACGATGCCCTAATCTCCTTCTTTGATACTGGAGATATTACTAGTGACCAAGTAACAAGTTTTGCTGAGAGTGTTGGTGTCAAGACTCAAAGCGTTACAAAGAGAATGAATAAGTTGCCACAGTTTTCTAAGGTTGGTCGTGGTAAGTGGAATCTTAGTATTGTAGAAGCTAAAGAAGTTCAAGAGCAAGTCACTAGACAAGTGAGGAAAGCAATTGAAAATCTTGCACCAGCAAAGGATCCTAATTATGTTCCTTTTGGTAACTTCTCTGATGTTAAGAAAGTTATTCAGTCAAAGTTATTCTATCCCACATTCATTACTGGACTCTCTGGTAATGGTAAGACTCTATCAGTAGAGCAAGCATGTGCTCAGTTGGGTAGAGAACTTATTCGTGTAAACATTACAATCGAAACAGATGAAGACGATCTTATTGGCGGTTTCCGTCTTGTTGATGGTAACACCGCATGGCACAATGGCCCAGTCATCGAAGCACTCAGACGAGGTGCTATCTTGCTCCTTGACGAGATCGACCTTGCCTCTAATAAAATTCTCTGTCTCCAATCCATTCTCGAAGGAAAAGGAGTCTTCCTTAAAAAAATCGGACAATACGTCCAACCAAAAGACGGATTCAACATCATCGCAACTGCTAACACTAAAGGTAAAGGATCCGAAGACGGACGATTTATTGGAACTAATGTGCTCAACGAAGCCTTCTTAGAAAGATTCCCTGTAACCTTTGAGCAGAATTATCCTACTCCAGTTGTTGAGACTAAGATCTTACTTAATGCTGGATGTGAGCAAGAGTTTGCTGATAACCTAATCAAGTGGGCAGGTGTTATTCGTAAGACATTCTATGATGGTGGTGTTGATGAAGTTATAACCACTCGTAGATTAGTTCATATCGTGCAAGCTAAAGAGATCTTTGGTGATCGTCTTAAAGCAATTACTAATTGTATTGCTAGGTTTGATGATGACACTAAGGAATCTTTCCTAGACCTTTATACAAAGGTTGACGCAGGAGAAGAAACAGAGTATACTGAGGAGGACAAACAAGATAATAATGAAGTATAGTGAAAATGAAATCCTGAAGGAGGTAGCTGATTATATCAGTTCCACCTATCAGGGTCACTACAGTGCTGGTAGGGTGCAAACATTAGATCTTATTGATTCTGTTGGAGATGCTGAAGCATTCTGTAGGAGTAATATCCTTAAGTATGCTTCTCGGTATGATCGAAAGGGTACAGCAAGAAGGGATATCATTAAGATTATTCACTATGCAGTACTCCTATGCCACTTCAACGATAAACGTGCTAAATCACAAGATCTAGCAGCAAACAACACCACATCATTCGCAGTTGATTACGACAAATGACAGTAATTTCTAAAGAGACCATTGATCTATTACAAAACTTTTCGACTATTAATAAGTCAATTGTTATTAAACCTGGTAATCAGATTGAAACACTTAGTTTAAATAAGAACATTCTTGCCAAAGCAAAGGTGCAAGAAACTTTTGATCGTGATATGGCGATCTATGATTTACCATCTTTGATCTCACTCTTTAATCTATTTGATGGCAGTCCACAAATTGATACTGATACAAGCAGTCATTTGTTAATCAGCAATCAGAACAGTAGATCTAGGGTGAAATTCTTCTATTCAGATCCAGACATTATTGTTCAACCACCTGATAAAGAAGTTGATCTTCCTTCTGAAGATGTATCCTTTAGGTTAGAAGCACCAGTGCTTCAGCAGATTCGTAAGGCATGGTCTATCTGTGGTGTGCCAGATCTATGTTTGACTGGTAATGGTCAGGAGATGGAATTGTGCTTGACTGATAAGAAGAATGATACATCTAATACATACTCAGTTGTGGTTGGTGAAACTAATGATGAGTTTTGTTACTGTTTTAAGATGGAAAACCTAAAACTCTATCCTCAAGGTTATGATGTAACTATAAGTAAGGCTAACGTTGCTCGTTTTGAAGCAGACAATGTTAAGTATCTTATTGCTCTCGAACCTAATTCATGAACATCTTCGTAACTGATCCAGATCCTGTTGCCTCAGCACAATGCTTACCTGATAAGCATGTGGTTAAGATGCCCCTAGAGACATGTCAAATGTTATCTATTGTAGCATCAGAAAAGTGGGGTCGTGGATATGGTAAATTACCTAAAAAAGATGGCACACCATATGCAACTGACAAGGGTGCATTTCGTAATCATCCTTGCACTGTATGGGCAAATGAGACAGTAGCAAATGCACGATGGTTAATTAAACATGGTTTAGCATTGTGTGAAGAGTATTCTAATAGATATGCAAAAATACATTCTTGTTTACATACTCTTGCATATGCAGATAAACTCTTTCCCCTTGATGCAATTCATACATCAAAGTTGACACCATTTACTAGAGCAATGCCAGATGAGTATAAACATGACACAAGCATTGACACTTTTACTGCTTACAAAAATTACATTAGCAGCAAACCTTGGGTTGCAGATAATTATCTACGTGACCCATCCAGACAACCAGATTGGATATGAATGATTTTTTATGGGTTGAAAAATACAGACCCAAAACAATTGAAGATTGTATTCTCCCTACAGATATAAAGGAGACTTTTAAAAGTTTCATAGAGCAAGGTGAGATACCAAACCTTTTACTTTCTGGCACAGCAGGTGTTGGTAAAACTACTATTGCGAAAGCATTGTGTAATGAATTGGGAGCAGATTTTTATGTCATTAACGGATCCGATGAAGGTAGGTTTCTCGATACTGTCAGGAATCAAGCGAAAAACTTCGCAGCCACTGTATCCCTTACTGCAACATCTAGACACAAAGTCCTTATCATTGATGAGGCAGACAACACCACCCCCGATGTACAGCTCTTACTTAGAGCCTCTATTGAGGAATTCCAAAAAAACTGCAGGTTTATATTTACGTGCAACTTTAAAAACAAAATCATAGAGCCACTACATAGTAGAACTACTGTTATTGATTTCAATGTCCGTGGAAAAATTAAGCAAACTCTTGCAGGTCAGTTCTTTGAAAGGTGTAGAGACATCCTTACCAGAGAGAAAGTACGGTTCAATGACAAAGTGGTTGCCACAGTTATACAAAAGTACTTCCCAGATTTCAGAAGAACACTCAATGAGCTCCAAAGATATAGTTCAACAGGCTCTATTGATACTGGAATCCTCGCAGCTTTAGGTGATGCTAAGATAGATTCTCTTACAGATTATCTAAAGCATAAGAAGTTTAATGATGTTAAGAAATGGGTAACACAAAATTTAGATAGTGATCCCACTTCTATAATGAGGAAGTTGTATGATACTCTTTCTTCTATGATGGAAGGACCAAGTGTTGCAGCAGCAGTTTTAATTATTGCTGAATACCAATATAAGTCTGCGTTTGTAGTAGATCAAGAGATAAATCTATTAGCATGTCTTACGCAAATAATGTTGGAGTGTGAATTTAAATGAGAACACAAAATAAGGAAAACTATTATTATATGTTTTGGGTGGTTGCAATGATAGCATTCATTGTGCCTCAAGTATTCACTGCAATAGCATATAATAAATTATCTAATATTCTTGATAAACCTTTAGAGGTTGAGGTTAAGGATATGCCACCATATAGAGTGGAGTATTATAAATGAGATTTAAAGCACTTGTCCATGTTAGGTTGAGGGGATCTGTATCAGATGCTGCTGGTAATGCAGTCATGAATAATGTCAAAAGGATTGCTCCTCTTCTTGAACCTCATCTCTTGAGAATTGGTAAGGCAATAGACTTTTGGTTTGATGCAGAGACAGAAGAGATAGCAAGAGAACAAATGGATCTGCTGTCTGATAGGATGTTATCTAATACTGTGATAGAAGATTGGGAGTATACTTTAGAGGAAACTGAGGAGACTGGTATAGGAAATATATCTAACGATAATGCTGGTACATCAAAACATGCATTGTTTGACGCATGACTAAGAAGCATAATTACAAGAACCCTTCTAAGGCACAAGATCTCTCACACTTAGAGGCACAAGTTACTGAGGGTAAGAAGTATTATGATGAGCAAGGGTGGGAGATTTCCCCACCCATAAGTGACAGAGAATGTATCTATCGTTGTTTGGAGAATTGTATAAACCTTGCTGGACTTGATAAGAAACAAGTCATGAGATTAGCAGAGGAGTTTAAGACTAAAAAAACAGAGTTTGTAAGGAATGAGGAGTACCCAGTATTATGATTCGAGTATTAAAAAATCCTATTACTCAGAACTATATTGATTTTAAAGAATTGATATCACGTGATAATTTTTTATGGGGTCATGCAAAAGAAAATTATTCTACAGGATCCCATCCAGCATATTTTACGCATCCATTTATATTAAGATCATTTGCTAATGAGATAGCACCAGTTCCTAAGATTATGTGTGAGCATACAAATTTTGCTTGGAATGTAGTAAGAGAAATATTTGAATATAATAATATACAGGTAAACCTTATCTATAGGATGAATTTAAATATGACTTATGCACAGGATTTAGATAATCAATTTAGTCCTGTGCATACTGATCATGTATATCCTCATGAGAATTTGTTAATTTATTTTACAGGACATAATGAAGGAGAAGGTGGTCAGGTTATAGTTAATGATGAAGAATATTATCCTAAAGAGGATGATGTTATAACATTTCCTGGTACTCCACATTATATGAAGATACCTGAAAACGGATTTAGAACAGCATTAGTAGTTACCTATCTTGCAGGATATAAATGAGAATCTTAGGACAGACAACTCATCATGATGCATCTGTATGTTTATTGGAGGATGGTAATGTTATTAGATTTTATAAAGAAGAAAGATTAAATGGTGTTAAAAGAGAGTCTCCTTGTATATTAGGTCTCTATAAGATCTATGAGGAGTTTGGTGATACTATGGATTATATTGTTGGAGAAGCTGATGATTCATGTGTTCCAGAAATTTGTAAAAGGTTGTTTCCTTCTGCAGAGGTAATAGATGTAAAAAAATATCATCATTTGTGTCATGCTAGTTTAGCATTTTATAGTAGTGGGTTTAAAGAAGCTTTGACTGTAGTTATTGATAGAGAAGGATCTACTGTAGAGGAAGGTACTGAGAGTGAGACTGTTTTTTGTTGTCGATATCCAAATACATTCACTACAGTGTATCAAAATTTATCAAATCGAATTGATGAAGGTTTTGTAGACTATTTCAATAAAGAAGGTAAAAATGTTAAAAAATCAATTCTCAAAACACCACTTGATGGTGCAAGAATATCCTCTGCTTTCGGAATGAGAAAACACCCTATATCTGGTTATAATAAAATGCATAAAGGAGTGGATTTTGCTGCTCCAAAAGGAACACCTGTTTATGCCGGAGGCAATGGCGTGGTTGAGTACGTGGGTAATAATGGAGGATATGGGAAATACATCAGAATTAGACACAACAATGAATATAAAACCGCATATGCTCATCTGTCAGGTTATAAAAAGGGAATCTCAGTCGGTAAAAGGGTAAACCAAGGAGAAGTTATTGGATATGTTGGGAGTACAGGTAGATCTACTGGTCCACATTTACATTATGAAATTATTTTCCAAAATAAGCAAATTAATCCACTAAAATTAAAATTACCTTCAGGAAAGATACTCGAAGGTGATGAAATGAAAAGGTTTACTAAAGAATATAAGAAAATATATGCAACACATCTTAACTTATTGTATGAATAAACTATTATGATGATCGAGTTCTTTTATCTTTAGCTGGTTCAGCTATGAATGGAATTGATTCTATTGACTCCTCATTTGATTTTGTGTTTTCACTTACGTCTTCAGTTAAATTCTCACTTTCATTTTCATTTGTATGCTCTTCAACTAAAGAAGAGGATTTAACATCATCAGACTGAGAATTTTCTTCAATATTGATGCCAAGCTCAATCATTAATCTATAATAATGATCAGTAAACTGGTAGTAATATTCAG
>PYIK01317734.1_pt1 | contig 11051 bp, 18 predicted proteins | sample 3578011 | NCBI WGS metagenome assembly PYIK01 (sample SAMN08408022, study PRJNA431606) | Marine metagenome isolate SA_KN192-05_S13_70m, whole genome shotgun... | biome: marine; feature: oceanic pelagic zone; material: water; isolation source: 70 m water sample, 0.2-0.8 um fraction ... | reverse complement strand
CTGCAATTAATACATTTTTACCTGAAGCGTCTGCAAGCATTTGCACCCATGCTGGACTGTTGGCACCTCCTCCTATAGCTAAGTATTCTTTTACTTTCAAACCTGTTTCTTTTTCAATGTTTTGAGTTCTAAAAACTGAATCAAGAGTTAATCCCTCCAATATAGATTTATATATATGATAAGGGGTATGGCTAATACTTAAACCTGCAACAACTCCTCTTGCATAAGGATCCCAATAAGGATCCATTACACCGCCTGTATAAGGCTGGAGAATTAATCCGTCGCTTCCAATTGGAATTTTATTTATTTGATTTTCTATATTAGAAAAGAAATTTTTATCTTTTCTATCACCTGGTATAAATTGATCAACAAACCAGTTTACCATTAAAGCTCCTGATAACAGGACATTCTCTAAAATATAACCCTCTCCATGAGCGGCAATTTCTGTTCTCCAATTATTAGAAATTTTATATTCTTTTGACCAAACTCCAGAAACAACAGCAGTTCCTAGATTAATATATGCTCTGTCAGATTTTGTACAATTTGTACCGAGTCCCGCAAGCTGTCCATCGCCTCCTGCTGCAAAGATTGGTGTTCCCTCTTTTAAACCCGTCTCTTCAGCTGCTTTTTTAGAAACTTTTCCTAAATTAGTTCCTGGTTTATAAGAATTTGGTAAGTAAGCCAATTCACGCATGGCCCTAACTGAGGGATCACTTGTAACAGAAGTGGGTAGTCGTCCAAGAGCGACATTATCATAGTTAAGTGAGTGCCTGTCAAATGTAGAAAGTTCATATTCCTCCGTCATTGATAGACAGTTCGTAGGGCAATATTCTACACAATTTCCACAGAATATACAAGCCCCGAAGTCTATCGAATAGTTTCTTAGTTCTTTTTTCTTTGTTTGTTTGTTCATCACCCAATCGACTACTGGGAGATTTATTGGACATACCCTAACACATACTTCACAAGCAATACACTTATCAAACTCATAGTGAATACGTCCACGATACCTTTCAGATGGTATCAGTTTTTCATAAGGATACTGTATTGTTACAGGTCTCCTTCTCATATGATCAAAGGTTACTTCCAACCCTTGTAGCATATATTTAGCAGTATCTTTTATTTCTTTTAAGTAATTAAAGATTGCTTTCATTGCATTGGATGGAACAAAAGGTCTGGGAAGAAGTAATTAAACTCTATGAGTATGACTGCTGTAATAGTTAACCAAATGGTTGCTACAACTGGTGCAGATCTAAACCATTTAGTATAAAAGATTTTAAATAGGTTATTCATCGTTGGACATCGTGAGCACAACCATCACCAGTATAGTCATCACTATCATAATACCCTCCTTTGGTTCCAAAGTAAAGGCTTAATGCTACAAAGGGTAGTGCTGCAGCTATCAGGAATGTTTCTAAAATCATAGGGTTCCATGCTCCCTACGAACCTCTCTTAGTTCTTCAAAGTTTTTATTCTTAGTACCACCGTCATACTCCCAAGCATAACCCTGTGATATCATTTGCTCGTTGACTGAGACGTTTGATTCCCCAACGTATAACCAGCCCAGAAGCCTACCATACTTGCCGACACCACCAACAAGCTCAGTCCTAATAACCAATTCGTCATCACTTTTAATAACATCGTTGAGCTGAAGTTTGAGCCATTCTGTTGCATCGATTCCAAGTGCTTTCTCCTCTTTATCACGAGTCCTCTTCTCTGGGGTATCCACCCCTGCAATCCTTACCCGTTCTTTCTTGAATAAATCGAATCCAAGATCTATGGTGACATCTATCGTGTCTCCATCTATCACTCGGTTGATCTTTGTAACTCGGAAATTGTAACAACTCTTCCGACTTGGGGGGTTCAGTTTTCCCATCTTCAAATTCTTCAAGTGTATTATTTAGCATCTCCTGTACAGGAGTTCTATCCTGTTCCGACTGATGATTCCTTATCTGCTGAATCAATGTGTTCGGATTGAGTGGTGATGTGACTAGTAGTAATGGGGTTAGGATTCCATTCATCATATTTAAAGACCCAGTAAATAACATATCCCACTGCAAGCAGTAGGATACCTATCATAATATTTATTGACCAAACAACTTCAGACATTAGTAGTGATCTCCCAGCCCTTCAACTGGTTCAGGTTTCCAACCCTTACCATAGTATTTCTCTAACATATTGAGATGTGGAGCACGAGCAATCTGCTCTTCTGTTGGTGGATTGGACTTAGGTGGTTCAGGTGGAAACATTTCCAATTGTATTTCTGGTATAGAAAAGGTGTCTCCACTCTTTCTATGATGACACCAATAAAATGTACCGTCTGGTTTTTTAAATAAATGGTCTGCCTCGTGTGGACTAATCAGAACCATCTGAACTATCTTGTCTCCTTTTTCAATCACGTTGCCTCCAGTCGTCAGACCTTTCATTGTGGAACCAGTCTACCACATCTTGTGGATCACCGAAACCCCTTCGATGTTGAGTTGAATCGGGGTCTCCAATGTTCAACTCATTCAGAAAAGAATCTGTAGGATCCATTGCCATTCTTCTTGCTGTATTCAGCATACCTCTAGCAGCAGTATTTGCTTTTGCTAGTTTGTTTGCCCAGATCATATCATCTAGACTAACCTCTGTTCCAGCAGCAATGTCTTTACATATTGCTTCTAGACGCAGACGATATTGCGTTGATAACATAAAGTATCCTTATTACTATTATTATTTAAGCATATGCTTGTGCCGCCAACCAAAATGATAATCCTAAAGAAGTTCCCATGATGGTGAGACGGCTCATCCACCACATAATTTCGTCTTTATTTTTTGTAAGTGTAGTCATGACTAATGTCCCATTGGAATTCCAGAAGCCATGAGTTCGTATTGTTTATCTGTGTCGGACAAAACCTTCAAACAATAGTCAATAAAATGAGGATGCTCCTTTAAATAGGAGACATCCTCTTTTGAGTGTTCGATTGCATCATATGCACTTTCGGCATATTCGCAGATTTCATGAGTCCTTAGCTCCGTGTCGTGGTAGCCTACGGTATAGTGAGTCATTTGCTTATAGCACAGTACCCTTGTTCACATAGAGTTTCCAACTTATGAATGATATGTTCATATTCCTCAACCATATACTCAGAACCAGACTGGTCTTGGTATCGTTTACAGGCTGTGATTATACGAGATACATCTCCTTCGTTAAGTCTCATACTCATAATGATATCTAATACTAATTATAAGTATAACTTACTAGAAGTCAATCTATGTTAGGTTAAGCAGACACTGCACTATTACTGAGATTGTGTCTTTGATAGGCATTAGGTGTACGTGTGCTGTTATCTACAGTCCTGGCTTGAAAAGTACCTGGTGTTCTTGTGGAATTATTAACAGATCTTGCTTGGAAATCTGCATTCCAATTTTTGTATGTTACTGTAGTCCAACCCTCATTACCTGAGAATTGATTAACTGTACTACTACCTGGTTGAGAACCTACTGGATTGCAATCAACATCATTTCTTTGATATGCCATTTTTCTCTGGGGTATATTCTATTTCTACTATATCTAGTTTTTTAACTAAGTTCATAGCAGCGATTGTTCTAGGAGAATCAGTTGGTTCTACCCTATGATTTAGATCACCTGGAAACATAACAATCATTCCGTTCTCTGGTGCTACTATTAGTTTATCTTCAAATACTATAGGAGATGAATTCTCGTCAACATCAATATAATAAACAACTGCCCAATCTGCTGGTGCATGGTGGTGCTTTCTAGCATACTCACCTTTATCATATTGACCTACCCACATTGCAGATGGTAGATATACTAAATCTGCATCCCATATATTTTTACTAACAAAGGTTGCAAATTCACAGCACTTATCTATGAGATGTTCAAACCTATCCTCTTTTATGTGAGCATCGTACTGACTTCTCCATGCTCTTAAATTTGTATGTTCTTCTTTCTCTGGAAACTTCTCTCTATACTGCTTAATTAAATCAAGCATGTGTTTGTTGTAATCTTCGTATTCTGGTAATTTCGATGTGAAAACAGGTAATCTTTTTTCACAGTACATCATATTAATTTTAGACATTTACCGCTTACCACCATTCATTTGTTTTAACATTTTTTGTAGTTCTGATGTGCTACCTACAAACATAGCATTATTAGTAACACTCTTTGGACCTTTCTTCTCTTCATCTAGATCCTTAACTTTCTTCTGTAGATCCATGAGTTTATCAGTCATGTCTGCTACCTGCTTCATGGCGTTTGTAGCAACCTCATATGCTCTTGGATGCCCTGACTCCTGTGCGACCTCTAACGCCCCCTGTACTGCCTCCTGACCCTGATCTATGAGTCTATAGAGTTCTCCCCTAGTATACTCATAGTCCTTGTCTTTGTCTTCTGAGACATCTCTGAGTTGATCCTTGCGTTTAGCACAACCACCTTCAGGTACATCTGATGCCTCAACCTCAACATCGAAGATTTCTTCCATGTTCTTTTCAAAAATTTCGTCACTCATAATATTGTAAACCCATCATTGAACCCAAAATCATCATCAGGTGTTACTAGTATATCATCATTAGCATCGACTTGTCCATCTAGATTCTTATCAACCTTTGCTTTAGGTGTGTATTCCATCTTAACAGTACGTCTACCAACTGCCTTAGTACCAAGAGTCTCGTATACAGTTGCCTTACGAATGATATCAGATTTGTTGTAAGGACCATATAGGTAAGACTTAGCACTGAATGATAATGTATAAACTACTAATCTACGTTCCAAGAAACTATCATCCCAATCATCCTCCATGTTAATACCATCAAGGGTGATAGCAACATCTCTTTTCTCACTCATATCAGGAACCATATTGATGGTGATATTAAATGTTGGTTGGAAGAATGGTAATATCTGTTCTAATATTTGAAGTCCAGTATCTTGATCCTTTGCTAAGATACCCAGTTCAAAGTTAATTGTATATGGTACAGGTACATATTGAACTCTTACTTCGTTGGAATTATCTGGAACAACTGTCTTGTACTTTTGTATTGGACTAGTCTTTCTTGCTTGATCGTACTGTATACCAGTCATCTCGAAATACATTCGAGGCATGGTAATAGCAACCTTCTGAGTAGAAGGGTTTTCAAATAAACGATAAAGGAACTTCTGTTTCGGACCGTAAGCTAAAGCAACCTTCTCTGCTTCGAGTACTTCACCAGCGTTCTTTTTCTTTATCTCAATATTGTTGAACAGAGTTCCAAATCCGATAACTGTTCTTCGGATTGTCTCGTTATAAAAATGTGTGCCTAACATTAGAAGCTACCTGTAAAATTACCATATTCTCCAAACGGATTACCTTCACCCCAGTCAAGGATTTCATCCCCTCCTGTCTCAAGTGCTTTATTCTGGTCGTAGTCAGAATTAGGATTATCTAGAGTTGTAAATGATCCTAAAGTATATAGGGCATTAGAATCTACCCCTCTGATCAGGTCACCATCTAAGAAGTCACCTGTCTTATTCATCATACTCAAAGTTAGTGTTCCACCATTCCAACCAGATACTTCTCCTATAACATCTGTAGCAAGATCAAACAACTGTGCTCTATTACCACTAGTTGTTGTAGTCTCATATGCATTAATAACATATCTGCTGTTAGTAGCATCGTAATAGAAATGACCTTTAGTTGTTGTTGCAGTCGTTCCGTTATATGTGTAACGATACTTTAACCTTAAGTCTTCAAAATTCCAGAAGAAATATTTAACTAAAGTTGTTGTAGCAAAGACTGGATCGAAACTAGCAGCATGTTCTACGAAGATAGTACCATCTCCTTGTGCTGCCCAAACTCTATCACCACCTTGATTTTGGAAATTACCACCAACAATAAATTCTCTTGCTTGGAAATCAACAGATAGTTCAGGTGGTGCAACTGTTATTGTAGGTGCAGTTGTATATCCACTACCAGAATTAACTATAGTAAAGGCATTAACAGCACCATTTAATACTGTACATGTAGCAGTAGCAGGTACATCTCCTCCAGCAACATTAGGTGGATCTGATATTGTAACTACAGGTGCAGTCTTATATCCACTACCACCAGCAGTGATGACCATGTTATCTACAGTACCACCTACTATAGTACTGGTCATAGTTGCTGTAACTCTTGGTGCAGATAGTTCCAGAGATGTAACAAATGTTTGCTGTGCTTCGATATCATCAATTTCTTTGATACCAGTATCAAACTCATCAGAACCCTGTTCGTAGATCTCAGCAGTGATCTCATAGTAGTAAAGACTTCCTAACTGGTAGAAAGGTAACTCTCTTTCTACAAACTTGATCTCGTATGCATTACCAGTCAAAGGATAGTATATCAAGTCTCCTTCATTTGGTCTCTGTGTAATAGTAAGACCTAATGATGGAACTAAAGACTGTTGCCATCTCCTTCTAGAGAGAACAAACTTAATTTCATCAGTGATTCTTACACCAAACTGACTGATAAATTCTGAAGGTGATCCAAATCCCTCAACATTGATGAATAACATCTCAATCATGTATGCTTGGTTATACTCTGAATGTATTACCTCTCCAAGAGTTTTATCCCTAAGCATTGTCCTAGGAATGTAATACACATCAGTACCATACAACTTGATCTGTTCATCAACCAAGTCTTGTACAAGATTCTGTTCGGTGATAGCACCACCGTGTTGGGGGAAATATACCTTCTTCATCCTATCATATCCATAGGTGGTAACTCATATGTGCTGCTAGAATCAGCCATCATTTGATCTATTTCTTGCTGTCCTTCTCTATACATCTTCTCACCATTAAGCATCACTCCACCAGGAAGTTGTACTCCTTGGAACTTGATTAAGTTCTGACCCCACTGCCTTTTAATGAGTGCAGTAGCATACTTCTTAAGGAAGAAGTCATCCCAAACTTGTGTATATGCTGCTGGATCCAATGCCCTGTGACAATCTATAAGAAGGTACTGATCCTTAACAACTCTATTAACATCAATATCAATATACAGTCTATCTGCTCTGGTATTAAATCTATACTCAACCAAAGCACCTGTATTGATAATCATATCAATGGTCTCGAAGTGTTGCTTAACCATGTAGTAGTTAACCAAATCAACACCACCAAAAGCAAGACCTGTTCCTGAAGTATAGGAAAACAAGTCCATTAGGTAGTACTGGTTGTTTAGTCCAAACAAACTATTACGAACAAAGTTTGAACTGATACCATAAACCTTAGAGATACCAAAGATGTGTTCTGGTATCTCTAAAAAGTTTTTTCTATTCTCCCAACCTGCTGCATCAGGTGCAGTGGTTGATTGTGTTTCATTCTGGGTCTGAAACCTAGTTACATCATCTTCTGTAAACTGATGTTTCAAATACATCCTCTCGGATCCATCATAATGTCTTTCACGAAAATACTGAAGAGCATCATCGATCCGATCATCAATCTGATCATCATCTACATTAATTTCTAAGACTGGAGCACCTAACTGTCTCAGACAGTATTCTTTAAACTCAGCCTTCGTGCTAGGAGCAGCCATGCATATACCGATAGTTTCCTAGAGGTATTTAGCTATCTTCTTCTGTTAGTTCTTCAAGGAACCAATGTCTTGCTGCAGCAATGTTATCGAAGAACCTTATATTCTTTGGTTGTTCTTCTGTACCACCAAACTCACATTTCCATCCAATACCACCTCCTGGACCTTCTGGTATTCTATCTTGTAGCAACTGGTTATCTGATAACTGACCCAATTCATATGCATCTTGTTCTGTATCTGCTATCAAACAAGCATCAATAACTATATGATATTTGAATGGATCCCACTTTGCTTCAACTTCCTGAACAATCTCAAATAGAGGCAACTCATCTAATGCTTTACCCATACCCTCACGATCATGTACAGGTACTACAGTACCTTCAGTAGCACCACTAACAAAGAACTTCTCCTCTGGAGTCATTGATCGGGCTTCCGTATTATCAGTCATATTCTAACTCAATAAATATCTTTAGTATATAACATTATTTATCCACTTGACAGGATTCGGTTTATACTGTACAATTTACTATATGTAGAGATTAGCATAATGAGTATTCAAGCAGTGATCCTAGAAACAGGAGAAACTATAATAACAGACGTTCAGGAAGTAATAGATCCCCAAGAAAACAAGTCATTGGGGTATAAACTAACCAATCCATTTACACTTGGTCTGGACTACAGTCAACCAGCAGACACTACAGTTGAAGGTGGTGAAGCTAACGATGCTAAAGTTGACTTCACACCTTGGTGTCCATTAGCAAGTGAAAGACAGTTTCAAGTAGAACGTGATTTCTGCAGAGTTATTTACAAGGTACATGGATCATTAGAAGAGTTGTATATAAACACTCTTGCTAACTGGGACGAATATAATTTGAATAAGGTAGAGGTAGAAACAGCGAGAACTCATGTAACTACATCTATGAAAGATAATCCTTTCTCTGGACAAGCAGAAGATAGTATGATGAATATCAAAAATGTTGAAAGTACTGCTCTAGATGGAGGAGTAACACCAAATGAGTGATTTTGAAATGAAGTCCTCTCTCAGAGAGAGGATCAATGAAGTCAACTGGGAAAAAGTATCATCACCAAATCAAGAAATAGATGATGGTGTAGATGATTATGGTGATTATGCTGTAATTGATAACTTCATGCAGTTTCCAGAAGAACTATTAGATGCACTACTTAGTATACCTGCTGATTTTCTAGAAAAAGTTGCAGAAGCATCCCATTCAGAAATTGGTAAATTTCCATTTGGACTTAAGGAACCAGGTGTAAATCAATTAATCCCACAACCATATCTTACACCTCTACTGTTTGGTATGTACAAGTCATTGGTTGATACAGAGTTTGTTCCTGGTGATTCTATGGTTAACATGGAAGGGGAACAAATGAAAAAATTTATTTCCCAACTACCAGAATATTGCTCCACAGTTGGAAACTTAATGTATGAAGGTACTATCTGTAGTGCAAATTCAGACATTCCTTCATTTACTCAATGGGAACATGGTGGGATTTTATTCTTACAAGACCATCCCAATTCTGAATTCAATTTATACAATTTTCAATGGAAAGGAAAATACTATTCCAATGCTGAAGATATAATGACTGAGGATCCACAGGTAGTAGATGATATTGCTGAGTGGTTAGATACTAATGCAACTGCTAAAGAAGAAAGTAAAGTTTACGAACCATTCAAAGAGAGTGAACACTTCATTAAAACTAGAACAGTAGAAGTTAAAAAGAATAGACTAGTTTTGTTTAAAGGTCATACCTTTAGATGTATAAACTATGGTGGTGGAGATGACCTGTATTCTTTAGTACTTGGTATGAACCCAGTACCTAAATCAGAAAAACAACAAGGTAATGAGTTCCAAAATGACGATGTTTACTCCTGATATTGCACCAGACAAATATAACGTACCACTAATTCAAAAGAGTGAACTTCCAGCTTACTCTTTTAATAAACTCGTTGATATGTGTGAGTTCAATCACATCGATGAGATGGATGTTCATCTAGGTGAACGACATGGTACGAGATACTGTTATGTGGAGAATGTTTTAAAAAATCCTCTCGAACTTAGAGAGTTTTTAATGAACTTTCCTGCAGAGGATAGAAATATGAGTGCAATGGAAGCACTTATAACAAATGGTGGTGCATCGTTTAGTAATAGTAGAGCACCAGGATTACAACAACCAATAGAAAGACAACTGATGCCAGCACTAGGTAATCAGTTGTTTAACTTGGTTTCTAACCAATTAAACTTTATCAAGTATAATTACAGATCTATAAACTGGAAATACTTTAGTAATTGTTTTTATCCAGGAATGGTTTCATGGAATAGAAACTACCTACCACATATGGATCCATTTTCATATGCTGCTAATTTCTTTTTAACTGATCATCCAGGTGCAGGTACAACATTCTTTAGAGTTAAGGACACAGAAGAAGACAGATATTATTATAACATGAGTGAGATAACATGTCCTGCATCTAAAAAGAATGGTGTAGCAAGAAGGTATATGGATAACCTTATAGAAAGGTATGGTTATAATGAAGAAACGACTACATTCAAAGACTCTAATGCTATTGGAAAGTTATCTCACTGTACAGTAGGAAAAGAACCTTGGCCACTATTTAAGGGTGATGATTATTATGAAGGATATCTACACCTACCATCATCATTTAATACTATGTCTTTCTACAGAGGCAATAGATGGCACACTGCAAGTTATGATGCACAGAATGAAAAGGACGCAAGATATTCACTAGTTGCTGTAATAGAATGAAAACATGGTCACGAGATGACGTATTAACATTTGAAGAATTTTTTACTGGCGAAGACTTTATAAAGATCAACAATTTTTGTAGGAGACCTCAATGGGGATATGGTAATATATCAAACCCTGGTGAACCATGTGCTCCATTCTTTACAATGCCTTTAAAGGATGAGAAGTTCTTTACTGAATACTGTCTTAATATAATACAAGAAAAACTAAAACAAAAATTTATCCTGAATGATGTATATGCTAATGGACACATCTTCGGGACACAAGGAAGTCCTCACCAAGATAGTGATCTCGATGAGGACTTTACGTTGTTATTATATTCAAACCTAATTGGAAGAGATATTAAAAAGTGGAATCCTTCTTGGGGTGGTAAGACCATCTTCTATATGAATAAAGATGATTTGCACTATGTGCTACCACGCCCAAATACAGTTTCCTATTTTCCAGCAAAGATGTTTCACTATGCTGAGTCAACTACGAGACATTTTCAAGGTATGAGAATATCTGTAGCGTGGAAATTAAGAAGAGACTGAAGGTAAATCTAGACTCTCCTGATATTTCGCAGGTGCATACTTATTCCACAACATTAGAATTTCTTCTAATTTATTTTTATCATAGTTTGGTGAGATAGGAGTACTCGCTCCTATTCCAGCATACTGTACACGCAATGCTTGATAGCATACTTCAGCAGATCTCAGTAAGTCGAGATTTGCTTTTGAT
>PYIK01131229.1_pt1 | contig 11071 bp, 14 predicted proteins | sample 3578011 | NCBI WGS metagenome assembly PYIK01 (sample SAMN08408022, study PRJNA431606) | Marine metagenome isolate SA_KN192-05_S13_70m, whole genome shotgun... | biome: marine; feature: oceanic pelagic zone; material: water; isolation source: 70 m water sample, 0.2-0.8 um fraction ... | reverse complement strand
TTAAGTATTTCCAGAAGAAATTATACAAAGCACTTAACGTTCCTAATTCAAGATTAGAAACTGAAACAACCTTTAACATTGGTCGTGCTGCTGAGATCACACGAGATGAAGTTAAGTTCCAAAAGTTTGTTGCACGTTTACGCAAACGTTTTGGAGAATTGTTTGTTGATCTTCTTAAGACTCAATTGATTCTTAAGGGTATTATTTCCATTGAAGAATGGGAAGATATGAAAGAGCATATTCAATTTGATTATATTGCTGATAACTACTTCTCAGAGCTCAAGGATATTGAGATCCGTAACGAGAGGATAAATCAAGTTGCTGCAATGGATCCTTACGTTGGTAAATACTTCTCTATTGAGTATATGCGTCGTCAGGTAATCAAGCAGACTGATCAAGAAATCATTGAAATTGATGAGCAAATTGAACAGGAAATTGCGGATGGTAAGTTGATGGATCCTGCGGAACAAGCAGCATTAGATGCTGGAATTGATCCAATGGCCGCTGCTGCTGGTCCCGAAGGCATGGAAGAACCTGCTACTGCAGGTAAACCTGAAGGTCCATCTAGTGCGGATCAGAAACGTGCCGAATTCTAAATACTAAATAACTATAACATTATTCACATATTATGCCTTCTGAAATTGCAAAAGATATTGTTGACAAAATTTTTGGTGACGATAAAGCTAAAGCATTAGACTTAACTAATGATGCTTTATCTGCTACAACATACGATCTTGTCCAACAACAAAAATTACAATTTGCCAAATCAATGGGTTTTGATTTGAAAGATACTGCTCAAGATGCTGCTGATGAAGTACAAGATTCTCTACCTGATGGCCAAGAAGCTCCTACTGAAGTGGAAGTCGATGGTCGTAAACCAGAAGATCCTCCCGAAGCTTCAACAGATGTTGACACAGTACCTGAAGAGGAACCAGAAGAAACCATAGAGGAACCAAAAGATGAGACTAATAGCTGAAGAAATTGTTCAGGTAGAATTTCTATCTGAGGAAAAAAACGGCAAGAAGAGCCACTTCATCGAAGGTGTGTTTCTTCAATCTGAAATCAAAAACAAGAATGGTAGGGTATATCCACAAGGTGTACTTGCCAGAGAAGTTGCTAAATATGATGAGCATCACATTCAAAAAGGTCGTGCTTTAGGAGAGCTTGGTCATCCTGAAGGTCCATCGATTAATTTGGATAGGGTTTCTCACAAGATCGAATCTTTGAAAGAAGATGGTAATAATTTTGTTGGTAGAGCAAAAATACTTGAGACACCAATGGGAAATATTGCTAAGAATCTTCTTGATGAGGGAGTACGTTTAGGAGTTTCTTCTAGAGGTATGGGATCACTCAAAGAAAAGGATGGTGTAAATGTCGTTGCTGATGACTTTATGCTTGCCACTGCTGCTGATATAGTTGCAGATCCTTCAGCTCCAGATGCTTTTGTAGATGGAATCATGGAAGGAAAAGAATGGGTTTGGGATAATGGCATACTAAAAGAGTCTGCTGTTGCTCAAATCAAGAAAGAAATTGATCAAGCAACCCTAATAAACATACAGGAACGGAAGGTTTCCGCATTCAGTAAGTTTTTAAAGAGTCTTTAATGTATAAATAAATAAAGACAATACAAATAGTACGTTGTACGGAGTTTAAACAAATGTCTGAATCCCTCGAAAAAGAGTTAGATAATATGGAAGAAGTGACCGAAGGTTCTAACGTTGTCACCAAAGATGCTAAGCCTGGTGAGAAAATTGATACCTCAAAATCAACCGATTCACTAGGTGGTAGTGGAAAGAAGGTTATTCACGTGGACACCGATTCCCTTGAAGGTGCTGCTGGTACTAAGAATGCAGGTAAATCTGCAGCTGGTTCAGTAAGCGTTGAAAAGGATAAGTCACGTAAGACAAAGCCTTCCGATGCATCCAGTAAACAGGAGGAAGTAACTAATGACGAAGAAGTCATCCAAGAAGAAACCCCTGAAACCAAATACGACTTTACTGAAGATGTTGACGCTCTTGTCGCTGGTGAAGAACTCTCAGAAGAATTCAGGCAGCGTGCAGCAACAATCTTTGAAGCAGCAGTAACCGCTAAGGTTAATGATGAAGTCAAAGTTGTCACAGAAGCATTTGAACAATCTCTTACTGAAGAAGTAGAGAAAGTCAAAACAGAATTGGCAGAAAAAGTAGATGACTATCTATCTTATGCTGCGAAACAGTGGTTAGAGGAAAATTCAATCGCTGTTGAGCACGGTATTAAGAATGAGATGGCTGAGTCATTCTTTAACGGCCTAAAAGAACTCTTCGTGGAGCATAACTTTACAGTTCCCGAAGAAAAATTCAACCTCCTTGATGGGATGGCTGGAGAAATAGATGATATGGAGAAGAAACTCAACGAGCAAATCGACGCTAATGTCACTCTTAACAAAAGAGTTGGCGAACTTGTAAAAATGGAAATCGTGACTGAGTGTGCTGCTGGTTTGGCAGAGACTCAAAAAGAGAAGCTTGCTTCTCTAGCAGAGGGTGTTGAGTTTGAAACTGAAGAAGATTTTCGCAAGAAGATCGAAACTATTAAGGAATCATACTTTACTCGCAAGGAAGCAACCGAGGTTGCAGATCCTACCGAGGACAAAGGAGAAACCCTTGTAGAAGATACTACTTCAGGCACTATGTCTAAGTACGTAGATGCACTTAAGAAGTGGTCTAACTAATTATTCGTAATTAACCATTTTTCAATAACAATTTCGGAGACAAAATGTCACTCAAATCTTTACAAGAAAAGTGGGCACCCGTTCTAAATCACGATTCTCTTCCAGAGATAAGCGATACTTACAAGAAAGGCGTTGTCGCACAACTTCTTGAAAACCAAGAAAGAGCAATTTCAGAAGAAGGAAAGATCCTTACTGAAACTCTACAAACAACAGGTTATACACAAGCAGCTACCGATACAGGTCCAGTTGCTGGTTTCGACCCCGTATTGATCAGTCTTATTAGACGTTCAATGCCACAACTAATTGCATATGATGTTGCTGGCGTTCAGCCAATGACAGGTCCTACAGGACTTATCTTTGCAATGAGAACTAACTACGGTACTGAGCGTGCTCCTGCTAGTGGTAACTATCGTGAGGCATTCTTCAATGAGCCTAACGCTGGTTTCTCTGGTGGTGCTGGTCAAGACCTAGCTGAGTATGATCCTAATGCATCTGATGCAACAAACGATGCTCAAGGTAACAACCCTGGACTTCTAAATGACAGCCCTGCTGGCACTTATGAGCAGACAGGTGATGCTACAGGTATGACAACGGCTACCGTTGAAGGACTTGACGACTCTGAAAACACCAATGAATTCAGAGAGATGGGCTTCTCCATCGAGAAGGTGACTGTAACAGCCAGAGCACGTGCTTTGAAAGCTGAGTACAGCATCGAGATGGCTCAAGACCTCAAGGCTATTCATGGATTGGATGCAGAGCAAGAGCTTGCCAACATTCTTTCTACTGAGATCCTTGCTGAAATCAACAGAGAAGTTGTTAGAACTATCTACACAAACGCTGTTGCTGGTGCTCAGAACAATACTGCTAACGCTGGTATCTTTGATCTAGACGTTGATAGTAATGGTCGTTGGTCAGTTGAGAAATTCAAGGGACTTCTTTTCCAAATCGAAAGAGATGCTAACGCTATCGGTCAGCAAACTCGTCGTGGGAAGGGCAACATCTTGATCTGCTCTGCAGACGTTGCTTCAGCTCTAGGTATGGCTGGTGTGCTTGACTATGCTCCTGCACTTAATGGTAACAACTCACTAACTGGTGTTGATGATACTTCTTCAACCCTTGTTGGAACTCTTAATGGTCGTGTTAAGGTTTATGTTGACCCTTATTCTGCTAACGTAAGCGATAAGCATTACTACGTTGCTGGATACAAAGGTACTTCACCTTACGATGCTGGATTATTCTATTGCCCATATGTGCCTCTACAGCAGGTCAGAGCAATCAACCCAGACACCTTCCAACCAAAAATCGGATTCAAGACTCGTTACGGCATGGTTTCAAACCCATTCTCTCAGGGACTTACTCAAGGATCTGGTGCTCTTACAGCAAATACCAACAAGTACTACAGACGAGTACAAGTTGCAAACCTCATGTAATTCAGAATTACATACTTCAAAAGAGACCTTCGGGTCTCTTTTTTTGTACAAAAATAGGTATATATTTTTGTGTATTTCAAGACAAACTCTTATAAATAATACAGTCAGGGAAACCTACACAACGAGGAAACAAGATGCACTGAAACCTTCTCTATATTATATGTAAAGTTAAAAAGGAAAACAAGTATGCATAACATCGTTTCGCAAAATAATCTGGCAGAATGGAATCACCATACGTCGGAACACGACAAAGTACTGGATGATTATTACGAATGTCTAATAGAATGCGAGACCGATCAGTCGAGTTGTAAAAGTATCTGTAAAGAGATACTAATGTAAATTACTAGAAAAATTTTAAAGGACTCTTCGGAGTCCTTTTTTTATCCTAAATATTACTGTGGGAAGACATCTTATACATGGCAAATTGGTACGCAGAACAATTAACTAACAAAAACTTTCTTTCTCCTATTGGATTTATATTCACTTTGGAAAAGGCAAAGAAGGTTTCATTTCTATGTCAACGTGTAGAGATTCCAACTATGACTCTAGGGGATTTAGATATTCCAACCAGAGGTATGGTACCAATTCCAACAGAGGGAAATATTCAATATGGTGAATTGTCAGTTGAGTTTATTGTAGATGAAGATCTACTCAACTATATGGAATTGCATAATTGGATGATAGGGTTGGGTGCTCCATCTGGTGTGTCAGATAGATCAACTTTTAAAACGGCAAATAAAAAAGTAAGAACAAAAAAGGATGAATATAGATATTCAGATGGAACTATATTAGTCTTGAATAATAATAACCTATCAAACTTTGATGTAGTATTTAAAGGGTTGTGGCCTACAACTTTATCCACTATTGGATTTGATGTTACTGGTACTGATAATGATTTCCTTACTGCAACAGCAACATTTAAATATACACTCTACGAAATAAGGAATACAAACACCACTACTCGTAGGTAACTAAATACCTATACAGTGAATTAAATTATGAATCTTGAACAACTCCAAGTGAGGTGGACGGAAGATAGTAAGATTGACACCGATAAATATGGTGAAGAATCTATCAAGATACCTCAACTCCATATGAGATATATGGAATTTTATAATACATTTTCTCTGATGAAGAAAGATAGGGAGTCTGAAATGAGGACTCTTGTTAGAGATAAATGGATATTTTATAAGGGAAAAGCACCAGCAAAGATATACAAAGATACACCATTCGACTTTAAGTTAACAACTAAAGAAGAGATTAATATGTTCATTGATGCTGATGAAGATATTAGAAAACTTCAATATAAGATTGACTACATAGAGCAAGTAATATTCTTTCTTGATGGTGTTCTCAAACAGATAACTAGTCGCAATTATCAGATTAAGAATGCTATTGAGTGGGAACGTTTTCAATCTGGTATGTAAATGAATTACGGTCTTTTTTATAAAGTAGTTTCATTAAATCAATTTTCAGTACGTACTGTTCATAGTGCAATTGCAAATACTAATCTTGAATGGAATGAAGGAAAATTATATAATCAAACAACTGCTGTAAGAAGACAGACTGATGTTGCATGGATAAATGATAGAAATTTTTTAGCCATGCTTTTGCGTATGGTAAAACAGATTAATAGATCTGCTCGTTGGAATTTAAATATTACTGGTGTAGAACCTGTCCAGTTTGGATCATATGGGGAAGGTGGTTTTTATGATTGGCATATAGATCAACACCCAAAAATTATAAAAGGAACTGTGAGAAAGATTAGTATGACTCTCTTTCTTAATGATGACTTTGAAGGAGGGGAGTTTGATTTGGAGATATATAAACCAGGAGAGCAACAAAGGTATGTAACCATTCATCCTAAAGTTAACTCCGCAGTTTTCTTTTTAGCAGATCAATGGCATAGGGTAAGACCTGTCACTGCTGGTCATAGAAAATCTCTTGTAGCATGGTTTTATGGTCCACCTTATGCCTGATTTGATTATCCAAAAAAAGAATGAAGTCTACTTAAAGGTAGAAGCAGAACCTCATCTTCATAAAGAGGCTGCTGAATTTTTCTCCTTTGAAGTAGAGTCTGCAAAATATATGCAGAGGAAGAACAGATATAGAGGATGGGATGGTAAGGTGCATCTATACTCACCTGCTACTGGAGAGATCTATTGCGGTTTAGTAGATTATTTAACTGACTGGGCAGAGGAAAGGGGATATCAGTATCAGTATTCGGAATCTCAATCGTTTGGACATCCCAAGGATCAGAATGATCTGGTGACTCCAGAAGGCGTGGTGGCGTTTGTAAAAGGTCTACGCTTACCTGTGAAGGTTCGGGATTACCAATACCGAGCAATATACGAATGCCTGAAATACAACAGGCGACTCCTGCTATCCCCAACAGCAAGCGGTAAGTCATTAATGATTTATTCATTGGTTCGTTTCCATGTAAATGTCAAAAGGAAGATTCTAATTGTAGTCCCTACTACGTCTTTGGTTGAGCAAATGTATAAAGACTTTACAGAATATGGTTGGATGGCATCCAAACACTGCCACAAAATATACTCTGGGGAGGAAAAAAATTCTGAAGCTGATTGCGTAATTACCACTTGGCAATCTGTTTATAAGCAACCTCGTAAGTGGTTTTCTAGGTTTGACGTAGTGATCGGTGATGAGGCTCACCTTTTCAAAGCCAAATCTCTTACTACGATTATGCATAAGTTGCATGATTGTAAATATCGTTATGGATTTACTGGCACATTAGATGGTGCAAATGTTAATCAACTAGTGTTAGAAGGTGTATTTGGTAGATGCTCAAAGGTTACTAAGACACATGAATTAATGAAGAAGGGACATGTTGCTAAGTTGAATGTTAAAATCATTGTTCTTAAACATGAAGAAAATATATTTGAAGGGTATCAAGATGAGATGACTTATCTTGTTGAGCATGAACCTAGAAATAAATTTATCCGCAATCTAGCATGTGATCTTAAAGGGAATACACTAATCCTCTTTAACTATGTAGAAAAGCACGGACTACCTTTATATGAGATGATAAATAGTTACACCGACAGGCCAGTGCATCTTGTTTATGGTGGAGTGGATGTCGATGATCGAGAACACATTAGAAAATTAGTTGAAAATGAAACCAACGCTATTATTGTTGCCTCTTATGGCACTTTCAGCACTGGGGTTAACATTAAGCGGTTGCACAACCTCGTCTTCGCCTCCCCAAGCAAGTCCAGAGTCAGAAATCTCCAATCCATTGGGAGGGTACTTCGACAGTCTAGGGGGAAAGTAGAAGCAACTTTATATGATATTGCTGATGATATTTCTACAGATAAGGGTAATAACTACACTCTTAATCATCTGATGGAAAGACTCAAAATCTATAATGAAGAACAATTTAATTATGAAATCATAGAAGTAAAAGTAAAATCACATGACACTTAACTACGCAAAACATGATGAAGAATTCTATGGACTCTTCAAGCTAGTTAGTGGAGAGGAGCTCATTGCTAAGGCAATAATTTCTAAACAAGAAGATCTTGATCCAGCAGAAGAATTAATATTTTTAAGTAATCCTGTTACAGTTGAATTTTTTACTAAAGAGTTAGACGGAGGTAAAATTGCTAAAGGAATGGGATTATCAAATTGGATGCAAATGAGCGACGAAGATTTTTTTATTATTAAAGAGAAAGATCTTATATCACTAGCATCATTGTCCAAGCAATATATTCTAATGTATGAGGCATATTTGACAGGCACGCCCCCAGAAGCATTAACACAAAAACAAAGAAAAGATCTTGAAAAAAATATGGGATATCTAGGATCTATTAATGAAGCTAGAATGTTATTTGAAAAAATATATAATAACCCTTCCCAACCCTGACAGTGTTGAGTCTACATCGAATGTCCATTGTTGTCAAGTCCCATTATATGTGTTATAATATTCACATGCAGGTAAACCAATAGTTATGAGAAAAAATGCTAAAACAAAAAAGCAACATTATGTGAACAATGCAGACTTTCTTGCTGCTCTTATTAAGCATAGAGAAGATGTAGAAATTGCAGAGAAGCAAGGTAAACCTAAACCTATAGTTAATAATTATATTGGGAGTTGTTTTTTAAAGATAGCAACACACTTGTCTTATCGACCAAACTTTATCAATTACATGTATAAAGATGATATGGTTTGTGATGGTATAGAGAACTGTATACAGTATATTGATAATTTTGATCCTGCAAAAAGTAAAAACCCATTTGCATATTTTACTCAGATAGTGTATTATGCATTCCTACGTCGTATTGCTAAGGAGAAACGACAGATGGACATTAAGGAAAAGATTTTAGAGAAGTCTGGATACGATGAAGTGTTCTCGGTTGACGGAGATGGTGGAGCAGAGTATAATCAGATCAAAGCACGTATTGCAATCAATACTAAGAGATGATTCCAACAATCATATATGATGATTTTTTTGAATATCCTGATCAGATAGTAGAGTATGCAAATACTCTAGACTATGACTTTGGACAATCAAATTATCCAGGTACAAGATCTAAATTGTTGTCTGAAATTAATTCAGATCTTTATTTTGCAGTATGTAGTAAACTTTTAAAAATATTTTATCCAACAATAGATCCTGAATCTATAATTGAAGCAGAGATAACATTTCAAAAAATTAAACCATTACATACAGAAAAATATCATAATAAGAATAGGGGTTGGATCCACAGAGATACGGATGCAGAATTTGGTGGGATTGTTTATCTTAATAAAAATCCTGAACCAGATACAGGTACTTCAGTATATGAGTCTATAGATATTAACAATTTATATTATAATCAGTATCAAGATAGTGTTAAAGAAAGATTTTATAAGGGTGAAGATATATCTGATGAAGAATATAATAGAGGTTTTATATCAACAGAAGATCGTTGGAAAGAAACTATTAAAGTAGAGAACAAATATAATAGAATGTTTATGTTTCCAAATACCAAATGGCATGGAGTTAAAACTTACGGATCTGGTGAGAATGAAAGATTGACTTTGGTATTTTTTATCACTATGTGTAATATCAGAAAGGTATACAAACCTTTAGATAGATAATGAAAGTACTTTTAATTACTGACCAACACTTTGGTGTTAGGAATGACAATCAACATTTCATTAATCACTATAGAAAATACTATAGTAAGGTTGTTATACCTTTTATTAAAGCATATGGTATCACAGAAATAATAAATCTTGGTGATACATTTGACAAACGTAAATCAGTTAACTTCATGTCTTTAGAGGCAGCAAAGGAAATGTGGTTTGATCCTATCAAAAAAATAGGATGTAAGATGACTGCTTTGATTGGTAATCATGATATCTATTATAAGAATACATTACGAATCAATGCACCAAATGAATTATTGGAGGGATATGATATAGATGTTATCGATAAACCTACTACCTGTAACTTTGACGGTACTGATATATTATTATTGCCTTGGATATGTGATGAGAACCGAGATGATACCTTCAGAAGCATCACAAAAAGTAATGCTCCTGTCTGTATGGGCCATCTTGAGCTTAACGGTTTTGAGGCTCATCCAGGTCATGTCATGAACATGGGTATGGATATTAATCCTTTTGATAAATTTCAAAGAGTCTTTAGTGGACACTATCATATGAAATCTACTAAAGGTAATATATCATATCTAGGAAATCCATATCAACTATATTGGAATGACTATGGATGTAAACGTGGATTCCATGTGTTTGATACAGAAACTTTAAAGACTACTTTTTATAGAAATCCATATGATATGTTCTATAAACTGTATTATGATAATGGTGTTAGAAATGAAATTCATCCTTCTGACTTAGAAGGTACTTTTGTAAAATTAATTGTAGAAGATAAAGGTGATCAAACAAAGTTTGATTATGCTGTAAGACAATTACAAAGTTGGGGTCTTGCAGATTTAAAAATTATTGAGGATCTTTCTGTTGAGATGGAAGACTCACTTGTGCTGGAAACCGAAGATACCATCACGCTTTTAGATAAATATATAGATGAGATCGATCTCCCAGTTGACTCTGAAAATGTTAAGAGTATAATGAGATCACTCTATGTCGAGGCATGTGAACTATAATGTATATTCTCACAGATAAAGACAATGGTGGCGTGTATGCCGTGTATAATAAGGATAAGATAAAAACTGTACAGATTTTTGAAGTCGCAGAAGATGCTGAAAGATATACAATGCTATTAGAAGCTCAAGGATCTAAAAAGTTAGATGTCTTAAAAGTTAATCTAGATGATGTAGCTTTGAATTGTGGAAGTTTTGGATATTTTTATAATGTAATTACTAGTGATGATTTTGTCGTACCTCCTACATGATTTTATTTGAGAGTATTCGTTGGAAGAACTTTCTTTCAGCAGGTGACCAGTGGATTGAAATTAAATTAGATGAGAGTATGTCAACTCTTATTATAGGATCGAATGGTGCTGGTAAGTCTACCATTCTCGATGCTTTATGCTTTGCATTATTTAATAGACCATTCCGTAGAGTTAAAAAATCTCAACTTATTAATAGTATTAATGAGAAAGGAACAAAAGTTGAGGTGTGTTTTTCTATAGGAAGTGATGACTATAGAGTGTTTCGATCAATGAAACCAAACACATTTGAAGTGTATAAAAATAATAAAATGGTTGACCAAGATGCTGCTGTAAAGGATACGCAGAAATACTTGGAGCAATCAGTATTGAAACTGAATTTCAAAAGTTTTACTCAAGTAGTTATATTAGGTAGTAGTACATTTGTGCCTTTTATGCAATTGGCTGCACCTCATCGTAGAGAAGTTATTGAAGAGAGTAAAGTTAAAGAAATTTCAAGTAAATTTCAATGTAAATATTACACTGATTTTCAGTCGTTAATAAATAATGAAACTTTA
>PYIK01135321.1_pt1 | contig 11099 bp, 11 predicted proteins | sample 3578011 | NCBI WGS metagenome assembly PYIK01 (sample SAMN08408022, study PRJNA431606) | Marine metagenome isolate SA_KN192-05_S13_70m, whole genome shotgun... | biome: marine; feature: oceanic pelagic zone; material: water; isolation source: 70 m water sample, 0.2-0.8 um fraction ... | reverse complement strand
CCCTGACGCTGCTCCTGGTGATGCTGCTATGCCTTTGCATAACGGTTCGATGGAATCGCCAGTTGCGCTATCGAAGAGAACGTCAGCCAAATCATCTTCAGTGATAAGTTGTACCGCTTCTTTGCGCGAGTGGTTGCCATCTACGGCTTGGTTCACTGCGTCAATGATTTTCTCGGAGGCGTTCACTTCTATCCTTGATTTTATGGAAGTCGGTCGCTTAGATATTCAACGAGCCGGTCGATGCTGATTCGGTCTTGTTCCATGGTGTCGCGATCGCGGACCGTCACTGCTTGATCTTCGAGACTATCAAAATCAATAGTTACGCAGTATGGGGTTCCTAGTTCATCTTGGCGCCTGTACCGTTTTCCGATGTTTTGGGTTTCATCATAATCAGCCATCCAGCGGCCTTTGACAAGGTCAAATACTTGGTTCGCTAATGGTGTGATGGTTTCTTTTTTCGATAGAGGTAGAACGGCGATTTTGTATGGGGCGATTCGGGGGTCGAAACGAAGAACCGTCCGCAGTTCATCGTTAACTGTTTCCTCGTCATATGCAGCTATTAGGAATGCCATCATCGAACGAGTGGCGCCCGCTGCTGGTTCAATTACATGGGGAATGTAGTGCTCACCTAGTTCTGGGTCGAAGTAGGTAAGTTTTTCTCCAGAGTGTTCGCTGTGTTGACGTAAATCGTAGTCGCCTCGATTCGCGACCCCTTCGAGTTCGCCCCATCCCCATGGGAAGAGGAATTCCACATCACTGGTTCCTGAACTGTAGTGACTTAGTTCATCTTGGTCGTGGGGTCTCAAACGTAGTTGGTCTTTAGGGATACCCAAATCGATATACCAGTTCATGCGTTCTTCGCACCAGTACTCGTACCACATATCTGCTTGGTCTGGCGGGACGAAATATTCCATTTCCATCTGTTCGAATTCTCGTGTCCGGAAAACGAAATTACCAGGAGTAATTTCATTTCGGAAACTTTTCCCTACTTGAGCGATACCGAATGGAGGTTTTTTTCTCGACGTTTCTAGAACGAGCTTGAAATTTGTGAACATTCCTTGCGCTGTTTCTGGGCGTAGATAAACTGCGTGGCCTGCTCCTTCGACTGGGCCTGCATGGGTTTTGAACATGAGGTTAAATGCCCGCGCCTCTGTGAAACTATTAGTCGCACCGCATGCTGGACAAGTTGAAGGGTCTTCTAGTTGGTCTTCGCGGAATCGCCCATTGCATTCTTTGCAATCGACGAGCGGGTCTGTGAAATTCTCAAGGTGGCCTGATGCTTCCCAGACCGCTGGCGGTGACAGTATCGAGGCGTCTAAGCCCACAATGTCGTGGCGGAGCTGGACCATGGTTTTCCACCATGCATCTTTGACATTTCGGAGCATTAGAGATCCTATGGGCCCATAGTCGTATGTGGATCGAAAACCTCCGTATATATCTGCTGATTGGAAAATAATGCCGCGTCGTTTACATAAGTTGACGACTTTATCCATTATTTCGCTGTCTGATTTTGCTGCACCCATGACCTTTAAGGCTAACGCCCTTTCATGCACCTTGGGTGTCTATCCTGATCAATCTCTAATGATGGGTTGAATAGGGCTCGGCCAAAGAATCTCTGAGTATATTGTTTTACTGGATTTTGCTATTACGTATCTAGAAGTGTTGTAGTTCGCATTCGTCGCTCAAGAAAGTATTCAAGCGCTTCTCTGGCTATTTTCTCTATTTCCTTTGTCGCGTGAGATTCTTTTTCATTGAGTGCCTTTCCTAGCTGGCCTCCCAATATAAGGCGCAGCAAATCGATTGCCGGAGCACTTATTGGGATTCCAGTTCGGTGGGTTTCACACATAACTCCGCCTTCTTCATTTGAGAATGCGACGATGTCTGTAGCTCCACAAACCACACACTGGTCAACGATAGGACCTGAGCCTTCAAGAACAAGAAGTTTAAGGTAGAAGCTTGGGGTGACAAGCACAGAATCGTTTTCCTCGAGTGTTTTTAAGGCCCCAAGGAGCATTCTGTGTAGCTCTATGGCGGGCTCACCAGGTAAGACAACTTGATCGACTGCTTCTAGCATCGCTATAGCTTTCGTGAGCCTGTTGAGGTCTTCGCGTATGGTGCGGAAATGATCTAAGGTTTCAACTTGCGTAACTAAGTCTAGGTCGCCTTTACCTTTGTGGATCTGCATTGACACATGTGTGGTGGGTTCAAGTCGTGAGCCGAATTTGCTCTTTGTTTTTCTTATCCCCTTTGCTACTGCCCGTATCATGCCCCGATCTGGGCTTATCAGAACGATGATTCTGTCTGCCTCGCGCAATTTATATGTTCGAAGAACAATTCCTTTCGTTGTGTAGTATTTACTCACAGGGCTCCGAACCGTCTAGAACGAGCCTGATATTCCGCTATTGCTTGATATAGGGCTTCTCTTGTAAAGTCAGGCCAGAAAGTATCTAGGAACAGAAATTCGCTATAAGCGGACTGCCACAGGAGGAAGTTCGATATTCTTTGTTCTCCGGATGTCCTGATGATCAGGTCAGGTTCGGGCATATCTCTTCCATAGAGGTATTGCGTGATTTTCTTTTCTGTTATTTGCTTCGAAGAAATACCGTCTTTTTCCATAGCTCTGAATGCATCAACAAGTTCTGCTCGGCCACCATAGTTAAACGCAACGGTGAATGTCATTGCATTATTTTTCGTTGTTAGGTCTCTTGCCTCATTCATGTCGCGAAGAAGTCCTTTAGGCATCCTCCAATCTTCTCGGCCGATAAATTCAATTTTTACGTTACGCTCATGTAGTTGATCTCTGCGTTTGCGTATCGTTTCCCTATTGAAGTTGATGAGAAATTGCACCTCGTTTTTTGGTCGACTCCAATTCTCTGTAGAAAAGCCAAAAACGGTTAGCCATGATACGCCCAACTCTAAAGCTCCTTCGACACATTCGAATAATGCCTCTTCCCCCTTGAGATGACCTTCAGTCCTCGGTAGATTTCTCTGCTCTGCCCATCGTCCATTACCATCCATGATGACAGCAACATGTTGTGGAATTGCTTTAGGGTCAATGCCTAATTTTTTGAGGATTGAAGGGCGAAAGGGTTCTATAGTCACACTTTGACGGTACCGCATCTGTGCTTGATGAGGGAGTAAGGCGCTGAGTTTCTGGTGAAATGGTCCACCATTGCTGTCGTTGTTAGTTCTATGTTTTGGTTATGGGACCTGGAGAAGAAGACTGGGCTTCCGCTGTCAGCTATTTCCATGGGAAAGGGACTGCGCCGAGGAGGCCGATACGTATAGGTTCATTGGGGTTTTTAATTTCTGGACTTGTCGTAGTAACTGTTGTCGCCTTAATCATGGAATTTCTCTAAAGCCTCTACTAGTACCCGAGGCGTTCGATTCGGTCCGGACGGTGCTGCCAGTTTTTGTCGACTTTTACCTGTAACTCGATATATATCCCTTCATGAAGCTGTTCGCGCACTGCGGTACCTACTTTTTTTAGGACCTCTCCTTTATGTCCGATGACAATGCCCTTTTGGCTTTCGCGCTCAACGAGAATTTCTATGCGGACTCGAGGCCACTCCCATTCAGTTACTCGTGTCGCTATTGAATGCGGAACTTCTTCTCGAGTTAAGCGAAGTAGCTGCTCTCGAACAAGTTCAGCAACAAAATCCTTATCGGACATGTCGGTAATTTGATCGTCCGGATAATACCTTGGTCCTTCTGGAGCCTTCTCAAGTAAGTATTCCAAGAGAACATCTGTCCCCTCGCCCGTTTTAGCCGACACTGGGAAATACTCAGCGAATGAGAGCGATGATGTCTCTGCCAGCTGCTGGAGTATTTGATTTTTCTTCGCTTTATCGCATTTATTGACTATGACGATTGAGCTCGAAGGCAATTTTGAAGCAATGAACTTATCTCCCTTTCCAAATGGGCTGGTGGCATCAACGACCATGCAGACGATATCAACACCCGGAATGCCATCGACTGCACGCTGGTTGAGGCGTTCCCCAAGAGGGGTTTTGGGCTTGTGAATACCAGGGGTGTCTACAAAGACAAGTTGTGCATTTGGCATAGTTAGCACTCCCCTGATTTGGTGACGTGTAGTTTGAGGCTTGTTCGAGGTGATTGCAATCTTTTCTCCGCAGAGGGTATTGATGAGTGATGATTTCCCCACGTTGGGTCTCCCGACCACCGTAACAAATCCAGACCGGTGAACTGCCGGTTGGGTTATCCGTTCGAACGTTAAATCCTCTTCAGTTTTTTCTTCCTCATTTTGATGCTCATCCATTAGGGAAGCCGACTGATCTCTGGGTCTGGAGAAATTAAAACACGTGCGATTCTTCTTCCTTGAACTCTCTCAACATAGAACTTGTGCTGGCTTATTTCGATTGTCTCGCCGACAGCAGGAACATGGCCAAGTGAATTAAAGATAAGACCGCCAACGGTATTCCAATCGCCGGCTGGTAGATCGATCATGAGCATTGCTTCTAAGTCATCTAAGTCAGCGCGGCCATTTACTCTGAAGCTGCCATTTGTGAGACGCTCGATCATGGGGGGTTCGACGTCAAACTCATCAACGATTTCACCAACGACTTCTTCTATTAGGTCCTCGAGAGTTACTAGTCCGGCTGTCCCTCCGTACTCATCGATGACAATCGCCATGTGGAATGTCTCTGACTGCATTTCTCTTAATAACTGAGATATTTTTTTGGCTTCTGGGACGTAGAACGGCTCACGCATGATTTCTGATACTTTTTCATATTCTGAACCATCTCTGAGGGATTTCATAATGTCTTTTGAATAGATAATGCCTCGGATGTCGTCGATATTTTTCCCGTAAACGGGAACTCTGGTGAATCCATGTTCGATGACTACGCCGGCGGCTTTATCAATGGTGTCACGATCACATACGGCTGTTATATCTGGCCGAGGAACCATCACCTCATGGGCTACGGTATCTCCGAATTCTATGACGTGCTCGATGAGGACGCGCTCTTCTTCGTCTATGGCTGCACTTGCTGCCGCCTCTTCAGCTAGTGCTAATAGCTCTTCTTCTGAGACTTCACCCTCTGATACTCCATTTGGAAGGTTGCCCCCTAGTCGGGTGACGATTCCATTAGCTACCCACCGCAGTGGGACTATAGATGAGAGCAACTTTACAAGTGGAGCGGCCATAGTAGCGCTACGATCTGGGTGAGCCAGTGCCCAGCTCTTAGGTAGTGCCTCTGCTACGGCATAAAGAAGTAAGAGTTCTGCGATAAATGCACAGGCTAGCTGCCATGTACCCCAATGTTCTAGAACGATTATTGTCATGACGGTTGCAGCACCTATTTGGCATGCTAGAACCATAAAGAGGATTGGTGGGAGAACATGCTCTCGCCGGTCGATTAAGTCTCGGAGAGTTCTAGCACCTCGCCGCCCTTCCTCAACGAGCGCTTCGGCACGTGCAGTGCTGACGCGAGTGATGGCTGTTTCAGCAGCGGCTAGAAAGGCGGCTGCTGAGATGGCGACAACAAATGCTATGATTCCGGCGACTTCTGATTCATTCATGGCTGGTAGTGGTGGGCTAGCAGTACTTTTTCACGTTCTTGCATAATTCGTTTTTCTTCATCTTCAGCATGATCATGGCCAAGGATGTGTAGGACTCCATGAATAACGAGAAGAGCAATTTCGTCTTCAAATGGTTTCTTGTAAATGTCAGCGTTCTTTCGCGCAATAGAGGGGCAGATAAAGATGTCACCAAGGATCTTTGGAGGCCCCTCAGGGTCTATTGTTGTTTTGGCTGTTCCCTGTGTAGGGCCATCTATAGGGAAAGCTAGAACATCTGTGGGGCCGGTTTCTCCCATATGTTCAGTATTGAGGTCGGTCATTATTTGCTCATCAATAAAGAATAGGGTTAGCTCTCCTTCGGAAATATTTTCAGCTGTGAGAGCCAGTTCGGCTAGTCGGCGCCAGCGCTCAGTCTCTATACCTGCTTCGGCATTATGACGCGGCAAGTCTGATTGGGCGATAACTTTCAACTGGACTCTTCTTTTGGTGATTTATTGTTGTACGCATCGACTATGTCCTGAACAATTCGATGCCGTACAACGTCCTTACTTGTTAGGTGAACGAAGGATATGCCTTCAATTTCTCCAAGTAGGGTTTCGAGTTTATGTAATGATTGCCGACCATTTTGAACATCTACCTGAGTTGAGTCACCTGTGACTACGACTCGGGAACCGAATCCTATTCGGGTCAGAAACATTTTCATTTGCTCTGGCGTTGTGTTCTGCGCTTCGTCAAGAATAACGAAGGCATTATTGAGTGTTCTACCTCGCATGAAGGCGAGTGGCGCAACTTCAATTGGTCCATCTTCAACGAGTTGCTCGACACTATCCATATCCATTAAGTCATGTAAAGCGTCATATAGGGGCCGCAAGTATGGATCGACTTTTGCCATCAAATCTCCGGGAAGGAACCCTAACCTCTCGCCAGCTTCGACGGCGGGACGTGTGAGAATTATCCGGTTAACTTCTTTTGCGCGGAGGGCTTTGACAGCCATGGCTACAGCTAGCCAGCTCTTTCCCGTGCCGGCTGGCCCAATTCCAAAAGTGATAATGTTCTTTGCTATGGCTTCTACATAATGCTTTTGTCCAAGCGATTTCGGGCGAATCGTTTTTCCTTTGGCGCGAAGGATGTCCGCCCCGAGAATGTCTGATGGGCGTTCGTCGGCCAGAACTAGATCTATGGATTTCCCCAAACTAGACGAATCTATGACATGGCCGTCTTTGAGTAGCGTTACCATCTCTTCGAATAACGAACCGACTCTGGCGGCGTCGGTTCCACTAATTGAGATCTGATTACCACGAGCGTGGATATCAACCTCTGGGAATGCGGCTTCAATAGACTTGAGGTGTAAATCCCGTTCTCCGAATAGGCCTGTCATTAGCTGGTTATCGGGAATACTAATTTTGACTACAGGTTTATTCATTGCTGTATTAAGGGTAGATCACAGATGCTCAGAAACCAAAAGAAAAAGGTAGGGGGTTTCTAGGCAATTGCTTATTTTTTTCCCTCGGGTCACTTTATGGAAGTTCAATGATAATTTTTCCAATATTTTTGTTGCTCTCCATGTAGGTGTGCGCTTCGGCTATTTGCTGAAAAGGGTATTTAGTGTCAATAACTGGTTTGTAGGAACCATTTTCGAACTTGGGGGTAATGCGTGATATGAAAATTTCAGCTAATGCAATTTTTTCTTCTATTGATCTGCTTCTGAGGACTGTTCCGATTAGGGTCAAACGTTTTTGTAATAGTGCCCCCAGATTGATGTTGGCTTTTCCGCCCCCCATTGCTCCAACCTGGACAATTGTGCCTTGGGAAGCTATGCAACGAAAGTTTCTTTCTAAGTAGTCGCCGCCTACCACGTCAAGGATCACATCGATTCCGATTTTCCCAGTTGATTCGAGCCATTTTTTTACTTCGTCGACAAAGTCTTGTGCGTGGTAGTCGACGGCTAGGTCAGCGCCGAGTTGTTTACATGTCTCTAATTTTGGAGCCGAAGCTGTTACTGCGACTTGTGCCCCTAATTCTTTTGCTATTTGAATTCCAGCTGTTCCGACTCCCGAGCCGCCGGCGTGAATTAAGCATTTATGGCCTGTCTTTAAGTTTCCTTTATCCATCAACGCATCGAAGGCTGTAATCCATACTTCTGGAATTGACGCTGCTTCGATAACTGCGATTCCTTCTGGAATTGGGATAATTTGTCTTTCATCGGCGACAAGGTATTCTGCATAACCTCCACCACCGACAATGCCCATGACTTTGGTTCCGATGGGGTACTTGTTTGCAGCTTCGCCCGAAGATTCAATAGTTCCGGAAAATTCAATGCCGGGTATTTCATATTCTGCCTCTGGCCCTGGGTATAGGCCTCTTCTTTGTAGGAGGTCTGCGCGATTTAGTGCGGTGGCGGCGACTTTTACTCGGACTTCGGTTGGCCCTGGTTCTGGAAGGGGGATTTCTTGGATAGTGAGAACATCGACTTCTCCGTATCCTTCGAGAACTACAGCCTGCATTACGTTGACTCCGTCAGTTTTTTCGCTTTTTCACGCAGCTCGTACTTTAGTACTTTCCCAGAGGCGTTTAATGGCAGCGTTTCAATGAATTGAATGTGCCTCGGGCATTTATAGTTTGCCATTTCGTTTCGGCACCATCCTATGATTTCTTCGGGGTCAGGTTGCCTTCCTGTTGCTGGGACGACAAAGGCGCAGCCTACTTCGCCCATTCGCTGGTCCGAGACGCCAACTACAGAGACCTGCCCGATATCTGGATGGGCAAGCATGAGGGATTCGACTTCTGCGGGGTAAACGTTAAAACCTCCGTTGATGTACATATCTTTTTTTCTATCCGTTATTGAAATGTTGCCTTCATGGTCCATGACTCCTATATCACCAGTGTGTAGCCACCCCTTATCATTGATTGCCTGAGCCGTTTGCTCGGGGTCATCGAGATATCCTCTCATGATGTTGTACCCGCGCACGATAATTTCTCCTGGGTTCCCTCTTGAAACTTCCTCATTCTGTTCATTAACGATTTTGACTTCCATCCCTGGCATTGCCCGGCCGGAGGTTTTTGCTATTGTCGCTGGGTCGTCATCGTGGCGGCACATGGTTGCCAGCCCAGACCCTTCAGTCAACCCATAGCCCGTCACAACTTTTTCGAAGCCTAGTTTTTCTCGCATCTGAACAATCATTTCTACTGGAATGACAGCTGCTCCCGTAACTGCAAGACGTAAGGTTGACATGTCGAAATTTTCTAAATCAGGGTGATTAAGTATTGTCTGGTAGATTGCTGGCGGCCCTGGAAGCATTGAAATTCGATCGATAGGGACTCGGTCCATTACTTCGGCTACATCGAAAACAGGATGAGGGAGCATACAAGCGCCCTTCATCAGGCACGCGAGAATACCTGCGTTTAGCCCGAAAGAATGAAAAAAGGGATTTACTATCAGGTATCTATCTCCAGCTTGGAGCCCAACTATGTCGGCCCAGTCGTTATACCCTCGGGTCACCGCTGAATGTGTAAGCATTGCTCCTTTCGGGAGCCCTGTCGTCCCCGAAGTAAACATGATATGGCAAAGGTCATTTCCGGAAACGCGGTTTCTTCGTTCTTGATAGGTAGTTTCATCGGTCAAATCTGAACTATTGAGAAACTCGGCCATGGTAGTCGTGCCTTTTTGAGGTTTACCTCGCATGACGATGATTTGGTTTAAAGCCCCTAGGTCTTGAGCATCGTGCAGAAGGTTGACGTAGTTTGTATCAAGAAAGTCAGTGACGGTGAATAGGCGTTTTACGTTGGCGCGCTTGAGAACGTAGCTTGCTTCCTTACCTTTAAATCGTGTGTTGATAGGAACTAGTACGCCCCCAATCTGATGGACCCCAAGAGCTGCTACGACCCATTCCCATGTATTCGGGGCCCAAATTCCGACTCGTTCTCCATGTTCTACACCGTGTGAAATAAGTGCTTGAGCCATTTCTCGAACATGGAAGTGAAGCTCATTGAAGCTCCAATCCACATCTCCGTCTACGAGTGCTTGTGCAGATCCGAAGAGACTCGCAGCCTGTTCGACTATGTCGGGGATCGTTCGCGCATCTGGTTCTACCATGAGCTTTAGCTTAGATCTGCTTCCTGTAAGAAGCTAAGGGAGGGAATTGTTTTGCAGCTACTGCAACCCTTTGTAGGTTCCTCCTGCGACAGGTAAAGCAGCTCCGGTGATATATCCTGCCTGCTCTGAGCAGAGAAAAGCAGCTATTTGACCAAAGTCCTCAGCTTTTCCTATTTTTCCTGCAGGGACCGTTTTTGCGAGTTCGTTAAGGTCCGCATCGCCGTAGATGCTTGTTACGCGATCAGTTGCGTGAAAGCCTGGCTGAATGGAGTTTACGGTTACGCCATCCTTAGCAACTTCTAGAGCTAGCGTCTTTAAAAATCCAGTTGCTCCTGCTCGTGCCGTATTGGACAGCATGATGTTGGGAATTGGCTGACGAACAGAAATGGAAGTAATCGCTAACACCCGTCCCCATTTTCGTTCCTGCATGCTCGGTACAGAAGCTTTACACATTGCAATTACCGACATCAGGTTCAGATCAAGCGCCGAGTTGTAGGCGTCGACTTCAGTGCTAGCAAAATCGCCAGGAGGTGGGCCCCCAGCGTTAGTAACAAGAATATCGATACCAGAGCCGAAGGCTTGCTCTGCATCTTCGATGAGACTAGTTGCGCCATCGGGGGTTGAGACATCGCTGACAATGGGGATGCTGTTTGGAATTGAAGCTGCCGCTTCGTGCAGGCGTTCCTCATTTCTACCAGAGACAACAACGAGGCATCCTGCTTGTCCCAAGGCAGCGGCAGTTGCATATCCTAAGCCTGCTGATGAGGCGGCAACAAGAGCCTTGCGACCTGAAATACCTAAGTCCACACTCAAAGCGTACCCATCCGTTGAGCGTTTTGTATTGATGCAGTACTCGAATAGCTTTGTTACTTGAGTTCCTCATTTAGTTTTGCCTCTTCTAAACTTGGAACATGGCAAAAAGGGCTATTGGGATTCGGATGATTGCTGCGGTTGTTGTGTGCATGATGGTGGCTTCAGTTGTGGTTCCATTGTTGTTGTAAAATTTTCTCTAGCTGGGCTTTTCGGCTTCGGTGTTCCGACAGGCAATTCAGGCTCCAAGTTATTTCGAGTTAGTATCTTTATGTGACTCCAGCTATCGATGCCTTATCTGCAGATGAACAAGAATTTCGGATCCTTGAGTATGCCCATAATTCAGCAGCTGAGAACTATGGGAATGAGGCTGCAGATCAACTAGGTCTGGATCCTTTACATGTCTTCAAGACGCTTCTGGCCGAGCTCCAGAGCGGTGAGATTGTTGTTGCGGTTGTTCCAGTGACTTCTTTATTGGATTTAAAAGCTCTATCGAAAGTTGCTGGCGTAAAAAAGGCGAAGATGGCTGACGTTTCGGTAGCTGAACGCAGAACCGGCTACGTAGTAGGAGGAATTTCTCCCTTTGGGCAGGTCCGCCCACATAGGACATTCGTTGATGATTCAGCCCTGCTTTACAGTGAGGTTTTTGTTAGTG
>PYIK01343139.1_pt1 | contig 11102 bp, 8 predicted proteins | sample 3578011 | NCBI WGS metagenome assembly PYIK01 (sample SAMN08408022, study PRJNA431606) | Marine metagenome isolate SA_KN192-05_S13_70m, whole genome shotgun... | biome: marine; feature: oceanic pelagic zone; material: water; isolation source: 70 m water sample, 0.2-0.8 um fraction ... | reverse complement strand
GTGATCAGGTACTGAGGTTCGTCGCTGCTGACCCGGGCGCCGTACGTCGACCGGGCGTCGATCGCAAGCAACGACACGCCGAACGTGACGAGACCAACGAGAAGAAGGCGGAATCGCATCTCGCCCGGAGACTATCCGTACGTACCGAAAAGTCGTAAAGATTCCCTAACAACGTAGAGTTGGCCGCCATGAACCCGCTGAAGCTGCTCCGGCAGCGACTGCCACTCCCGATCGTTGTTCTCGTCGGTGTGATCGCTGGCCTCTTGGCTGGCGTCATTGTCTCCCGAGCCGTCGACGGCGAGCTCATGCGGCGGGCGTGGGATGAGGCGATCGCCCATCCAGGCGAGGTCGTGATCGCCTCGGCGGCCTTCGGTATCGCCTTTTTGCTGCGCGCGGTCGCATGGCAGTTGGTGCTGCCCGAACTATCGCTCGGACACTCGCTCGCCGGCATCCACCTCACCCTTGGCGCCAATCATGTGCTGCCATTCCGCCTCGGTGAACCGGTTCGGGTGCTGAGTGTCGCCAAACGCTCAAACACGTCTATCGACGCCGCCACCGCTTCCACTGTGATGTTGCGGTCGGCCGACATCATCGCCATCTTCTTGCTTGGTCTTGCCGTAGCGCCCGGTGCCTACATGGATCTCGTCGGCTGGTTCGGCTGGCTTGTTGTGGCCGGTGTCGTTGTCGCCGCAATTGCCTCCTGGAGCTGGCTGCTTCGTATGGCGGGTCGCGGCGACATCAAGCTCCCTGGCCCCTTAGCCCTTGCCCTCACCGGGTCGGCGTGGCTGCTTGAGGCGATCCTTGTCTGGCAGACCGCTCGGTGGGCAGGCCTCGAGATCAGTGCCACCGAGGCTGCGCTCGTTACCACGGTCGCCGTCGCTGCTCAGATCGCGGCGATCGCTCCCGGCGGGTTCGGCACGTACGAGGCCGCGGCCGTTGCGGCCTACGTCAGTCTCGGCTACGACGCCGAATTCGCACTTGTTGCTGCGCTCAGCGCCCACGCCCTCAAGACCGCCTACTCGATCATCGTCGGAGTCATTGCCATGGCCTTCCCAGCCCCGTCCTTCATCGGCCGACTTCGGCTCCGTTCCGAGACCGGGGAGCGTGAGGTTTCGCCCATCCCCGCCCCACTCGCGCCGATCGTGTTGTTCATGCCGGCGTTTAATGAAGAGGAGGCGGTTGGCGAATGCATCGCTCGGGCTCCGAGCGAGATTGACGGGCATCCAGTCGAGGTGCTCGTCATCGACGACGGTTCCACCGACGATACAGGAGCTGTCGCCGAGGCCGCTGGGGCGACCGTGATCGCTCTTGCCCAAAATCGGGGACTCGGTGCGGCGGTCCGTGAGGGTCTCGCCGCCGGTGTGGAGCGAAGGGCAGCTGCGGTCGTCTTCTGTGACGCCGACGGGGAGTACCCGCCTGAGGAGTTGGCGAACCTCGTCAGGCCGATTCTTGGCGATGAAGCTGATTATGTGTGTGGGAGCCGCTTTCTAGGGGAGATTGAGCACATGCGCCCCCATCGCCGTTTCGGAAACCAGGTTCTCACCAAGACGTTGTCGGTGATCGCACGCCGCAAGATTACCGACGGACAGACCGGCTATCGGGCGTTTTCGCTGGCGGCAGCATCCCGGGCTGAGGTGATCCACGACTTTAACTACGCCCAGGTCATCACCTTGGACCTGTTGGCGAAGGGCTACCGGTATCTCGAGGTGCCGATCAGTTACCACTTCCGCACTACAGGTGAGAGCTTCATCAAGCTGGGGCCGTATCTGCGAAAGGTCGTTCCCGCTGTATACCGCGAACTCAACGCAGCATGAGCCGACGACGCCGAGTGGCCATTGCGACGCTCGTAATGATCTCGATCCTCGGTTCAGCCTGCGGGCTCGATGACGGCGCGCGGGTTCGGAATCAGGACAACGTCCGTGAAAGCCGCTCTTCTCAGTCGCAGTAAACCGCTGCATGAAGTTTTTGTTCACAAGGGTTTTGATCTTAAGTTAGGCATGCCTATCCTTCTCCCTAATATTCGTACCAAGGGAGAAATGAATGTCTCGACGAATGCGACTGCTCGGTGCAGTCATGTCCCTCATGCTCTTCGCCGCCGCTTGCGGTGATGACGACAGCAACAGCAGCGTCACCGAAATCGCGGACAGCTCGTCCGGATCCGGGTCGGGTTCCGGTTCGGGCAGCGGCTCTGGTTCCGGCTCGGGCAGTGGCTCTGGTTCCGGTTCGGGCAGCGGCTCGGCATCGGCGAGCGCCTCGTCCTCGGGCAGTGGGTCAAGCTCGGCCAGCTCATCGGCCCCGGCAGACGTAGACGCCACTGCTGAAGACGGTGGGTACGCCTACGCCTCGAACGTCGACACTCACGTCCTTGTGGTGCAAGACATCTGCGGTATCGGCGATCTTCTCGACGCCGGCGACTTCGACGCTGTCGCCGCCATCTACAACGACGGAATCAACTCAGTGAAGTCTGACGGCTCGGTCCGCAGCATCGGCGGGTTTGCCTCGCGCGACGACCGCAACCACGGGCTCGATGAGTACTACGGAACGCCGACGCCGCTAGACGACTTCGTCACTGCTGCGCTTGAAGGCACCGGCATGTTTGCCGGTCAGTCCGATGCCGTTCGGGGCCAGGGTGTCGAAAAGGGCATTCAGAACCAGGTAATGGTCGCCTGGGTCGTCCACGAATTGGTTACTGCTATGACGAAGGCTGCCGAAGGGAACTTCGACATCCAGACCGGCGCAGTTCACAACTGGGATGAGGGATGGGCCTTCTATCACGGCACCGCCCCGGGCTGCTCTCCGTTCGCGACCGGGAACAAGCGGGCCGGCAACTTCGGCACGCTCGGAGCCGATGGTGAGACCGCTGTGGCCAACGAGAACATCCTCGCCGCCATGATCCAAGGCCGCGACGCGCTCGTCGAAGGCAACGTGCCAGCTGCTGGCATCGCAACCGCAGAAGCCGTTAAAAACCTTGTGGTTATCTACAGCCAAGCCGCGATCCGCTACGCGTCCTTGATCGAAGGTGATCTGGCCGATGGAAACGACGCCAAGGCTAAGGAGCACCAGGCCGAGGGCCTTGCCTTCTTCCGGGTGATTGAGGCAACCGTCGCCCCAGAAGGCGCCGACGTCGATGCGATTAACGACATCTTCGATCTTGCCAACGAACCGGGTGCCAACGGCTACGGCGATGAAGTGCGAGCCGCACTGCAGCCAGCATGGGATGCGCTCGGCATCACCGCTGACGACATCGGCACATTGCAGTAAGCCTCCGGGCGGCGGACCGGGCCCTGGGGTGAAAGCCCCGGGGCCCTAGTCCCTCAGCCGAGCCGGTTGGCTAGCCAGCCGCTATCGAGGGTGTCGGGTACACCGATTACAACGATCTGGCTCTGGTCGGCGGCGCGATTGAGGCGCGTGAAACGCGACCGGTTGCCGACCTGTTGGAACTCAATCACCCCGTCTTTGGTCGCTACGATGCCCTTGGCTCGGACGGCGCCGGGCGGAAGTTCGGCTGCCATTCGTCGCACCCGTTCCTCGTCGCATCGACCGCCGCTCCAGCTCCAGGTCTCGAACGGCACCCCGTGGTCGTGGAGGTGCACCGATGGCTTGGCCCGAGGTTCAAGGTCGATCAAGACGCGAGGGTCTATTGATGCCTCGATTGCCTTGACGGTGGGGACGCCCGGTGCATGCGTCTCGACGACAGCGGCTGCTGCTGCAGCGTCGCCGAGGTCGGCCTTGTTCAAGATCACGAGGTCTGCTGCGGTCAACTGGCCCCGCACCGTCTCGCCGACATAGTCGTCGACGACCTGCACGGCGATCGCTTCGACGTCAGCCAGCACGACCACCAAGTCGAGCCGGTAGGGGCGTCGATGGCAGTACGCCGCAATGCCGGCGGGGTCGGCAACTCCGCTCGCTTCGATGACCACCCGTTCTGGCCGTGGGTCGAGGGCGGCGAGGTCGTCGAGCGCAGTAGCGAGGCCGTCGACCAGTGAGCAGCAGATGCACCCGTTTGGCAAGGTGATCGTCGCACCGTTCCCTTGGTCGAGGAGCTGCGCATCGATGTCGAGGAAACCGAAGTCGTTGACCAGGACAGCAATGCGCTCATCTGCGAGTGCAAGTAGGTGGTTGAGCATCGTGGTCTTGCCAGCGCCGAGATAGCCCCCGACGACCGTGACGGCGACGTCCGATTCGCTCACGTCAGCCGTTCCCTGCAGGGAAGTGCTGGCCGCCAACGACGGTGCCCCAGACGCCGATGTCTTTGAGGGTCGTGGGGTCGCCCTCGTGGGGGTCGTCTTCGAGCACGGCGAAGTCGGCGAGCTTCCCGGCCTGGATCGAGCCGATCTCATGATCGAGCTTGATCTGGCGGGCGGCGCCGATCGTCGCGGCGCGCATCGCCGAATCGACCGAGATCCGTTCCTCAGGGCCGAGCACCTGGTTCGTCGCGGTGAGGCGGTTGACGGCACACCAGGCGACATGGAGATGCCCGAGCGGCGTAACTGGGGTGTCGGAGTGGAACGAGAACTCCACGCCGAGTCGCTCGGCGGTTGCGCATGCGTCCATCCGCGCTGCCCGTTCGGGTCCGACGGTGAAGGCGGCGTGCTGATCGCCCCAATAGAAGATGTGATTGCTAAAGATGTTGGCGTGCATGCCAAGCGCCGCCATTCGAGCGTACTGCGAGGGCGTGGTGAGCTGACAGTGCTGGACGGTGTGGCGGTGATCCCATCGCGGGTAGCGCTCGAGTGCCTGTTCGACCGCCGAGATGAAGACCTCAGCAGCCTGATCGCCGTTGCAGTGGCAGTGGACGGTGAGCCCGGCACGGTGGAAGATCTCGACAATGTCGGGGACTTGGTCGGGCGGCATCAGCCACAGGCCGTTCTCGGCGTTTCCAGCAGGCGGGTTGAAGTAATAGGGCCAGGTGAGTCGGGCGGTGAAGCCTTGGATCGAGCCGTCGATGATCAGCTTGATGGTGCCGAAGCGGAGCTTGTCGTTGGGCGGGTTGTCGCGGAGCTGCACGACTCGTCGAGCGATGTCCTCGGGGGGAAGCGCTGTGGCAAAAACGGACCCGGCAACCATCACGCGAGTTGGATAGTCGGGGTGTGACGTGACCGTGCTCCAGCTGGCAACACCCTGTTCGTCAACACTGCTCGTGCCGAGGTCAGTCACCAGGGTGTGGCCGGCGTTGCGGGCCTCATAGGCGTAGTTCCATTTGGCGAGCTCGCTTGCGTAGCTCTCTCGCAGCATCCGCTGGCCGCTGGCGAGTGACATCGCCGCTGGCTCCTGGAGCTCGCCGTTGGGGTGGCCGTACTCGTCGAGTTGGATGCCTGGGGTTGGGTTGTCGGCGGTGATGTTGTCGTGGCGGATCACGGCTGAGTTGACCGTTGCGAGATGGCCCGACGCGTGAAGGATGAAGATCTGACGGCGCTCTGACACCGCATCGAGATGTCTCCCGACCAGACGCTCGCCGGTGAGGTAGATCGGGTCAAGCCCCCAGCAGATCATGATCTGATCAGGATCGGTCATTGCGGCGTCGGCCTCTCTCAGCCTACTGACTACCTCGTCGATGCTCTTGCAACCGGGCCATACCCGGCCGCTTGGATCGCGTCGATCGAAGAAGCCGACGTACACGTGCTCCCACGTGCCACCGGACATCACATGGCTGTGGGCCTCGACGAATCCAGGCGTGAGCACATGGTCTCGGAAGGTGTCGTCGACGCGATGATCACCCCAGCCCGCGAGTTCATCGAGCGAACCGACGCCGAGGATGCGGTCGCCGCGCACAGCGACGGCTTCGGCACTCGGTAACGCAGGATTCATGGTGATCAATTGGCGGACGGGATACACGGTGATGTCAGGCAACGTCATCCTTCTAGGCACGGGCGGTGAGAGCACCTACTATCACGCGGTCATACGAGAGTCCTAACGTTCTCGTTTGGGAGTCTGAATGGCGGTGAACCCCGGGGGGCTCGCCGGTCACTACACCTGAAGGGGGTGTTTCTGTGAGGAAACAACTATTTGCACTGCTGGCGTTCCTGCTCAGCTTTGCGCTTGTCGCTGCTGCCTGCGGCAGCGACGACGATGATGCCAGTGACGATAGCTCGTCGTCGGCATCCGAATCTTCGTCGGCCGGTGAGCCAGCCGAAGACGACGACGAGCCGACGGCGGACATGTCGGAGTCCAACGAGGAGACCGAAGCGAACAGTGACAACGCCGACTCTGGCGCAGTTGATACCGGTCCGGTTGCCGGCGGCACCATGCTCATTCAGAGCACCCAGGTGCCTCGCCATCTGAACGGCACGGTCCAGTCGGGCTACGCAACGGCGGTGCCCGGCACGCAGCTCAACGCGTCGCCGCTGCTGATCGACGAGAATTTCGAGCCGCAGCCGTACTTGGCTGAAAGCTGGGAGATCTCCGATGATGGTCTGTCGGTCACGCTCAACCTCGTGGAGGGCGCGGTGTTCCACGACGGTGAACCCATCACCTCCGAAGACGTCGCCTTCTCGATCACGACGTCGCGCGACAACCACCCGTTCCGCACGATGTTCGCCCCAGTCACGGGTGTCGACACCCCAGACGACCTCACTGCCGTCATCAACCTGAGCGAGCCGCACCCGGCGATCCTGCTCGCAATGTCGCCGGGCCTGCTCCCGATCATTCCCGAGCACGTCTACAACGACGGACAGGAAATTCGCGAACATCCCTGCAACGCTGGCGAGTGCTTCGTCGGTTCGGGTCCGTTCACCCTCGCTGAGTACGAGGCCGGTTCGATCATCCGTCTCGAGGCGTTCGAGGACTTCTTCATCCCGGAGCGTCCGTACCTTGACGAGATCATCATTGAGATCGTTCCCGACCCGGCCACGATCACCCTCGGTCTCGAGAACGGCACCACTGACCTGGCTTTGCCCCCTGGCGAGGCCAACATCGTGCGCCTCCAGGGCAACGACGACGTGATCGTGACCGCCGAGGGCCATGCTGCCGTCGGTCAGGTCAATTGGCTGGAGTTCAACCTCGCCGACCCGGCGCTCAGCAACGTCGAGGTACGGCGGGCGATCGCCGATGGTATCGACCGTGAGTTCTTGACCGACGTGCTCCAGCAGGGCACGACCATCGCCACCCCGACTGGTATCCACCAGGGCAGCCCGTTCCACAACCCTGATACCGAACATTACGGCGCAGGGGTCGAGGCGGCGCAGCAGCGACTGGCCGACGCCGGCGTCGATGCGAGCAGCATCTCGTTCGCAGTTGACTACATCCCGCCGGTCCAGTTGGCCCAGGCCGAGTACGTCGTCCAAGTCCTTCAAGACATCGGCTTCGAGGCCGAGCTCAACATCTCGCCAGACTTCCCGACGTGGGCCACTCGCGTGGCGACCGGTGAGCACCAGATGACGCTCAACAATGTCTGGAACTGGGGCGACCCGGTGATCGGTGTGCACCGTTCGTACCTGAGCACCAACAACGTGGGTGCGATCTGGACGAACAACACCGGCTACAACAACCCTCAGGTAGATGCCTTGCTGGCCCAGGCTGGTTCGACGTTCGACGTCGCTGAGCGCATCGACCTCTACCACCAGATGCAGACGATCGTGAACGAGGATGTTCCGATGGTGTACCTCAGCAATGGTGTCTTCTGGCAGGCCTTCCAGCCCCGTGTCCAGAATCCGCCAATCGGTGTGTGGGGCCAGCTTGGCCCGATGCACGAAGTGTGGTTGGCCGAGTAGTCGGTTCGACTTCCTTTTGGAGTTGACATGAAGCAGATCGCGGTCAGGATTGCCTGGAGTTTCGGGTTGATCCTGGCCGTGATCGTCATGTGCTTTAGCCTTGTCCATCTTGCGCCGGGCGATGCTGCGCTGGTCATTGCTGGTGACAGCGGGGCGGGCGACCCTGAGCTCATTGAGGAGATCCGGGAAGACCTCGGCCTCGACGACCCGTACCTGATCCAGCTGAGCCGCTATGTCGGCGATGTTGCCTCGGGTGACCTGGGGACCTCGTACCGCTTCAATGAGTCGGTCACCTCGCTCATCGGTGACCGCATATGGCCGACAATCCTGCTCGTCACGACCGCCCTTTTGTTTGCGATCGTGATCGGTGTGCTCGTCGGCATCTTCACCGCCCGCCGACCAGAGAGCCCGGTGAGCCACGGCGTTACGGTCTTCTCGCTAGTCGGCTATTCGATGCCGGTCTTTTGGACCGGCTATTTGCTGATCATCGCGTTCGCGTCGAACGTTCGATGGTTCCCGATCGCCGGTATGCGCGATGTCCGACTTGAGGGCAACCGGCTCGAGGAATGGCTCGATATCGCCCACCACCTCGTACTCCCGGCACTGACGCTGGGACTCATCTATCTCGCCCAGTATTCGCGGTTGTCGCGGGCCTCGATGCTTGAGGTCCTCCAGTCGGACTATGTCCGCACCGCTCGGGCAAAGGGTCTGGCTGAGCGCAAGGTCGTGTACAAGCACGCCCTGCGCAACGCCGTGATCCCGGTCATCACCATCGCCGGGCTGCAGTTCGGTGCCCTTTTGTCGGGCGCGCTGTTGGTCGAGACGGTCTTCAACTGGCCGGGGCTTGGCCGCCTCGCCGCCGACTCGGTGTTCCAGCGCGACGCCCCAGTGCTGCTCGGCGTGCTGATCTGCTCGGCGGCGCTCGTCGTCGTGATCAACATCCTCACCGATGTGGTCTACCGAATGATCGACCCGCGGATTCGGGTCGGAGGGAGCACCTGATGGCTGTTGCCCGGTCGGAACTCGGTTCGCCGGGCCGTCAGGCCCTCCGGATGTTCCTGCGCAACCGCGCCGCTGTTTTCGGCTCGGTGCTGTTGTCCGGCATCGTGTTGATGACCCTCTTCGGCTCGTTCTTCTACGACCAGGACCCGACCCGAATTATTGCTCGGCCCCTCCAGGGCCCTGGCGAGGATGGGGCTCCTGCGTTCGGCACCGACTATCTCGGCCGTGACGTGCTCGCCGGCGTCGTCAATGGTGGATCCACCAGTCTCACCGTTGCGCTCGTCGCCGTGTTTCTCGTCGTCGTGATCGGGGTGACCATCGGTGCGCTTGCCGGCTATTACGGCGGCTGGATCGACACCTTGCTGATGCGTTTCACTGAGGTGTTTCAGGTGCTGCCGGCACTGCTGTTCGCCATGGTCATCGTCGCTCTTTTTGAACCGAGCACGCGCACCGTTGCGATTGCGATTGGTCTGGCATCGTGGCCCGGCACGGCTCGACTCACCCGTGCCGAGTTCTTGCGGCTCAAGAACCTCGAGTTCGTGAAGGCCGCCCGGGCGATCGGAGCGAGCGACTTCCGGATCATCTGGCGGGTGATCTTTCCCAACGCGCTGCCGCCCTTGATCGTGTCGATCACCCTCATCATGGGTGCCGCAATCTTGTTCGAGTCGGGGCTCGCGTTCCTTGGCCTCAGCGACCCGAACGCTCAGAGCTGGGGGCAGATGATCGGTCTGAACCGGCAGACCTTCCTCAACGGTTGGTGGACGGTCACCTTCCCGGGACTTGCGATCTTCTCCACCGTGCTGTCGTTCTCCTTGATCGGTGACGGTCTCCAGGACGCCTTCAATCCGAAGCTGCGAGGTCGTTGATGGAACCACTCCTCAGTGTCCGTGATCTCACCGTCACCTTCGGGTCCTTCACAGCGGTTGACCGGGTCTCGTTCGACCTTCACGAGGGCCAGACCCTGGCGGTCGTAGGCGAGTCTGGTTCGGGCAAGTCGGTCACTGCGCTGTCGATCATGCGGCTTGTCGAACTCGGTACCCGGGGCAAGATCGAAAACGGCGAGATCCTTTTCCGTCAGCCCAACGGCGAGGTCATTGATCTCGTGCAGCAGCGCGAGGACGACATGCGCGAGATCCGCGGCAACGCGATCTCGATGATCTTCCAAGAGCCCCTGACGAGCCTCAACCCGGTGTACCCGGTCGGTGACCAGGTCGCTGAGGCGGTCATGCTCCATCAGGGGCTCGGCAAGGCGGACGCCGCCGAGCGGGTGCTCGAGATGTTCCGGCTTGTCCGGATTCCTGAGCCCGAGAAGCGCATGGCGCAGTACCCCCATGAGATGTCGGGTGGCATGCGCCAGCGCGTCATGATCGCGATGGCGCTGTCGTGTGATCCGAAGGTGCTGATCGCCGACGAACCGACCACGGCGCTCGATGTGACCATCCAAGCCCAGATCCTCGGGCTGATGCGCGATTTGCGAGAGCAGACCGGCGCAGCGGTGCTGATCATCACCCACGACATGGGGGTCGTCGCCGAGGTCGCTGACGATGTCGTGGTGATGAATCGCGCCAAGGTCGTTGAACATGGTCCGGCCGTCGACATCTTCGAGAACCCGGCCGAGCCCTATACCCAGGCGTTGCTTGCGTCGGTACCGCGGCTTGGTTCGATGGCGGGCCGCTCCGAGCCTGCCCCGTTCGAACTGGTGGAGTACGACGCGTGAGCGCTGGCATGCCCCTGGTCGAGGTCCGTGACCTCTGTAAGCACTTTCCGGTCGGTGCTGGGGCCACCGTGCATGCAGTGGAAAACGTCTCGCTGCAGGTCGGACGGGGAGAGACCCTTGCCGTTGTCGGCGAGTCGGGCTGCGGCAAGTCAACGCTTGCTCACACGATGATTCGGCTGCACGACCCGACCAGCGGTCAGGTTGTGCTCGATGGCGTCGACATCTCTGGCCTCGGCAACCGGGCCCTGCGCGAGCACCGGGCCAAGATGCAAATCATTTTCCAGGATCCGTTTGCGAGTCTCGACCCGCGTCGCCCGGTCGGCCATGCCGTTGCGGAGCCGCTCCTGATCCACAAGATTGCGAAGGGCCCCGACGCTGACGAGCAGGTGGCCGATCTCTTCACTCGGGTTGGGCTCGAGCCCGACATGATGCGCCAGTTCCCGCATCAGTTCTCTGGCGGTCAGCGTCAGCGGGTCTGTATCGCTCGAGCGCTCGCGACTCGTCCCGAGCTGGTGATCGCCGACGAAGCGGTTTCCGCCCTCGACGTGTCGATCCAGGCCCAGGTGATCAACCTGATGATGGAACTGCAGTCCGAACTCGGCCTCAGCTACCTCTTCATCAGCCACGACCTCGCCGTCGTTGAGCGCATGAGTCATCGGGTGGCGGTCATGTAT
>PYIK01283141.1_pt1 | contig 11115 bp, 4 predicted proteins | sample 3578011 | NCBI WGS metagenome assembly PYIK01 (sample SAMN08408022, study PRJNA431606) | Marine metagenome isolate SA_KN192-05_S13_70m, whole genome shotgun... | biome: marine; feature: oceanic pelagic zone; material: water; isolation source: 70 m water sample, 0.2-0.8 um fraction ... | reverse complement strand
GTGATGAAATCCTCATTCAAGTTTTAAAAGAAGAACGAGGAACTAAAGGTGCCGCCCTATCAAATCAAATCTCGCTTGCAGGAAGATTTATAGTTTTAATTCCAAATTCTGAAAAATCTGGTGGTGTATCAAGAAGAATATCAGGAGATGAAAGAGATGAAATCAAAAATGCTTTAAATGCATTACAAATTCCTGATGGCATGAGTGTAATTGTTAGAACTGCTGGACTTGGGAGATCTACTGAGGAATTAAAATGGGATTTAGATTATTTAATGAATCTATGGGGGCAAATAAAATCCTCTGTCACAGACGCTCCAAGCCCTAGTTTAATTTATAAAGATGATAAATTAATTTTAAGAGTATTTAGGGATTATTTCAGAGATGACATAGAAGAAATTCTAATCGACGATGAATCTGTTCATTCAGAAGCACTGGATTTTGCAAAGTCGGTTATACCTGATCATGCTGATAAAGTTATTTACTATAATGAAGATATTCCTTTATTTAATCGTTATCAGATAGAAAACCAAATAGAATTAGCTTTTCAAAGAGAAATATCATTGCCCTCTGGTGGATCTATAGTAATAGATCCTACTGAAGCAATGGTTTCAATAGATGTTAATTCGGCACGCTCTACGAAGGGAAAAGATATAGAATCTACGGCTTTTGCTACAAACATGGAGGCAGCTAAAGAGATTGCTCGTCAGCTTAGATTGAGAGATTTAGGTGGCCTCATAGTGATTGATTTTATTGATATGCAGGATGAAAAGCATCAACAAAAAGTTGAAAATACTTTTAGATCAATGGTTCAATCTGACAGAGCCAGAATACAGATAGCAGGAATATCTAGATTTGGATTATTGGAATTATCAAGACAACGCCTAAGACCATCATTAGATGAAATATACGATATTCAACACGTACAAATACGCGGAACTCGCTCTTTAGGCCAATCAATTTTAAGAATAATTGGTGAAGATGCCGCCAAAGAAAATACTGGTGAAATACATGTATATGTTCCAGCAGATGTTTCAAGCTACTTATTGAATGAAAAAAGAAGGGATATTATTGCGATAGAGAATAGCTATCAAGTAAATATTTTAGTAATAGCTGATCCATATAAATCTAGGCCATATTATAAAGTTGCAAGAGTTAAGGCTGTCGCTGGAAAAAAACCATTTTCATATGATATGACTCCAAACAGCCCAGAACCATCTATGGATTGGCGAGATGTAAATTCAAATAAAAAATCATTAAAGCCCTTGGTTGCTGTGTCTGTTCCTCCAAGAATGCCGAAGAAAAAAAATAAAAAAGGCTTATTTTCATTTCTTAAATCTATTTTCACTTTTTCTATTTTTAAATCTAAAAAGAAAAAGACCCCTAAAAATAAAAGATCAAGAAATTATAAAAAAGGTCAACCTAGGACCAATAGAAATACTAGAATTGATAAAAACCAAAAAAATCGAGGCAGAAGACAAAATAATAAAACTCAAGATAATAACTCAACAAGAAGTCAGCCAAAAAAATCTTCAAAACCAGTTGTAATACCTCCAAAGAAAAATACACAGGCAGATAAAAAAGTTACCAAAGCAAACAATGTTAATGCTGCTAATACAGATAAAGATGGAAATAAATCAAATATTGAAGCTTCAGCATCTACCTCGCCAGCACCAACTCCTGCGCCTACGCCAGCACCAACTCCTGCGCCTACGCCAGCAACTAAACCTACTAGAGCTTTAAACGATCCTCGATATAAGAGCGAATGAGCTGACCAGAAATTGCCTATTTTTGAAAGTTCGTTTGAATCCAAAGTCATTACTTGTATAATTTTTTTTGATAAATCATCAGAGTCACCTGCTTCAAATAATATTCCAGATTTTCCATCAATAATTGTCTCCCTAGATCCTCCAATATTACTGGCCAAAATTAATTTTTGCATAGATTGAGCTTCTACAGCAACTCTCCCAAAGGCCTCGGGTTCAATAGATGTGGAAACTATTATATCGGATATTTTATATGCTAAAGGCATATTTTTACAATGATCTATAAATCTTATTTGTTTAGTAAGTCTATATTGTTCAACGAGTCTGATTAGTTTTTTTTTATAAAGATCTCGTCCTTGATCATTACCGAGAATTACTGCAATAAAAGAGTCATTCCCTAATTGAATATTTACTTTACTTAAGGCTTCTAAAAACATTTCTTGACCTTTCCAAGCTGTAAGCCTGCCAGGCAATAAAATTATTTTTTTACCAACAACTAAATTCCACGATTTAAATAATTTATCTTCATCATTTTCTAATGTCGTTGAAGGGTCAAAATAATCTGTATTAATTCCTCTAAATATTGAAAGTAATTTTTTTTTATCTGTTAAATATTCTGCATAATTTTCTTTAATATGTGAAAAAATAAAATTTGATCCAGCAATGATTAAATCAGACCGAACCATCACAGAATTATAGAATTTTTTTAATTTATTATTAAAATTATAGGTTCCATGAAAGGTAGTTACAAATTTTCTTCTAGTTATTTTTGTTGCAATAAGGCATGACCATGCAGGTGCTCTACTTCTAGCATGAACAATATTTATTCTATTTATTAATATTATTACTGAAATAATTATTGAATTTATAAAAATTAGAATAGGATTTTTTGAATGGACAGGGAGTCTTATTAACTTTACTTTTTTTTTATCAACAAATTGCAAAAGTTCACCACCACTTGTTATTAAATATGAACCAATATTATTTTCTGGCAAGTAATGTGCAATATCATAACAACCAGTTTCTGCACCTCCATAACCCAATTTAGGAATTACTTGTAGTACTTTTAATTTAGGCTGCATGTGATAATAATATTATATACCTAGTCAACGTAAATACTTTATATGAAAAAATATAAATTTCTAAGAATTTCTAAATATAAAAAGCTTAGATATATATCAAATAATTATAAAAAAAATCTCTACATAGTTTTTTTGCCAGGTTTTGCATCAGATATAGATGGCGATAAACCTAAGAAATTTTTAAATTTTAGTATTAAAAATAAATTAGGATTTTTAGCATTAGAATATTTTGGTCATGGCAGATCATCTGGGGAGTTTACGAAAGGTAATATTTCGAAATGGTCAAATGATGCAAAAACTACAATCAAAAAAATAGTTAAAAAAAATGATTTCATATTAATTGGATCAAGCATGGGTGGTTGGATTTCAATGTTAATGCACAGATATTTTAGTTCTCAAATTAAAGGATTTCTGGGTATTGGTTCTGCACCTGAATTTCTTACTAGAATCATGTGGAAAAAATTTCCTAAAAAAATAAAAAATGAAATTCTTAGAAAAGGAATGTCAAAAATTAAGAATGGTGATTACGAATATTTAATTACCAAACAACTTATATCAGATGGCAAAAAACCTCATAATAAGGTTCTTAATAAAAAATTGAATAATATAATTCCAATTACAATGATCCATGGACAAAAAGATGAAGTAGTTCCAATAAAATACTCAAGAATGGTATTAAAAACTTTTCCTAAAGCAGAAAAAAAACTTTTGATTATTAAAAATGGTGATCACAGTCTTTCCTCAAAAAAAAATTTAAATGTAATTTGTAAAGAATTACAAAAAATAATTAAAAAAATTAACTAGCCTTACCAACAATACTCTTATTAGTAATTGGATTTTCAAGTTTATCTATCATTTCTTTTGGACAGACCTGTAAAAAATTGTTTATTTCGATATCAAAATTTTCAATAATATTTTTAGAAACGTTAGACTCTGTTTCTTTAGAATGCTTGGAAACTAATTCTTTTAAATAATTTTTCCAATATACTGTTTCGGGGGTTTGCCAAATAATAGTTTCTGGATTTGCTTTTTTTGAAAATTGGTTTTTAGGGTCATATATAAAAGCCATTCCACCTGTCATACCTGCACCAAAATTATCTCCAACATCACCTAGTATAACAATTGATCCTCCTGTCATATACTCACATCCATTAGAATCACATCCTTCAATGACTGCAGTTGCACCTGAATTTCTTACTGCAAATCTCTCTCCAGCTTGTCCAGCTGCTAATAAAGTTCCTGACGTTGCACCATATAAAACTGTATTTCCAATAATTGTATTCTCATTTGATACTAAATTACTTTCCTCTGATAGTTTAACTATTACAGATGCACCTGATAAACCCTTTGCAACATAATCATTTGCGTCTCCTTTTAAAACTAGTTTAAGCCCTTTTATTCCAAAAGCTCCAAATGATTGTCCTGCTGATCCTTTAAAATTGAGTGAAAAAGTATTTTCCTCTAATTGATTATTCCCAAATTTTTTAAACAAGTGATAAGAAATTCTAGTTCCTACTGCTCTATCAGTATTTTTTATTTCATATGTTTTATCTAACGGAAAATTTTTATCTATTAAACTTTCTACCTCTGGCCAAATTTTTTGGTCTAGTGTATCTGGCACTTCGTTTATAATAGGTTTTTCGCAAAATCTTTTATTTTTCCCAGGATCAGCTTGAACAAATAACGGATTTAAATCTAAATCATCTAAATTTGGTGAGCCTTTGCTAACTTGTCTTAATAAATCGGTTCTACCAATAACTTCATTAAGTGTTGTAAAACCTAAACTTGCTAAAATTTCTCTTACTTCTTGTGCAATAAATGAAAATAAGTTTACTACCTTGTCAGGTGTTCCAGTAAATTTTTTTCTCAGTTCATCATCTTGAGTACAAACACCAACTGGACAAGTATTAGAATGACATTGTCTTACCATTATGCATCCCATGGCAACTAATGCTGTGGTTGCTACACCAAATTCTTCAGCACCCATCATTGCTGCAATGACTACATCTCTCCCAGTTTTAATTCCTCCATCTGTTCTCAAAGTAACAAGATGTCTAAGCTTATTTAAAGTTAGAACTTGATTTGCTTCTGTTAGTCCCATTTCCCATGGAATACCAACATATTTAACACTTGTTTGTGGAGTAGCTCCTGTTCCCCCGTTATGACCAGAAATTAAAATAATATCTGCTTTTGCCTTAGCTACCCCTGCAGCTATAGTTCCTATCCCAGATGATGCTACCAATTTTACACCAACTCTTGCTTTAGGATTAATTTGTTTTAGGTCATATATAAGTTGAGCTAAATCTTCAATTGAATAAATATCGTGATGTGGTGGTGGTGAAATTAAAGTTACTCCTGGGGTTGAATGTCTTAGCTTAGCAATTTCTTCTGTAACTTTAAAGCCAGGTAATTGTCCACCTTCACCAGGTTTTGCACCTTGTGCAATTTTAATTTCAATTTCATTACAGTTATTTAAGTAATTTATAGTTACACCAAATCTTGCAGATGCTATTTGTTTAACTCTGGAATTAGCGCTATCTCCATTATCTAAAATTTTAAATCTTTTTTCATCTTCTCCACCTTCACCGCTACATGAAGCTCCCTTTATTCTATTCATTCCCATAGCAAGAGTTTCATGTGCTTCTTTTGATAAGGCGCCGTGAGACATACTTCCACTTCCAAATCTTTTCATAATTTCACTAATTGGTTCAACTTTATCAATTTCTATTTCTTTTTGATTTTTAAAGTCAATCAAATCTCTCAAATTAATTGGCTTTAAACCATAAATACCTTTGGTATATTTTTTATAAGTATCATATGAATTAGATCCAACAGCAGCCTGCAAAAGATGGATTAATTTTCCTTGATATTGGTGTGTCTCTCCATTTTTTCTATATCTGTAAATCCCACCTATAGGTAAAATATTTGAATGAACATCAAAAGCATCTTTATGAATAGCTCTTATCTTTTTTTCTATACCACTCAAACCAATTCCAGAAATTTTGGAAATCACTCCAGGAAAATAATCTTTTACAATTGTCCTACTAAGTCCTACAGTTTCAAAATTACATCCTCCTCTATACGAACTTAAAACAGAAATACCCATTTTTGACATTATTTTTAGTAGACCAAAGTTTACAGATTTAATAAATCTAGCTACACACTCATCAAAAGAAAATTTACCGAAAAGTTTTTTAGAATGTCTTTGATATAAACTGTCAAAAGCAAGATATGGGTTTACAGTTGTTGCGCCAACGCCTATTAATGTAGCAAAAGAATGTGTATCAAGTGCATCTCCAGTTTGAACATTAATAGAAACACACCCTCTTAAGCCTAATTTTATTAAATAAGTATTTATAGCTCCAATACATAATAGCATTGGCATTGGTAATTTTGTTTCAGATACATTTTTGTCTGATAAAATAATCTGTGTAATCCCCTCTCTTACTGCTTTTTCAGCATCTCTTTTTAGTATTTCAATTGAATTTTCTAATGTTCCATCTTTACTAAATGTACAATCTAAAACTCTATGACTATCACCAAAGTATTTTACAAACTTCTCAAACTGAGTATTTGAAAGGATAGGACTATCTAGAACATATATGTTTTCCTCAGTAAGGTCAGAAAAATCAAGAATATTTCCGAGATTTCCAAATCTTGTTTTTAAACTCATAACTTTATTTTCTCTCAATGAGTCAATCGGCGGATTAGTTACTTGACTAAAGTTTTGCCTAAAATAATGATAAAGTGGTCTGTACTTATCTGATAGTACTGCAAGAGGAGTGTCATCTCCCATTGAACCAGTTGCTTCTTTAGCATCTTCAGCCATAGGATGTAGAATTAATTCTAAATCTTCAAGGCTATAACCAAAACAATGTTGAATTTTTTTTAAATCAGAACCTGAAAATTCATATTTTTCATTTTCAATAGTGAATTTTTTATCGAGTTCTATTATTTGGTTATTAAACTTTTTAAATTCTTTAGCCAAATAATTTTTAATTGCACTATTAGTATAAATTTTTCCTTTTTCAATTCTCACACCTAATATTTCACCAGGACCCAATCTTCCTTTTGAGACAATTTTTTTTTCATTTAGATCAATCATTCCTGTTTCAGATCCAGCAAATAAAAGTTTATCTCTTGTAATAGTATATCTAAGAGGTCTTAATCCATTTCTATCACTTCCAACAATCACCCACTCATTGTCTGTTGCTGCTACTGCAGCAGGTCCATCCCAAGGTTCCATTGTACTATTCAAAAAATTAAATAATTGCTGATGATCTTTTGACAAAACTTTACTTTTTTTAGACCAAGCATCAGGAATTAACATTAATTTTGCTAAAGGTGCTGAATGGCCTGAAATATTTAACAATTCAAAAACATTATCCAATGATGCAGAATCAGAATTACCAGCTGGGATAACAGGTTTTAAATTTTCCATATCATCAAAAAAGGAACTAAACATTTCCTCTTGGTGAATATTCATCCAATTAACATTTCCTTTTAAAGTGTTAATTTCTCCATTGTGCGCAATAGCTCTAAATGGTTGAGCTAAATCCCAACTTGGTGCTGTGTTAGTTGAAAATCTTTGATGAAAAATTGCATATCTTGAAATAAAACGCTCATCTTTTAAATCCAAGTAAAAATCTGAAAGTGCTTCAGCAAGAAACATTCCTTTGTAGATAATGGATTTTGAACTAAATGAGCAAATATAAAAATTATTTAATTGGCTTTTAATTGCCTCTTTCTCAATTTTTCTTCTACTCTCATACAATACTCTCTCTAAATTTTTGCCATTAATTGATTTGTCATTATGAGTAAAAAGAACTTGTGCAATTTCTGGTCTTGTTAACTCTGCTTTTTCCCCTAATACAGATGGATCTACTGGAACTTGTCTCCATCCATATATGTTAAAATTCTTTTTTGTAAGTTCGCTTTCAACTATTGTTCTACATTGCTCTTGACCACCAAAATCATTCCTAGGTAGAAAGATCATTCCTACACATAAATCTGAATTATCATGTTCGTGTCCAGTTACTTCTATTTTTTCAGCAAAAAAATCTCTGGGTATTTCAATATGTATTCCTGCACCATCACCAGTTTTTCCATCAGCATCTATAGCACCTCTATGCCAAACAGCTTTTAAAGCTTCAATTCCATACTCTACTACTTTTCTTGATTTAACACCTTCAGTCGAAGCGACTAGACCGACACCGCATGCATCATGTTCCATTGTTTCATCATAAACATGATTTTTTTTTAATAGTTCACGATTTTTCTTTTGTATATCCATTAAGCTACTTTCATTTTTTGTTTTGACTGTAGATAACTTTCAATAGATATAGCAGCATCTCTTCCATCTTTTATAGCCCAAACAACTAAAGATGCTCCTCTGACAATATCACCCGCAGCAAATACTCCAGATAAACTTGTTTCCATTGTGTCAAAATCAGCTTTAATTGTTCCCCATTCTGAAACTTTTAATTTGGGCTCTTGGAAAAGAATTGGTAAGTTCTCTGGGTCAAATCCTAGTGACTTAATTACTAAGTCTGCTTTTATTTCAAATTCTGAATTTTCTTCTACAACTGGTTTTCTTCTTCCACTTTCATCGGGATCCGTTAATTTCATCTTATCTACGATGATACTTTTTACTTTATTGGATCCTTTAAATTCCTTTGGATTACTCAACCACATAAATTCAACACCTTCTTCCTCAGCATTCCCCACTTCTCTAGCAGATCCAGGCATATTTTCTCTGTCTCTTCTATATAAACATTTTACAGACTTAGCTTTTTGTCTAATTGAAGTTCTTACACAATCCATTGCGGTATCTCCTCCACCAATAACTACAACATCTTTTCCTTCAGCATTTAATGTTCCGTTGTCAAACATTTCAACTTTATCTCCAAGACCTTTTTTGTTAGACGTAGTTAAAAACTCCATTGCTGGAAATATATTACTAAGGTCACTACCTGGCAGATTAACTTCTCTTGGTTTATAAACTCCAGTTGAAATTAGTAATGCATCATGTTTAATTCTAAGCTCTTCTAAAGTTGAATCTTTCCCAACTTCAAAATTTAGGACAAATTTTATTCCACCATCTTTTAAAAGTTTTATTCTTCTCTCAACTACATGTTTTTCTAATTTGAAGTTTGGAATACCATATATAAGCAATCCACCCGCTCTATCGTATCTATCGTATATTGTTACTTGGTATCCTTTTTTTCTTAATTCTTCTCCACAAGCTAAACCTGCTGGTCCAGCACCTATAATTCCGATACTCTGTTCATTTTCAATTTTAATATTAATTGGTTTAACCCAACCATTTTCCCACGCTTTATCAGTTAAATATTTTTCAACTGAACCAATTGTTACTGTTCCATGTCCCGATTGCTCAATAACACAATTTCCTTCACATAACCTATCTTGTGGGCATATTCTTCCACAAACTTCCGGCATATTATTGGTACTTTGGGATAGATGGTAAGCTTCTTCATACCTTCCCTCTGCAGTTAACTTTAACCAATCAGGTATATTGTTACTTAATGGACAGTGAACCTGACAAAAAGGAACACCGCACTGAGAACATCTACTTGATTGTTCTTTAGCTTTTTCATGAATAAACTCTTGATAAATCTCTCCAAAATCCTCTTTTCTTTGTGATTTATCTCTTTTAGGTGGATTTTGTTGACCTATATCTACAAACTTAAGCATTTTATTTGTCATTTGAGTCGGCTTATACACCAGAAGCATAAATCCTTAAAGTATTACTAGGTAATATATGCTGACATATATTTTCAAAAAACATTGATTTTTCTTTATTTTCTATTTTATGCATAGTTGATATGCATTTAAGGGATTGCCTTATTTAGGTAATCTTTTAACTATCTATTTAGAGTCCTTAATGATTTCAAAATATATAGAAGCATCAATTTTAGCATTTGTACAAGGTTTTTCGGAATTTATACCGGTAAGCTCCTCTGCCCACCTTATAATTATATCAAAAATATCAAACTTTAGTATTAGTTCGCTTCAACTGGATATTAGTCTTCACTTAGGTTCCCTTTTGGCAATTATTTTTTATTTTAGAAAGGATTTAGTAAATATTTTAGGAAATAAGTCTTTATTATTACTTATAATTTTAGGTTCTTTACCATTAGTTATTGTTGGTTATTTTATTTATACATCAGGGCTAATTGAAAATTTAAGAAATTTAAAAGTTATAGCATGGACAACATTAATATTTGGTATTTTATTATTTATTGCAGACCGATCTAGTATTAAAAATAAAATTGATACCAGTTTAAGTTTAAAAAATATTTTAATCATTGGTATTTTTCAAACTTTAGCCGTTATACCTGGTGTAAGCAGATCGGGTATAATAATTACAGCTTCAAGGTTTTTAAATTTCGATAGAGTAGATTCTTCAAAAATATCTTTTTACCTATCAATACCTGCATTAGCGGGAGCAAGTATACTTAGTTTGAATGACGTGATGAATGAAAATATAGATTTAAACATATTATTTTTATATTCAATAATATTTTCATTTATCGTTTCTTATTTAACAATCAAATATTTTTTAATTTATGTAAAAAATTTTAATTTAAATATTTTTGTTTATTACAGAACTTTTCTTGCTTTAATTCTTTTTGTAATTGCTTATAGCTAATTTTTAGAACTAGGTGAAATTTGAGAAGAAATTACCGCAATCAATATTAATAAACATCCAATCATGTTATTAGTACTTAAAAATTGATTGAGAATAATCCATCCTGCTACAGCTGCAAATACTCCCTCAAGAGAATAGATAATTGCTGCTGGTGCTTCTTCTATATTTTTTTGTGCGTACATTTGTAATGTAAAGGCTATACCGCCTGATAATGCTCCTGCGTAAAGAATAGAACTGCTTTCCATTAATATTTTTGAAATATTTATTTCTTCAAAAATAAAAGAAAAGATTAACGAAAGTGTTGCAACAAATAATGCTTGAAGTGCAGCATAAAACATTGGAATATCAAATTCCTCCATGAACTTACCTGCAAAAATTATATGCAAAGCCCAAAATACTGAGCACAATATAACTAGACCATCACCTAACATAATTTCTGAGTTAGAAAAATCACTTAGAAGGTATACACCAAGAATACAAAGACCAATTGCTGGCCATATACTCCAATGAACTTTTTTGGAGTAGATGAAAAATAACAAAATTGGAACTATTGGTACGTAAAACACTGTAAAAAAAGCTGCATTTGCAATATTTGTAT
>PYIK01055509.1_pt1 | contig 11146 bp, 11 predicted proteins | sample 3578011 | NCBI WGS metagenome assembly PYIK01 (sample SAMN08408022, study PRJNA431606) | Marine metagenome isolate SA_KN192-05_S13_70m, whole genome shotgun... | biome: marine; feature: oceanic pelagic zone; material: water; isolation source: 70 m water sample, 0.2-0.8 um fraction ... | reverse complement strand
ATAAAAACACATTAGCCCCGTCAGGTTTTCTGCCGAAACAGAATCCCTTTCGGGGCTGTGCAGTTTAACGTCGTTTCCTAAGTCATCCCCTGAAGGACTTCCTTGGTTCCGGTACCTTTCCCGATCTGGCTTTCGCCATTTCGACCTTCCCACTTTTGCTTTCTTCTCCTGAGAGTTTCTGCTTTGGTGTTTTGGTTCGCTTTCCCCCTAAGGGTCTTGCTCTTCTAGGCCTTCCTTCCCTTCCTCCTAAGATTCCGAGTTGGTTGTTCTGTCTGGATTTCCGCCCTAAGGCTTCTTTCCTTTCAGTTGATTCTCTACCGAAGTAGATCCTCACCGCTAAACCTGTTCCGATGGCCGTTCATACCTTCCGATGGCCGAGCCTACCCGGGTTTCGATGCTGCCACCGCTTCCCGTTTGGTTTGCCATTTTCTTGTATGCCGTTGTCACCGGCGTGTAGACACAATTACATTTTGTTTTGAATATGTCAAGCGATTTTTTAAAATCCTCAGCTTTTCCCCAGCATTATTTTGAAATCCCCAAGATGGGATAAATTACCCACAATATTTCCACAGCTTGACGGTCATTCAGATGCAAATATTTGGCTAGGGTCTTCAAAGAACTTAAATTCTAGAGCATTCCCGGAGGGGTCTCGAAGAAACATCGTCCATTGCTCGCCTGGTTGGCCTTTGAATTTGAGATGTGGAGCAATTTCAAATGGCCATTTACTCTCTGTTAGTTTATGAATTAATATTTTCCAGCCTATTTCGTCAAGAATTATCCCAAAATGAGGGACAGGAACAAGATCACCATCGACGAGATTATCTATTGTTCCTAAAGCCTCAGAATTATGATCAACAAGATGGGCTACAAGTTGATGGCCGAAAAAATTGAAGTCAACCCAACTCTCATCAGAGCGACCTTCACTGGCGCCCAGAATTTCGACATAGAATTCTCTCGATTCTTGTAAGTCCCTGACGGGGATTGCAAGATGAAACTTTAAATCGGACATCACGCCCACTGGTTTCGGTGAACTAAAACATCCTTGAGTACTTGTGGCTTGTCAGTCATGATTCCGTCTACACCCAAATCTAATAAACGGTTCATCTCATCAGGCTCATTAATTGTCCAAGCGTGGATTACTTTTCCCATAGAATGAACTCGGTGAATGAAGGTTTCTGTGATTAATGGGACTCCCTTCATAGTCACAGGGACTTGCACACATTGCCCATTCGATATGGAGGAATTGTTCGTAAATTTCCCCACCCGTATCCTTGCTATTCCTGAAGGGCCAATTCCCATGCATAGATTATTTCCAACTAGTCCGGAAATAGTCTGGTTTCTTTTGTCGGAGAAAGAAGACACACAAACGCGAGATGCTGATCCTGTATCCTTAATTGCATCAGCAAGCGGTTCTGCAACGCGGTCACTTTTCGGATCGATATTAAACCGTGCAGTTGGGAACTCTGATAGAAGCTCTTTAAGAAGAGGAATTTCCGATTTGCCTCCGATCAAAGCACCTTTGATGATGGATAGGGGGGTATTAGAGATCTGTCCAGAAAGGTTCGTGACACGATCAAGGACATCATCGTGAAATGCAATCACGTGTCCGTCTGAGGTCAAATGTACATCGGTTTCAAGGTATCTGTAGCCGATGTTGATTGCCGATTGGAATGCCGCCATTGAATTTTCAGGGGCGTCTAGGGCGCCTCCCCTGTGAGCAAACGCAATAGGAAAATCTACATCAAGGTAATCAAATCTGTCTATCAATTTTTCTTCCTTTTTAAATTGTCTACAAACAAAGCATGGTGGTGGTTGTCCAAAGACACAAATTCAATCTGATACCCCCTAATCGGGTGGAAGATGGATACCGTTAAAGGATGGAAAGACGCACAAAAATAATTGCAACGATTGGGCCTGCAAGTGATAGTGAAACAACTTTGCGGCAGCTTGTCGATGCCGGAATGGATGTTGCAAGACTGGGGCTAGCACATGGAACCCTAGATGAAGCATTAGAGCGATATCGAAGAGTACGAAAGATCTCCAAAGATATGGGGAAACGAGTTGGGATCTTAGTCGATCTTCCTGGGCCAAAGATACGATCGGCTCCTTTTCCGGGTGAGGGATCTCTTTTGGAAAAAGGGAGTGCTATTAAACTAATACCTGGCGGCAAACAGTCCTCAGAAAGTATTGTCGAAGTAGATTACGAAAGCGTTCTTGAAGATTTAGTTCCAGGTGATGTGATCCCATTCGGGGATGGACAAGTCGTGGTGCGTGTCGAAACCATAGGAAAAGACGAAGCAGAGGCAACAGTTACAAGCGGAGGCATCCTCCACGGGCGCCCTGGAATTCGAATACCGTCTGAGAGGCTCAGTTTACCAACCCCCACGGATGACGACCTTTATAAATTAGATGCATTCGTTGAGGAAGGCGTCGATATGGTGGCCGTTTCGTATGTGCGGTCAGCTCACGATGTGAGGAGGGTGGGGACGGAGCCGCACCCAAGAGGGCCACTTGTAGTGGCTAAAATTGAAACGCGAGCAGCTGTTGAAAACCTTACAGGTATTATTGAAGCATCTGCAGCAATAATGGTCGCTCGAGGAGACCTAGGTACAGAATTCGAGATTGCGGATCTTCCACATCTGCAAAAAAAGATCATCGCTGAATGTATAGCCGGTGGGTTGCCAGTTATTACTGCCACTCAAATGCTGGATTCAATGATTAACACCTCTTCGCCGACTAGAGCTGAGGCGTCAGATGTGGCCAATGCTGTTTTTGATGGAACATCAGCTGTGATGCTTTCGGGAGAAACCGCAATTGGTAGTTATCCTGTTGAAAGTGTCGAAACGATGGCTCGTATCGCTGAAAGAGCTGACCAGTCATTTGATTTTGGCCGTTGGGCGGAAAGAGTTGCTGAACTCCGCCAATCAAGCGACGCTGAATCTGGGAATGGAGGCTCTCAAGGAATAACTGATGCTATGACTTTGGCTACGTGGAGAGCTGCAAATGAACTTGACTTGGCTGCCCTCCTCTGCATTTCAGGTTCCGGTTTTACCGTCCGATCGATGGCACGATTTAGACCAAATGTTCCGATCTTGGGTATGACTATGGACGAGCGAACTGCTCAGCAGCTTACTTTGAGTTGGGGTGTAACGCCTTTTTGTATTGAAGCAGCAATGGGCTATGAAGAGCGCATTGGTAATGCTATTGCTACTGCCAAATCAGAAGGGATTCTCCAGAGTAATGATTTAATTGGTGTGCTCGCTGGGATAACTGGAGATTCGCCTGCCACAGATGTTCTTAGGATTATGAGAGTTGTTTAGTGGGATGGAAAGGAAAGAAAATGAGTAATGTTTCGATCTCTAGAGAGGGGCTTCCTGAAACAGTTTTGCCGCCAGAGAACCCTGAAATAGTTGAACTCTTGGATGCCGCTTTGAAATTAGACGATCAGGGTCTTCGACGCGAAGAACTTAACCAAGTCGCTGGAAGATTCCCTTCTTCAATTGAGGTTTGGAAAACGATGGGTTTAGCTGGTCGGGATATCATAGAGTCCTATGCTGCATTCCGCGTCGGGTATCACCGAGGGTTAGATGCTTTAAGGAAGAATGGATGGCGCGGATCGGGATACGTCCGTTGGGAACACCCAAGCAATAGGGCTTTTTTGGAATGTTTATCTGGGCTGCAAAGGATCTCTGAACAGATTGGCGATTTTACAGAGTCAGAACGGTGCGGAATCTTTCTTCTTCAACTAGACCCAGAAATGCCTGTCAATCGTTAGCTATTGAAAATAATTAAATGGATCGTATGAGTTTTTCAGGCATAGTTCTAAATGGCGGCAGATCCTCGAGAATGGGAATTCCGAAGGGGGAAATGGACTTTCTCGGCCGTCCATTAATAGAAAGATCTATCGATGCTTTGGTAGAAGCAGGAGCATCTGAAGTGATAATTGTTGGGGGGAAACCGTTTGTAGCGAATGCCAAAGGTGTGCGGTCTGTCGAGGATGTATACCCAGATGAAGGACCTCTGGGGGGCCTTATAACTGGACTGCTGAATGCGCGCATGGATCAGGCTGTGGTTTTATCTAACGATTTGATGTCCATCGATGGTTCCACCATTAGGAGAATTCTTGATTTCGGTCAACTGGCTGACCTGGCGATTCCCATGGCTGGTGGAGTCCCTCAGGTATTAACTGCATTGTGGAAAGTATCTTGTTTAAAGGTTCTAGAATCGGCGTTCAAATCTGGCTCGCGATCGCTCAAAAGTGTTATTGGAAATTTAGATGTTGAAGAAATCTTAGAATTAGATGATGCTAAATTTGTCAATGCCAATACACAATCTGACATTATCGAATACACCGCGACCTTGGAGGGAACTATTGAGTGAAGGAATGAACAAGCCGTTGGTAAGCGAAATTACTGTTGAGGACCTCAAGGAAATTGCAGACGAGAGCATCGTTATCGACGTCCGTGAAGAGTATGAATTCATAGAGGTAAGAGCTACTGGGGTTAAATTACTTCCTCTCGAGCAGATTCCTGATGCTGCTTCGACTCTTCCTAAAGAGAAACAAATATTTATAATTTGTGCCTCTGGAAACAGATCAATGGTTGCATGTGAGTATTTAAACTCCAAAGGGTTCGACGCAGTGAATGTAATTGGTGGAACTATTGCATGGAATGCAGCTGGATTCCCAGTGCGTAGCGGCCCATTTGAGGACACTGAAGTTTTTCAGTAACTATGACGAATTCGGGTAGTGCTAAATTAATTACTGATAGCAGCGAATTGCTGTCAGTGATAGACCATTGTTTTAAGCTCGAAGCATATGCGTTAGATACAGAATTTCATCGAGAGAAAAGCTACTATCCGAAACTGGCGCTCATCCAGATAAATTTTGGAACTGGAGTGGCGTTGCTTGATCCAACAGCTATTTCGCTTAGCCCACTTCAAGAACTATTTAACTCGCAGCAAGTAGCTGTCATGCATGCATGCGCTCAAGATCTTGAGGTGCTTCAGCATTACTGTAAGGCTATGCCCAAAGAAATATTCGATACGCAAATAGCTGCAGGTTTTCTTGGGCTCCGTACCCCTTCATTGTCAGCGCTTCATGAGAGGTTCTTGAAGAAAAAATTGCCAAAAGGTGAACGCTTGACCGATTGGCTTCAACGCCCTTTGTCAAAGCGTCAAATAGAATATGCGGCTGCGGACGTGGCTGATCTATTAGAGATCTACGAGATCCTTACAGATGAACTGATCAATCGTAGAAGACTTGATTGGGCCAAAGACGAGTTTGATGTAATTAAGAGTCGAATGAACGCCTCGAAAGACCCAAGCGAGTCTTGGGTCCGAATAAAAGAGACCCGGCATTTGGGGACTACAGGAAGAGGGGTCGCCCAGACAATTGCTGAATGGAGAGAAACCGAAGCTCAGTCTCTTGATATCCCTGCGCGGTTTATCCTTTCGGATATAGCAGTGGTAAGTATTTCTCAGAGGTTGCCCAAAACTATTGATGAGCTGCTCGCCGTTAGAGGGGTAGACAAGAAACGATTTAATGGTACTCGTGCACGAAAAATGTTAGAACTCGTCTCACATGGGAAAGGTAAAAAAGTTGATATCCCTTCAGAAAGGAACGAGAAGCAACTAGATCCAAATTTACGACCAGCTGTTGCCCTAATTTCCGCATGGCTAGCACAATTCGCAAAGGACAGTGATTTAGATCCATCTCTTCTTGGAACTAGAGCAGATATCGAAACACTATTGCGTGGCGATAGCCAGTCAAGACTTTCTGAGGGGTGGCGGCATGATTACGTTGGAGTTCCGATTCAAAAGCTAGTGGAAGGCTCCGCTTCTTTAGCATTTGTTGATGGCCGCTTGCGTATGGAAGATCGCTAGCAAGTAGTATTAAAATCGCAGAGTGGATTGATATACTTTCCAATTCATACGATTTATTGAGATAAGTTTCCGGTTAATAATCTTGGAGGCAGGATGAAAAAAGGGCGTCATCGTCGTTACGAAGAAGCAAGGGCCCTTAAGCAGACAAACGATGCTCTGGATGACTTATTTGCAGACAATGAAGACCCTTGCATCGAGTGTGATGCTCTTCCAGGGCAAGATCATAAGGATTGGTGCCTAGCAGAAATAAATTCTAAGAAAGAAGATACCGAAGATACCACCAACGACTTTTTCCCTTCTTAGCAAGTTACTCAGCTACGACAGGTATTTTCTTTCGACGAACTAAATTTTTATCTGAATCGTCAATGATTTCGTACAAGGTGGTGCGTTGTCTCAATGTCCGGTTTAGCGGCTGGCACAAAAGGTCAAAGTCCCTGTTATCCACCGCTTGCCCATGGCGAGCTCCAGCAGCCCGAGAGATGTTTTCACCGTTTAAAGTCCCGCCCACGTCGTTCACTCCGGCTTGAAGCATCTGCGACATTCCCTCAAGGCCAATCTTCACCCATGACGCTTGGATATTCTCGATATACCCATGATAGGCAATTCTGGCTACTGCGTGGACAAGGAGGGTTTCTCTGAAGGTCGGACCCCGTCTGGCGCCCTTTCGAAGGTAAATAGGTGATGCCATATGAACGAATGGCAAACCTACAAATTCCGTAAAGCCTCGGGTTTCTTTTTGTAGTGATCGTGTTTTGATAAAATGTTTCGCCCAATGTTCAGGGTTCTCGACACTTCCAAACATCATTGTGACGTTTGATCGTAACCCAACCTGATGAGCGATTCTATGCGCTTCGAGCCATTCTTCAGAGTTAATTTTATCTGGGCATAAAACTTCCCGAATATTATCGTCGAGAATTTCTGCGGCTGTTCCAGGTAATGACTTTAGTCCAGCCGAGACTGCGCGCTTTAAGTAAGAATCAAGTGATTCTCCGAGTCTCTTAGCTCCTTCCGTGACTTCAAGAGCAGTAAATCCATGGATATGTATATCAGGAAGTTCATCGTGTAATGTTTTGCACATGTCAATGTAGTAGTTTCCATCAAAATCTGGATGAATTCCACCTTGTAAACAGACTTCGGTGGCTCCATTTGCATGGGCTTCTGAGGCACGGGCAACTACTTCTTCTAAAGAGTGTAAGTATGGCTTACCGCGAAGATTTAGCGATAAAGGCCCTTTGGAGAAACCGCAAAACCGGCACTTGAATGTGCAAACATTTGTGTAGTTTATGTTGCAGTTTGAGACATAAGTAACGTCGTCTCCGTTAACTTCTTTTCGAAGAATGTCAGCGCAATTTACGATAGAGCGAACTTGGGCCCCACGAGCACGGAAGAGGGAAACTATCTGAGGTAAGTCAACCTCTTGTCCCATTAGTACTCCTTCGATAATCTCGTCGATCTCAGTGGACGCTTTAGCTTGGGTCGAGAGGAGATTTGCTGGAATTGTTGAAGACCCTGAATACCATTGAGTGGAATCTTCACCTACTTGCGCGACTTCTGCGCCATCGTCGACGTTAGTTATAAATTTGATTTTTTCTGGAAAGACGGCTCCAGGGTCATCACGCCCGAGCCATTCACTGTCAGAACGGTCGAGAACAGGAAAGTGAAGGTTTGGGTGGAGCCACGTTTCAGATTCCTTTGCATATTCAGGATAGATTGTTAGCCGCGGGGCAATGAAATGACCAAGATTCTCTGAAACTTTTGAAATTTTCTCCAGCGCAGGCCATGGCCGCTCGGGATTAACATGGTCTGCCGTTACTGGAGAGACCCCACCCCAGTCATCTATGCCAGCCTTTAAAAGAATTCCGAAATCGTCAGAAAGGTTTGGAGGGGCCTGAAGGTGAATATCTTCAGGCAAAATTATTCTCGCCAGTGCTATCGCCTCAAGGTATTCGTCTGAGGGGCATGGCTTCTCTTTGTGCATTCTAGTTCCGGGTTTTGGAAGAAAGTTCTGAACGATGACTTCCTGAATATGGCCAAACTCTCGATGTATATCGGCGATCACTTCGAGTGCATCAATGCGATCTTGCTTTGATTCTCCTATTCCGACAAGTACGCCAGTTGTGAATGGAATTTTTAATTCACCAGCAGCTTTTAGAGTTTCTATCCTTCTCCAAGGTTCCTTGTCTGGGGATCCTTGATGGCATTCAAGGTCAGGATTGAGTGACTCTATCATCATTCCCTGTGAAGGGGAGACTTCGCGAAGATCGGACAGCTCTTCTGAAGAGATAGCGCCAGCATTAGCATGGGGGAGCAACCCTGTTTCTTCAATGACTAGTTTAGCCATTTCATATAAGTAATGAATAGTACTGTCGTACCCGTTAGAAGTAAGCCATTTCTGGGCAGTTGGGTAACGAAGCTCTGGCTTTTCACCAAGTGTGAATAAGGCTTCATGACATCCGGAGCGGGCACCCTCTGAAGCGATCTTTAGAATTTGTTCTGGGGAGAGATAAGGGGCGTCTAGCCTTGCTGGAGGCTGGGCAAAGGTGCAGTATCCGCATTTATCGCGACATAAATGGGTAAGAGGAATAAAAACTTTAGGGGAGTATGTGACTCTCTTTCCGAAAGAAGCATTACGTATTTTTTGAGCTTCTTCAAGCAAGATTGCTATAGGTGCAGAGTTCAGTTCGTTCATGCGGACTTCGATAGTTGATGGCGTTCACCCGGACGGCTTGATATTTGGTCTGTATTTACGTGTACGTTACATGTTGGGCAATGAGTTATTTGCTCTAGAGCGGTGTCGCATGGAGAGTGTGTGAGAATCGTCGGGGGTTCGCCGTCTGCGTACCAGCGGTCACCCCAGTGCATAAGTGCAATAAGGGATGGGGAGAGATCGCGACCTTTATGAGTTAAAAAATACTCGTTTCTTATTGGCTTCACTTGATATGGCTGTTGTTCGACAATTCCAGCTTGATGTAGCTTGCTTAAACGGTCACTTAGAATATTTTTTGCTATTCCTAGGTCTTTGCGCAATTCCTCGAACCGCCGAACACCTCGGAATAAATCACGGAGGATCAGTAGCGACCACCGGTCACCGATGACAGATAGCGTCATCTCGATAGAGCATTCACTAGAGTTATTAGGCACGTGGCGATGGTAGCACGTGAGTTGCAAAAAGCAACCGACTATAAAATCAACGATTCAGCTTTCTCTTGAAGAGTTGTAAGTAAATTTTCAAAGGAAGTTTCGAAAGCCTTTACTCCTTCATCTTCAAGCTTGTCAGCAACTTCCTGAAGGTCAATTCCCAAAGTTTCGACAGTCTGGAGAACTCTCTCAGCATTGTCGAATGATGAATCTACTGATCTGTTGAGCGTCCCGTGGTCTATAAATGCGGCCAATGTATTATCGGGAAGCGTGTTGACAGTGTTCGGGCCAATTAGCTCGTCAACGTACATGGTGTCAGGGTATTTAGGGTTTTTCGTTGAGGTGGAGGCCCATAAGGGTCGTTGTAGCTGAGCACCGCGGGCTTTGAGCGCCAGCCAACGATCACTATTAAATTCACTCAAAAATAGTTTGTATGCTAGTTGGCCCTGGGCAACAGCTGTTTGTCCTTTGAGGTTTAGTGCAGTTTCCGAACCGATCTGATCCAGACGCGAATCGACTTCAGTTTCTGTTCGAGAGATAAAGAAAGAAGCGACAGAGGAGATATGGCTAAGATCGCCATCTGCCATCTCTAAGCCAGACATGTAAGCATCAATTACTTCTGCATACCTTTGAATCGAGAATAGTAAAGTGACGTTAATTGAGCGGCCTTCACTAATCATTTGGGTTATAGCAGGAAGCCCCTCACTAGTGCCGGGAATCTTAATATAGAGATTTGGTCTATTGATCTGGTCATCGAGTGTCCTTGCAGCATCAATGGTGGCGCTTGTGTTGCGTGCAAGTCGAGGATCTACTTCTACCGATACATAACCATCAACACCATTGCTAGATTCATGAACTGGTTTAAGAATTTCAAGGGCATCCGATATGTCCTTCCGAACCAGTTGCCAATATGCTTCTTCAACAGAATGGCCTTCTTTGATTAAAGAGCCAAACTGGTTATCATAAGCTTCCGAGTCTGAGATCGCCTTCTCAAAAATAGATGGATTAGAAGTCAAACCTCTGACTCCCTTTTGGACCCAATTGTGAAGCTCTCCTGATTCAATCCACTCCCGCTTTAAGTTATCGAGCCAAGGGCTTTGACCATATTTCTCAAATAACTGGGTTAAAGCAGGCATCAAGAAATGGCCTTCTGAATAGTTTCGTGGTTCATGCCAAGCTTCTCCATAGCAATATTCCCAGGCGCGGATGACCCGAAACGGTCAATGCCGACATGTTTATTGGCGAACTCTGCCCAGCCCAATGTAATCCCCGCCTCTACAGAGATTGAAAGATCAGCGGATTCAATTAGGGAATCATTAGATCTAGCTAGTTCCCAACTTGGCATCGAAATTACTTTTACCGCATGACTGTCGGCAAAATCGAGGCAGAGCGAAACCTCTGAACCAGTAGCTATGAGTGTTGCGACAGGAGATGCGTGATCACGAAGAACGTACATGCCGGTTTGTGCTTTTTCTACATCAGTTTCTTTAAGTATTGGAAGGTTCTGCCGAGAAAGAATTAATGCAGTTGGGCCATCATGATTCAAAGCTGTCTTCCAAGCAGCAACAGTCTCCTTAGCATCTGCTGGACGAATAACAAGTAGGCCGGGTATAGCTCGGAGTGACATGATCTGCTCAACAGGCTGATGTGTCGGCCCATCCTCGCCAACGCCCACAGAGTCATGGGTGAATGAATAAATAACTTTAGCTTGAGTCAGTGCAGCCAGCCGTATGGCTGGACGCATATAGTCGCTGAAGACAAGAAAAGTTCCTCCAATAGGAACGATGCCGCTATGGAGGGCTATTCCGTTCATAATTGCCCCCATAGCATGTTCTCTTACGCCAAAGTAAAGTTGTTTCCCTGATGGGGTTTCGGGGGACAGGCGATCCGTATTTTTTAGCGCAGTTCCCGTATTGCCTGTAAGATCAGCCCCACCTGCGATAATACTAAGACTTTGTGCAACCTCATTCAAACAATGGCCACTGGCGACGCGTGTTGCTACCGAATCACCAATCTGTGATTCATATTGGGATTGGAGGCTGCTGAGATCCCAGTTCCCAAGGTGGTCTTTAGGATCCCAAGTTGTCGACGAGGCTTCCTCTGAATACCTAGAACCAGAATTTCT
>PYIK01249724.1_pt1 | contig 11182 bp, 7 predicted proteins | sample 3578011 | NCBI WGS metagenome assembly PYIK01 (sample SAMN08408022, study PRJNA431606) | Marine metagenome isolate SA_KN192-05_S13_70m, whole genome shotgun... | biome: marine; feature: oceanic pelagic zone; material: water; isolation source: 70 m water sample, 0.2-0.8 um fraction ... | reverse complement strand
CTAATGTCTGAAAATATTTTAGAGATAAATAATTTAAGTAAATATTTTGGTGGATTAGCTGCTGTTTCAGATTGTTCAATTAAAGTAAAAAGAGGAACAATTACAGGAATCAAAAAACCAGCTTTTGGATTTGAAATTTATCCAGAAAAAATTTCATTACTTACAAAGAATCCAAAAATTAAAAAAACGAGCAAATTCCCTCTATCAACTCGAGACATTAATATTGTCATAGATAAATCAATTGCTTATCAAAAAATTGAAAGCTTGATTGCTAAAGGTAAAATAAAGTATCTAACTTCATTTAGCCTCATTAATACATTTGAAGGAAAAGATATCCCTAAAGGCTCTATCAGCATGACATTTAGATTTATTTTTCAAAGTAATTCAATGTCATTGACCGAGTCGGATATCTCATTATCAATGAAGAAAATTACTGCAATCTTGATTAAATCATTTCAAGTTAGTTTAAGAAGCTAGTTTCATCTGCTTTATATAAATACACTCTTTAGGCTTTAATTTGATATAATCTAGCTAATTTTCAATCATAAATTTAAAGGTAATTAGATCTAAAATGAGTAATAAATTTTCTTTTGTCATATTTTTCTTTTTTATTTTATTTGCTATCAACATCTCTGCTCAACAAGAGCAAATGGATGAAGATTTTCTAAAAAGCCTACCAGATGATATTAGAAATGATTTTATACGTGAGATGGGAGAGAACAATACTGTTAAAGATGAGGTATACCAAGCACCTAGAACATCCATTGAAACCCTTGAATCAAATTTAGAGCAAATTCAACTTCAACTTAAACAAATTGAAAGAAGTATTGATGATGAAAAAAGTAGCAACAAACTTCAAAGATTTGGGCCTGACTTCTTTAATTCTACTCAGTCTACTTTTATGCCAATCAATGAACCTAATTTTTCTGGTAACTATGTTGTAGATAGAGGCGATACACTTAAAATACAATTAGTTGGCCAAAGAAATGAACCTATAAGCGCAGTAATTCAGCAAGATGGAAGCATTAATATACCCGAGGTTGCAGCAATTTATGTTGCAGGATTATCCTTAAGAGAAGCCGGAGTAGTCATACAAGCAGCTCTTTCAGAATCCTTCATTGGTATCAAATCATTCACCACTTTAACTAACATGAGGAATATCAATCTTTTAGTGATAGGAAATACCGAGAGTCCTGGAGTATATACATTCAATGGTGGTTCAAATGTATTATCGGTATTAAATGCTTCTGGGGGAGTAAGTGAGCAGGGATCTTTTAGATCAGTTCTAGTGAAAAGAAATAATGAAGTCTTAGAAGAAATTGATTTATATGATGTATTAATTAATGGAAATTTAAAATTTACTCATGGTTTAAGAAGTGGCGACGCGGTAATTATTCAATCTAAAGGGCCTGAAATCAGCATATCTGGAGGCGTTAATAATCCTGGTATATATGAAATTAACAAATCAGGTGAATCTGCATTTGATATGATCAGGTATGCTGGCGGATTAATTCCTGGCGTAACTGAAAATATCATAATAGAAAGAAAAACTAACGGTTCAAAGAGAGTAATTGAGGTTAGTATCGATGATCTTCAAAATTTTAATGTTATTAATGGAGATGATATAAAAGTTCCAAGTTATGCCTCTGCCTCAAACCCTATACATACAGTAGAGCTATCTGGAGAAGTAATGTTGCCAGGTAAATATACTATAGGTGATGGTGAGACTCTTACTAGCGTAATAGATAGAGCAGCTGGCTATACCAATAATGCATATGCTTTTGGTGGAGTGCTTACCCGAGAAACTGCGAAGGAAATAGAGAGAGAAATCAACGAAAGAATTTACCAAGACATGATTAAATTTATTGCAACTTCAGCTAATGCTAAAGAGATTGTGTCTGGTGGCGGTAATACCTTGCCTCTAATACTTAGCGAATTTAAAAATGTTCAGCCTGTTGGGCGGGTAACAGCTGAGTTTGATCTTACTAGACTTAAAATTAACAAGGATTTAGATACTAAATTACAAGATGGAGATCATATTCATATTCCTGCATATTCTCAAGAAATATATGTTTTGGGTGAGGTCTTAACCCCTGGAGCAAGGCTTTATGATCCAAATGCTAAAGCAAAAGATTATATTAATAAATCTGGTGGACTTGGTATTTATGGTGATAAAAAAAGAATTGTGATCATAGCGCCTAATGGAGATTCTTATCTTTGGGAAGATTCTTTATTTGGATTTCAGGATTCAAAATTTGATATTATTCCAGGTACAGTAATATATATTCCAAGAGAAATTGGAAAAATGAATGGTCTGAATTATGCCTCAGCGATAGCGCCTATATTTAGCTCTTTGGCTTTAAGCTTAGCTTCATTAAACTCTATCAATAACTAACAGAGCATTTCATTTTTGAATCTAGACCAAGTTTTGTATAAATTTTTATTGATTTGATAAAGTTACTCTGGTGATATTCAAAAATTTTAAACCACATTTTTTCTTATACTTAGCGCTCATTAATACAAACCTTAGCGCTGCGCTTAGTGAATATATATATCCCAATCAGAAGCCTTCTTTCTCAAACTATGGAACCATAGGCTTGATGCAGAATCCAAATGCCAGATTCCATGAGGAAGGCACAGTAGGTTTTTCATACTCAATTATGCAACCTTACTTAAGAGGATCAATAGTTGCATATCCATTTGATTGGATGGAAGCATCTTATCAATATGCTGATATTAATAATCAGCTATACAGTCAATCATTTGCATTTAGCGGGAATCAAACATTTAAAGATAAAGGCTTTGACGTAAAATTAAGATTGCTGAAAGAGTCCGAATTTTTACCTCAAGTTGCTGTCGGTTTTAGAGATTTTGCTGGGACAGGAATTTTTGCATCAGAATATATAGTCGGATCTAAATTTATTAAAGATTTATCAATACCCTTTCAAGACTCACAAATACCTATCGGCCATATTGATCTAACATTTGGACTAGGGTGGGGTGTTTTGGCAGGTAATGATGTAAAAAAAAATCCATTTACTAGTCTAGGCGATAGGTTCAGGGTTAGAGAGAATGTTTCCGGTACTAAGGGTGGAGAAGTAACTTTTGATTCATTTTTTAGTGGAAAAATGGGAACATTTGGCGGTATTGAGCTTTATATGCCATATATAAATGGTGCAAGATTAAAATTTGAATATGATGGTATTGATTATTCCGAAGAAGGATTTCCCCCAGTATGGCAAAAAAGTAAATTTAATTTTGGAGTTACTTATCCAGTAAGCGAGAATTTTTTTCTAAAACTTGGATTAGTTAGAGGTAATACTCTCAATATTGGATTTTCATACACAGGGACATATGCTGAGAAGGAGCCCTTTATTCCCAAAAATGATCCTCATACCCCAGTTCCAAATGCAAACATTGAAAAGCAAGTTAATACAGATAATCTAGATTTTTTATATCTTTCATCGCTTCGTCATATGAATGCAAGAAATATTAACTTACAAGCAGCTACTTTAGATAAAGAAAATGCTACTTACGAGGTTGTGTATGCACAAAACAGGCATTCAAGTTATACCCGCGCAGCTGGAAGAGTAGCCAAGGTTTTGGATGAGATATCACCAGATTTTGTAGAGGTTTTTAAAATTACAAATATTAATGCAAATATGGCATTGCACACTATTAATTTATCTAGAGATAGATTTACTCGACACAATCCAGAGCCTATAAAAAATTTAACAATTAAAGAAGATGAAATTCATCCAATTAAATATGATTTTGATAATTATGACTTCAAACCTAAAACAAAGTTCCCTGCTCATTACTGGAAAATTGTTCCAAATTTAAGAAGTCAACTCGGAGGCCCAGATGGTTTCTATTTTGGAGATTTGAGAGTTGGGTTTAAATCTGAGCTTTTATTTCAAAAAAATATATCTTTGTTAACAAGCATGTCAGCTGGCCTCATTGATAATTACGATGAATTAAAACTTGCCTCTGACAGCATACTTCCTCATGTTAGGAGTGATATTGTTCAATATTTAAAACAATCAAATAAATTTTCTATAGAAAGGATGCAGCTCAGTTTTTTCTATAATCCGCTTCCAAATATATATGCTAAAGCATCTGGAGGCTATTTTGAGCCAATGTTTGGTGGTCTTGGCGGTGAACTCTTGTATAAACCATTTTATAAAACCTGGTCTATAGGAGCTGAAATGTGGAGAGTAAAACAAAGAGCATATAATCAAAGATTAAAATTTAAAGATTATGAAACTACTACTGGATTTATAAATTTTAACTATTTTGAGCCCAATACTAAAATACAAGTAAGAGTCAAAGGAGGGAGGTTTTTGGCTGAGGATTCTGGTTTGTATTTTGATTTTTCTAGAAGGTTTAAAACTGGTTTGAGAATGGGGGTTTATGCGGCCAAAACAGATATTAGTAGGGCAGAGTTTGGAGAGGGAAGCTTTGATAAGGGCTTTTATTTCTTTATTCCGGTCGAGTCATTTTTTACTAATTACTCTAAAGGCTCAACAGGTTTTGGTTTGAGACCAGTTACAAGAGATGGAGCTGCGATTCTAACTCATGGACATGACTTATTTGGAGTTACTGATCAGGGTTCAGCACATGTTATTCTCAGAGATTGGGATGATCTATATGACTAATAAGTTTTTGATAGCTTTATGCATGCCACTTATTGCTGGCTGTAATGCAATTGGTACCGCTTTTACCTATACAGAAGCTGCAAGCTTCATTAAGGGTTATGCTTTAGGGTTTCCAGAAGACGTAGTTTCTGAACAGAAACTTGAAGATATAAATGCTTCAGTTGCTAATATTAAAATTGGAAGGGGCCCAAGTTCTTTGGTTGTCCTAGCTTATATAAATGATGGATCTCATGAATGGGTTTCTAATGACAACATTCAAGTTTTTAGTAAAAATGGTCAAGTATATAAAACAATGGGCCTAGCATCAGATGTGACATATGAGCCAATTAACTATTTGGATTCAAATAATTTAAATAAGTCCTTCTCATCAACCGTTTCATTTTATCAGCCTGATTTATTTCTTACATCAGTTATAAATTTTATTAAAAAATCAGATAAAAAAGTTACCCTTATGCGGAACGATAAAAAAATTGAAGCAACACTGTATACTCACAATTTTTATATCCCCTCTATTAAATGGGATGGAGTAAATTACTACTATGTAGATGATACTGGTTTTATTTTAAGTGCAGAACAAGATCTTCATCCCAATCTTCCTAAATTTAAAATAGATTATTTTTATAAATTTTATTAAAGAAAAATTTTAAACTGCTGATTCTGTTTGCAAAATTCAGACTTTGACTTTAAATCTCATTGTAGATTTTTTTGTTAAAGCTTTTTAGAATAAAAAAAAGGAGAGCAAATGCTCTCCTTTTTAATTAATCAGTAGTATTAATTGGCAAGTCTAGTTGCTGTACTTGTAACAACTTCTGTAACCTCAACCTCAACTTCAACCGAAGCTGGAATTGAATAGACTTCCTGTTCTTGATAAGACTCTACGATTGTTTCGTATACGTCATACTCTTCAACTGCAGGAACTCCACCTTCAACTTCTACAACAACTATATCAGTGTTAACTATTATGTTGTCACCTTTAACTAAAGTTGCAATATCATCAGGGTCAGCTGGGTAACCTGTGATTCCATCACCATCAATATCTTGAGATGAAACTGCTGTATATGTAGATGTGTATGTACTTGTTGAAGTTGCTGTTCCAGTTGTAGTAGCTGTTTGTGTAGCTGTAGCAGACTCTCTGGTAGCAGTACCAGCTACTCTTTGAGCTTCTCTTGTTTTAGTAACAGTATAACTTGAAGGAGTTGTACCACTCTGAGTTGTTGTGGTAATTGTTGATTTAACTTCCTCTTCTTTTGTATAAATCTCAGTTGGCGCTGGCGTTGGTGCTGGCGTTGGTGCTGGCGTAGGTGCTGGCGTTGGTGCTGGCGTAGGTGCTGGCGTTGGTGCTGGCGTTGGTGCTGGCGTAGGTGCTGGCGTAGGTGCTGGCGTTGGTGCTGGCGTTGGTGCTGGTGTTGGTGCTGGTGTTGGTGCTGGTGCAGCAGCTCCTCCGTTACCAGAATCAGATGCAGCAGCAATAGCAGCAGCAGCAGCCACAGCAGCAGCAATTGCTCCTGCGCTTAAAGATCCACTAGCGCTTTTAGCTGCGTCTTTACCAGCTGTCTTTGGTTCATCATCTGCTACAACAGATGTGGAAGCAAGACCGGTTAACGATGCTACTAATAATGTAAACATTCTTGTAATAGTCATTTTCAATTTAGCCATTTTTGTACCGTCCTATGATTAAGATATCCATTATGCCCTAATATCTGGTTTTGTTAAACATTTGTTATAAAACTTTTTTTTCACTTGCTATTTTAAGAATTATATTATAAGTCTGATAGATCCTTTCAAATATGCAATTTCCGTCAATTATACAAAATTTTTCAAAAAAGCATAGTTTTTTTTAAAACATGATTAAATTAAGCTTTATATCCTTTTATATCAAATAGATGCATCCAGAGCTATAGTATTAGAATATAATCTTGATCAATTATTTACTCGGGATGTAGCGCAGCCTGGTAGCGCACCTCGCTGGGGGTGAGGTGGTCGTCGGTTCAAATCCGGCCATCCCGACCATTTTATTTAGATTTTTTTATTACTTCCTCTGCATACCAATTAATCTCAGCTATCATTCCATCAAGTGTTCTTTCATCGGATCCACCTTCGTATGCATTCCTGAAAGCAACAATCACTTCTGTTGCGCCTAATTCCTCAAGTTGTTTGATTCCTTCTGGCGAGTATGCTGCCTCTCCCATTACTTGAAACTGATAATTTGGATGATCCAGTGTGCCAAATTCATTCCTGTAATCATTTATTTGATCTATGAGGTTTTTTGTTTCTTCCAGGGTTAATCCAGCGCTTATCCAACCATCTCCAACTCTTGCAGCCCTTTTTAAAGCAAGTTTTGAATGGCCTCCAATTAGAATAGGAACTGGTTTTGAAGGAGCAGGGCATAGCTTTAGTTCTGGAATATCATAAAACTCACCTTTAAAAGAGAAATACTCTCCATTCATAAGACCTTTTAAAATATCGATTTGCTCATCCATCCTTTTACCCCGTTTTTCCCATCTTTCTCCTGTTGCAAGAAAATCTTCATACCATGGACTGACTCCTACTCCAAAGTGAAATCTGTTATTTGTCATGACCCCTAATGTTGTAACAAATTTAGCAGTTGTTACAGCTTGCCTAGGAGCAAGCTTATATACAGATGTTGAAAACTCTAGCTTTTCAGTTACAGCCGCAATAGCTGGAATGATAGAAAATGGTTCTAAAAAGGGGACACCATCTAAAAATTCTCTACTTCCATCATCATTATATGGATATGTCGAATCACATTCTTTTGGATAGCAGATACTATCCGGGAACGTGATTGCATCAAAACCTGCAGCTTCAGCTGCTTTACCAAGCTCCAAATAAAATGATGGATCGCACATTGTTGGATGATATGAAAAACGCATAAATATTTACCTTTTGATGAAATTTTGTAGAAACAATATAATAACAATTAATAAGTTATCGATGAAGAGTTTTATATGACAGATTCAAATTTTACAAATGGTTGCGTTCTAATTGTTGGAGGAAGTGGAGGCATTGGTTCATTGTGCGCAAAAGAGTTTGCAAATTCAGGCGCCAAGGTGGCCATCACTTATTTTAAAAATCAACAAGCTGCTATTGATATAGCCAACGACATTGATACTGATGTAAAGATATACCAATTAGATAATAGCGATTCTAAATCTGTAGAGGAAACTTTTACAAAAGTGGCCAAAGACCATGGCTCTATTAACACACTTGTTAATGCAGCAGGATTTGATATACCGCAAAAATTTATTGGTGAAATAGATGTTGATTTATGGAAAGGAGTTATAGATGCAGACATAAATGGTTTTTTTAATCTTATAAAATCTGGATTGCCTTATCTTCGTGAATCTAAAGGTTCTATTGTTTTTATAAGCTCTGCTGGATTATTCAAATATCCTCCAGGAGACATTCTTTCTGTTGCTCCTAAAGCAACTATAGAACATGTATTAAAAGGCATTGCGAAAGAGGAGGGAGCCAATGGAGTAAGAGCAAACTCTATCGCACTAGGAATTATTGAAACAGGAATATTCCACAGATTGCGAGAAGAAGAAAATACCTTTTTTGATGACGCTTGGCACGAAGCAGTAATGAACACACTTGCACTTAAAAGATTTGGCTTTCCTGAAGAAGTTGCTCACACTGCGGTGTTTTTAGCATCGAGCAAAGGTGGCTATGTAACTGGCCATTGCATTCCTGTTGATGGCGGCTACCATATATAAAAATTATACAAAATAATCTGTATTCTCTACCCCAAGTTGCATAGCTCCATAATTTCTTGAGAAGCTAACAGGATTATTAGCAACATGAGCCCTAGATGTGTGAACATCCAAAAATATTTTTTGAATTTCACTTCCAGCAAACACAGCACCACCACCTGCGTTTGAAAATAATGTATCAACGACTTCAAGACATTTCTCGATTACCAAGGATGCATCATATCTAAATTTTACTCTATCAATCATAGGAATACCGCCTTGATTACCAGCCTGATCGACCATCAGATCATAATTCCTAAACATTACAGTTTCTATTGCATCTAGTTTTGCGGATGCCTCAGCAACAATTGATTGAGTATGAGTATCTCCCGCTAACTTAGAAGGATCACTTGAAGCTTTGTTGTTAGCGCCTTCTATAAAGAGTTCTAACATCTTTTTTGTTGCTCCAATAGCTGGAGTAGAAACAGCTCTAACAAATAATTGACCCCATGGAATTTTAAATAAATCATTTTTATTTACCTCATATCCAGGATTAGTCAAATTAAAACCATCAGATTGTTTATGGGTGCGATACTCCGGAACAAAAACTCCATTAACATGAATATCTTGACTGCCAGTAGCTTTCAAACCCATGGAATACCATGTATCTTTTATTTCATAGTCACTTTTTGGAATTAAAAAGGTTCTGTATTCTGGAGCGCCTCCTTCAGGCGGAAATATTAAGCCGCCGAGCAACGCCCAATCGCAATGCTCAGAACCGCTTGACCACTGCCAATGCCCTGAGAAATTAAATCCCCCTTCAACAGGAGTCACTTGTCCCATGGGCGCATATGATGATGAGACTAGAGTGTTTTCGTCTTTACCCCAAACCTCTTGCTGAGCTTTATCATCATATAAGGCTAGTTGAAATGGATGAATACCAACAACGCCTAGAACCCATGCTGTAGACATGCATCCTTGAGCAACCCTTAATTGAACTTCTGAAAAAGTGTGAGGATCTAATTCAAACCCACCATATTGCTTAGGCTGTAAAATTTTAAAAAACCCAGCATCTTTCATATCTTGAATAGTTTCTTTAGGGATTCTTCTATCAGCGTTAGCAGCTTCAGATCTTTCCTTAAGAATAGGAATAAGATCTTCAGCTTTTTTAATCAATTCGTTATGAAGATCAAGGTTTGTTCTTTCTTTAATTGTTGCTGTCAATGTCATTTTTACGTCTCAATTTGATTAAATATCATGATTCCATTAATAGTTTATTGATTCAACATAATAATTCATATTTTTTATTATTTTTTTTACGATTAATATTATAAATCTTAATTAATCTGAGTAAACTTATATCTAATAACAAGCTTTTGCTAATTTTTTTTTGAATACATCTATACTTATCCGATGTCTGATATAAGTATTACCTGTAAGGCAGGAAAGTTTACAGGGGTTTTTGACCATGGCGTTAATTTTTTCTATGGCATACCTTACGCAAAGCCCCTGACAAAGGAAACGCAGTGGCAGTTTCCTGAAAAAATTGATTCTGAAATATTCTTTGAAGCTACTCAAAGAGGATTTAGCGCGCCTCAAACAATTTATAGAGAGTCATTTTTAACAGATCCAAACATGCCGGATGAATCAATAGATTGTCTTTCATTAAATATTGCATCAAAAAAAATCAATGGGAATATGCCAGTAATGATTTGGATTCATGGAGGAGCATACATTACTGGCTCTTCTAATTCTGTTATATACGATCTTGAGTCACTTCCTCAACACGAAATTGTATTGGTTACAATCAATTATCGCTTGGGGCCATTTGGATTTTTAAAGCTTGATGAGGTCTCAAATGGACAATTTCAGTCTACAGGCAATGAAGGGCTCATGGATCAAAAGCTAGCAATAGAATGGGTGAAAGAAAATATTGAAGAGTTTGGTGGTGACCCAGATAACATAACTATTTTTGGAGAATCTGCCGGAGCTTGGAGTGTAGCATTGCAATCATCTATCAGCCCTTCGGGGAATTTATTCACAAAAGCTATTTGTCAAAGCGGAGGGATGAATGCATATTTTGATAAGGAAAGAGGAAATCAATGGGGCGAGTTATTTTTAAAAATTGCCAATGATAATGGAGTTAAAATTAATGATTTATTATCTTTAGATTATAAACAGATAACCTCACTTGCATCTGAGATGAAACATACAAAAATTGCTAATGAAAAATGGCTTTCACCAGAAGTAGGCTTTGCTCCAATTGCAGACGGCAATTTTTTACCATTAGATCCTATGAATAATTTTAAAGATTCATCAATCAAGCTAATAGTTGGAACAACTGCAGATGAATATAGGCTGTGGTCTGAGTTCGAACCGTATTATCTGAATTTAGATAAAGATAGTTTTTATAAAAGGCTTAATAAAATATTTCGAGCAGAAACTGTTAAAAAAATTGCCAACATTTACCTGCCTAAGAATCCAATTAAAGGTCAATACAAGTATGCACTATCTAACATTATGACTGATTGGACATTTGGAATACATGCATTGGAATTATTAGAGCAGCATCAAGATAATGCTTATGGCTATTTTTTTAACGAGCCAAGCCCAGTTTTAGATGGTAAATTGGGGGCTTATCACGCAAGTGAGCTTCCATATGTTTTTGGTTCAGCTACCAACAAGATTTTTAAAGATTTTTGTTCAAAAGAAGCTAAAAAGATTTCAAATTTTTTCCAAGTCTCCTGGACTCAGTTTGCAAAAACTGGCTCTCCTTCCTCAGATATAATGAATTGGGATGCTTATGGTGTTAAT
>PYIK01349628.1_pt1 | contig 11207 bp, 26 predicted proteins | sample 3578011 | NCBI WGS metagenome assembly PYIK01 (sample SAMN08408022, study PRJNA431606) | Marine metagenome isolate SA_KN192-05_S13_70m, whole genome shotgun... | biome: marine; feature: oceanic pelagic zone; material: water; isolation source: 70 m water sample, 0.2-0.8 um fraction ... | reverse complement strand
TGGTGTAAGATAGAAGGCCAGAGTCCTAGGACACCGTTCTCTAACTTAATACCTGCTTCACTACCACGAGTGATCATACTATAGAGATAGTTACCAACAAACATTTCATGTGGACTTCTGATCTTTAGATCTCCATCCTCACCATTGGTGTTAAGGTAGTAGACTCCAGAGATATCACTGTCTCCATGATTGTGGTAAGGTGCATACTGATTATGTAATGTCTTAGTAAACCAAGACTCAGTAATAGTATACTCCATCTGATGTTTCCATTCAACATTCTGACTAGGTGAATTCTGTGCTAGTTTATTTTCTATTTGATAAACATAGTTTCTAATACCATAGTCTAAGAACTTAAGGAAGTGGTTGCATTCATATGCTGTTAGCATACAACCTCTAAAAAAGTTGCCTTCCATATCTGTGCTGACGTTGTGTGCATCAGGTGCGTATGGTAGGTGCTCAAAGTTTATCTTATTATATACCTCTTTCAATTCATGTTGAATGTCATCAAACTTCTCACCCTTTGCTTTGATGGTGTAGATAGGTGTTGGAAATAAATTTGTTAGTCCCATTACCTAAACCTCTTGGAGATAATAAGTTCTCCTAGTACATGGAGTAATCCTTGCTTGAATAGTTGCCAGAATGTTTTACCAGCATCACCATCAATCTCATCAAACATATACATGTTCAATCTAAAAGCATAGTTTGCTTCTACTATTATAGCATCAACGTCTGCCTGATCGCAAGGTAGGAAGTCATTAAGCACACTCCTATAGGATTCTTTGAACCCCTTCTTGTCTGTGATCTCAGGGAACTCGTAGAAATCTAAACCTCTATCCTGTAAACCCATAGCATTCTTAGCAATACCTTTAAGGATCTGACCACCTGATAGGTCACCCATGTACCTAGTGTAATGGTGTCCTACCAATAGTCTAGGTGATTCATGTGCTACCGCATGGATACGAGCAACATATCTTTGTGCCTGTTCTGTAGGACGTATAGTATCCTTCCAGTTATCACCATAGTACCACTCAAGATCTTTAATCAATGCATCCTTTCTTGCTAGACCATTTAATCTAAGAGGTCCAACGTAAGGATCATCCTTAAGATTCTCCATCTCAGACTCTAATGCTTGGTAAATGAAGTAGAAGTTAGCAACCAACTGACGATAGTTCATTTCATCTACACATCCCTTAAGGAATTGTCTAACGAAACCAGTGTTCTCAGCCATGGTATGAGACTTCTTAGTCCCTTCCTTCAACTGTATTGCAAAGTCACTTACACCCATCCTAATGCCTCCGATACTATAGGGAACTGTTCTTTAAAGACTGACCTAACCTTTTCTGCTATGTCCATGTGTTCCTTCTGGGTTCCATGTGCAGAACGTAGGTCTATGTAATGTACCCAAGAACGTACACTACCTGTCATATATAACCGAGTCGGTGTAGCAAGAGGTAGTACAAACCGAGCACACTCCTTAGCAACACCCTCATTTAAGAGTTCGTTATACAAATCCATCGCATCACTAAAATGAACAGCAATCTTTGCTTGAAGAGCATCCCTTTTCTCTACTGGGATGTCATCGTTGCTGTTCTGTCTGTTCTTTAAGTCCTGACTACGAAGATCAGGTACACATATCATAGTGTCCAATAGATTTGTACTAGCATATCTCTGACTAAACTCTTGAAATGTAAAAGATCTATGCCTTAGTATCTGTGCAGCAAGACCACGAGTAGTCTCAATCTCTACCGTCATGTGTGCTTGCTCGAAGACCGACCAGTGTTGATGCTTTATGCAATACTTTAGCAATCCAGCTACGTTTGGGTTGTCTTGGTTGTTCGGGTTGCTGACTCTCGCCACGTAACCCATCGTCTCCTCTGCTTTCGGGGTCACCGATGTTAGTTTCACTTGTTGCATTATTTTTCTTCAGTGATTTTCTTATATACTTGGCGTATTTTACCTCTTCCTTAGTATACCACGTTGGATGCTTTTTGGCAAGCTTAATGATCTTCTTCGCTGTCTTCCTCTTGTCCTTCCTCTGACTCTCTTCCACCATTATTCTTTCGGACGTTACTAAGTATTTATGCTCGACTCTGGACACAAAAAAATCTGGGAAAAAAATTTCCCAGATTCCTGTAAACCAAAAGTGATTTTTGGTCAGCTCTTAGAAGCGAACTTGCGTTCTACTTTGATACCACGATACATTAGATCATGGTTTCTCTCTTGAGCATGTGCTTGTACCATCTTGCGGTACTCTTCAGAGTCATACTTGACTCCACGGTAAGTGACTTGTGCCATTGGCTTGTCCTCTGGATAGGGTGTATAAGACCCCGTTCCTTCAGTCGGCATTTGCGTCCCACTCACAATGAGGTGTTTCTTCTATCACTACGCTGATCATCTCAGCTCGTGTCTCTTCTTCTATCTTGAACTCATTCATCTTATCTAAAAGAGTCTGAGCTTCAATACAAGTAAAGGTAGTTGCAATAACTGCTAGATGAAACATGGGATGAACGATCCGTTCCGTGTCGGCTTACTTGCGACCCTTTTGGGTTGAACGATTGTGTTAATACTAACACAGGTATAGTATATAGTCAAGTAGTTTTGTTACAAAGCATACAATTTAACATTCTCTTAAGTTTTTGTATGTAAATGCTATGGTTTTCCTTTCAAACAGGGCAAACTGATTAGGTGCTATCCCTCTGTGCATGAGAGAAGCATTGAACAAGACACCAGTGTTAGGTCTACATGGTACAGACTCTTGCTGATCTCCATCCAAACATAAAAAATCTCCACCCCAACTAGGATCCCATCCTTTACATACAAATAATATTAGTGTCCATGAATCTAAACCACCATCAGGATGAAATGTTGATTCTTGTAATGGAAATTGTATGTTAGTGTTTATCCTTGTTAGTTGTACCTTCCTCTCAATAGTTTTCTGAACAAGATACTTCAGACGTTCAGCAAAGTTAATAAAGACCATGTTATCACCAACACCACCCAGTCTAGGTTTCTTAAGAGTTCCCCAGTTAGGTGGTACTATCTGATTCTTCTTAGCACGAATCTCTTTACCTTTGTACTCACTTTTAGTGAAGCACCAATGATTGTAGAAAGGATCAAACTCCTCTAGTAGTATGAAATAATCATTACGTGATAGTACTTGATCAAATTTCCAAAGATCCATTACTCTTTCAATTCAATGTTACCTGCAATAGTATGACCTTCGTTACCTGGTCTGACTTGATGTTCTATCCATGATGGAAACAATATCATATGACCTGGTGGTATCTTAGGTTCAAATATATACTCATGATCTTTGGTAAAGATAGCATGAGCCTGATTCTGAATCAGATGTTGTGCTGGATGCATAAAGATAGTCTTAGACTCAACATCCTCATAGATTATAAAACTCCATTGAACTTTTGGATGTAGATGTGTTGCTTGATAGTCATGTGGTTTGTATCTATTCCTCCAGACATCAACAAACTTCATAGACTTCCAAGGATCTTCCATACTATTAAGTGCTGGTGCTATAACACTACGAAGATAAGCATACGTTTCCTTTGGAACGTACTGCCTAGTGTAAGTAGTTTCTAAACCACTCTCGAATGTAGGTTTATAATCTTTAGGTTGATAAGGGACATCAATCTTATCCAGATCAACTTCAAAGACCCAAATAGGTGTGGCGAATATGTCTCGCCTATGCATCTTCTGATGGTTTTCTTCTTCTTTTCTTTCTGGGTGGTTGTTCTTTTGGTTTGTTTGCACTCATCCACCTCCTAGGATCCACAGTACCTTGAGACTGATCAAATCTTTTGAAATTTGTTTTGTACTTATCATAATAATGATCGAAAAGATCGGCTGCTTTACCAGAGACAGCGATATCATATTTTAATTGACCTGCAACCTCATATTGAACTAAGTAAGCAGTGTAAGGTAGGTTCTTATCTTCTGCTAACTTAGGATCACATTTCTCGTGAATTATATTCAACTTCTATTGCCCCACACGATTGCTGGAAACGCTTCTGTTACTGTTGCTTTAGTAATCTTCCAACGCTTACCTATCTTCTTATCCTTAGCAAGTATCAATACTTCTGCTTCACCAGCAGTTAAACCTTCTAGCATCTGTATAAACATAGATTCTCTCTTTGCCTGAGAGATCTTAGAACCACCCTTAAAGAAATGATATAGTAATCTATACTCTTTCTCTAGTACGGTGTGTTCTGTGCCTTCTGGTGCATCATTAGGTGTGTAAGGTACATCACCTTGAGGTAACATAGAGATAACACTCTCATCAAAATTAATAATAAGAAGAGATCTTAATGCTTGGGTGTTAAGTTTCTGTAGTAGTGCTATCTTCTCCTTCTTTGTCTTTGCATTGGATACTTTTTGTAGTACCTCATTCATCAAAAGTTTCATCTAGGTCATCCTCATTAATAAATTTCACTGTTAGTAGTTCTTCGTTCAGCATTATGCCGTTTTCGTCATACATTTCAGGGTGATATGCTGCCTCGTCTCGTGACCACATGTAATCATGAACGAATTGCTTACCATTCCATCCAACTATAATTCCAACACATAAAAATAGAAATGATAAAGTTGCTGAAACATAAATCATTGTAGTTGTATCCATTGCTAGCTCCCTTCTTGTGGTATCTTCTCCCACCTAAGTTCTAGAATGAATCTAAACCTTCTTTTAAGGAGGAGAAATGTTGAGTCATAACCCAGACGTTTCAAGACTGGGGAAACTTTTCTTTTCCTCCTTAACATTAGCTCTGTGCCTTTATTTATCTCCATTTTGTTCGGTGTATGGGGTGACTTTCCCTACAATAGTACCTTGATGGTGTAGTTCTGTTTGGATAACCTTCTTTGTTCTTTCAGGATCTATCCGTTGTCCAGACTTAATAAGATTCTTTTGAACCAAGTACCTAGCAGTAGGTACTAAACCTGGAAGTTCTTCTCCATCTATTATAACATATGGATATCCATTTGCATCAGGATACTTCTCCATGAATTCTTCTCTAGTGATATCTCTACCAACTTTTATAAAGGTAGTAGAATCTTTAAGGTCTGCTCGTAAGAGAAGTTCTTTCAAATGATCACAATAAGAACAACCCTGTGTGGTGTACGCTTCAATTTTCATCTAGGCATAAAAAAATGAGGGGTTTTATCCCCTCATTCTATCACACTGTTGGAAGAACGTCAACCAACAGAAGGAGCAACAAGTGCAACCTCAGATGTCTCAGCAGATGCTAAGTCAAGTGGGAAGTTGTGTGCATTTCTTTCATGCATAACTTCCATACCAAGGTTTGCTCTGTTCAATACGTCACCCCAAGTAGGAACAACCTTACCAGATGCGTCTACGACTGACTGGTTGAAGTTGAAACCATTAAGGTTGAACGCCATTGTACAGATACCCATTGATGTTAACCACACACAGATCACAGGCCATGAGGCAAGGAAGAAGTGTAGTGAACGAGAGTTGTTGAATGATGCATACTGGAAAATCAAACGTCCGAAGTATCCATGTGCAGCAACGATGTTATAGGTCTCTTCTTCTTGTCCGAACTTGTATCCGTAGTTCTGTGAGTCAAGTCCAGTTGTCTCTCTGATTAGAGAAGATGTAACAAGTGAACCATGCATCGCAGAGAACAAAGCACCACCAAACATACCAGCAACACCAGCCATATGGAATGGGTGCATTAGTATGTTATGTTCTGCTTGGAACACGAACATGAAGTTGAACGTACCACTTATACCTAAAGGCATACCATCAGAGAATGAACCCTGACCGAAAGGATACACTAGGAACACAGCGAACGCAGCAGATACTGGTGCTGAATAAGCAACACAGATCCAAGGACGCATACCTAAACGGTATGAAAGTTCCCACTGTCTACCCATGTAGGCAGAGATTCCGATAAGGAAGTGGAAGATTACTAACTGGTATGGTCCTCCATTATACAACCACTCATCAAGAGTAGCAGCTTCCCATATAGGATAGAAGTGTAAACCAATAGCGTTAGAAGATGGAACTACAGCACCAGAGATGATGTTGTTTCCATATAAGAATGAACCTGCAACAGGTTCTCTAATCCCATCGATATCGACAGGAGGTGCAGCAATGAATGCAATGATAAAGCAAGTTGTAGCAGCCAACAAGCATGGAATCATAAGAACTCCAAACCAACCAACATAGATGCGGTTGTTTGTACTTGTAACCCACTCACAGAACTCACTCCATCCAGACAACAAACCTTGCTCTTTACGAGTAATAGATGTCATTGAATTAATAGAACGGTAATTTGTGAACGGTATGAAAAGACATTATGACCCCTTGGTCTTGGTTAGGGGGAATATAGGGACTTACATCAGCGAATGCCCACATTATTTATATTAACATAACTTCACACATTTAGTCAACCCCTTGTGCCAGTTAATAACTTGGTTCTAGGTCTGACGCTGGTTCCCACACTGGAACCACCTCATGTCTGTCTAATTTAATGATACTTTTCTTAATCTTTTCTTCCAATTCTGTAACGGTTAGACTGTGTATGAGAACGTCATTGTTTCTGTCGTACACATGGAAAAGAAGATCGCTCATTATATCTTACCCAATCTGCTTAACCTATTCTCTAATACCTGTACTCTTCTCTCTAGTTTAGAAAATTTATCCATAACAGAATCTTCACCCATCAACTGATCTATCTTACTAGTTGGATCAGCAGGGACAAACTTACTTTCTGCCCACATCCTAGTCCATAAACTTCCAGTCTTCATAATTTCTTACCTACTCTCTTATATATTATAGCATACTATGTCCATCTTCCTACGGATAACTCGACTGTACCACAAGTACCTACCTTCCTCTCTTGTACTTGGAACCCTTGCTCTTCTATCTTAGAAAGAATCATTTGTTCTGCATACTGCTGTGTTAGTTTATCAATAAACCTCTGAACAGGTACATCAAAGTCCCAAGCATCAAGCTCAGCAACCAATTCATACTCACCTGTATTCTTATTCAATTTGAATCCTACTTCATCATTCAATGCTACACATACATTCCACTGTCTATGATCATGTCCTTCTGGATTGACTAACAGTGCATCCTCTTCTGTCTCGTGTCCTAATACTTGAAGTGACTTTAATAATGTACTCTTACATTTGAACTTGGTTTTTATTGTGCTGAAATGCGACATTAGATTGATAATAGTGGGGTTTAAATTCTCTTGTTTGAAGTATACCAAGTGCTTCCTCGATATCTTTTGTGATATTTAGGCACAAATTATTCATAACACCATTAACCTCTAGGTTAACCTTGCCATCTTGTCTTATCTTAAATGTTAATCTCTCTTGGTTCATGCTAACAATCCTAGTGAACCAGCAGTGATACCAACTCCCACAAAAAAACCAAACTCTAGAAGATCTCTAGAGCCTGGAGGAATTGATGTTAGTAGTAATGCTAATGGAATCATTTATCCTTGCCAGATCATGTCTGGCATTGCTTGTTGACCTGATCTATTGGTAACTAACAGTATGAAATATCCAACAAACCATATGATGTTGAACAACCATGCCTGTCTCCAGAGATATTTTCTGACTCCCATAGAAAGGAACACGTTCCTGATTGCCTTGGGATCGTCCTCGTTACCTGTTGCTCTGAATATTTGTTCTATAATAACTGCGATGATAGTACCTACCACTAGAGGATAGAATACAAAGTTCGCAAAAGACATTATCGATATTAAAAATATCATTGAAGTACGTACTGTCCTACGTTAGTGAATGTGTATGACGCTAGAACCAAAAGGAATAATGCTTGATACATGATAGGTAAAAACACTTACTGATAGTATATAGTATTTTTACCTATTAGTCAAGCCCCTGATGGAACAGCAAGTGGTTGCTGTATTCTAATACCCTTACCACCTTCATCATCGTCATCATCGTTAGCACGTAGAAGTAGTTCTACCATAACTAAGGCAGCCATTGGATAAAAACACCACAATATTGCCTTCCAGAATGGAAATGATTCTACTGCTAGATCGGTCATGGATCGATGTATAAATTGGTACGAGTAAGTATTTAGTCTTAGAGGATTCCAGGGATGATCTGACCTGTGGTCATGTATGCACCCATTGCTGCTACGAAACCAATCATAGCCATCCATCCGTTAAACTTTTCTGCTTCTGGAGTCATCAAACTATACCAGGTATAATTTGTCCAGTGAAGCTGTAACTAGCGAAGGCAGCAACGCAGCCAACGATAGCAGCAATACCATTCCACTTCTCAGCGATGGAGAAGTCAACTTGATCGTTTGTTTTTTCATTTTTCATTAGTAGATGCCTGGAATAATTTGACCTGTAACTGCATAGGATAGTCCGAAGATCCATATCCCTAGCATTGCAGCACGACCTTGTGCTTTTAAAAAGATGTTCTCGTTATTCATTAGAATATACCTGGGATAATGTTTCCAGTAGTAGCGTAAGCACCAAGAGCGGCTAAGAAACCGATCATTGCCCACCTACCATTTTGAAGTTCTGCGTTTTCGTTCATTGTTCTTAGATTTTAGGGTTAGAATTGAGCGATAGTTAAGAGACCTATGGTTTCTTAAGCTATGCCTGGTATGATCCATCCGAAGAGGACGTAGTTATGGACTAGAGCGAACAAACCAATCATCGCAAGGCGACCATTAGTTTTTTCTGCTTCAACCCAATAACCTTTATAGTCTTCGACATACTCCATAGGAGCTTCAGCAGCAAATATATTTTGCTTACCATACTCGGTAGTAGTATACTTCGACTGGGTTGAGGTCGTCATGTGTTTTGTTAAGAAACGTAACATAATTATATAGCAACCATTAAGTTTACACAAGTTAACAATTGGCGTGATGACCGTACAAGCATAAGCAATACTAATTGGGTGGTTTAGTATCCTTTATCAAAAACCAAAGTAAAGGGAATGTTAAGTAGTATAAATACTGAGAGGATATAGTGCAAACTTATGAAAAAACTAATACCTTTCATTATGTTTGCTGGACTTGGTGTTGTAGCAAACCCAGTGAAGGCAGACCTGACCTCTAGATTTACATCTAGTGTTCAACTGCAAGTGAATGCCGCAGCAACACAAATGCAGCGAGTGGGAAACTCTTATAGTATCTCTGGTACTAACATTGATACAACTGATGGTACGACAGCAAACACAGTGAGTGCTGGTTCTATAGCATCAGGTGTCTATGGACCTGGTACTATTAGTGCTACACAAGACGATCCAGGTGAGGCGTTCAGCTTCTCAACTGCGTTCACTCAAGGAGACGCTTTGGTAACATCTGCTCCTTCAGTAGGTGCTGTTAGTGCATTGAGTAATCAATTGTCTACTGGTGCAGGAACCGCAGGATCCTTGGCTGGGACTGTAAATTCCCAAGGTGCTTTGACCGTAACGGCTGGTGGGGCAGGTACTGTGGCCACTGGACAGTTCGTATCTGAACTCCAAATAGACTAGGACGATGAAGAAAGTTATAGTATTACTATGGCTTAGTTGTATGGGAACCGCAGCAAACGCAGTGCCTGTGGTCCCCAATTTCCAGCAGGGAAGTATGACTAGTCATACAGAAACTGAAAGCACTGTAACTGAGACAATAAATTCAATTGATTATAGAACAGGATGGGAATATTCAGTGACAGGGACAGGGGTTTCCAACAACGGAGAACCACTCAATCCCAATGTGAACACCTCAACGGTAACAATCAATCCTTCAGTAGGAACTGGAGAAAGTGCAATAACAGGAGCAGTAACATCTTCTCACGATGTATTGGACTTCTCCAGTCAAAGCAACTTCACACAGACGACTCCAGGTGCAGCGTTTCAATTCACCCAGAGTTATCAAGGACCAGGTATGACAAATCAAACTCTAATACAGAGAGTCACCGCAATCCAGTCCGTCACAGACACAACAAGCGTGTTTACTCAGTAATAGCAGCAGTTCTCAGCGTTAACTCTTTACTACCAATGAAGGCTTATGCCCAAGGTGTTGGTGGTGTATCTGCTACTGCTAATCCTATCGCTAATAGTTCGGGCTCAGTCACGAACCAGGCAATACAAGTTTTACAAGGTCCATACGTTACTAACACCTATGGTGGTGGTGTATCATGTCAAGGTACGACTCTTAACATGACACCATACATTCAGTTCGCTGATAGTAGGAAGGATCCTTGGGAAGATTTTTATAACGAACCACAATATAATACTACTGATGCTACTGGTAAGATGGTTCCGACATATGTTACCGTCAAGAACTATCCTTGGGAAGACTGGTATGATGATAGAACATACACAGATGATAGTGGTGCTACAGTAAGATGGTTCCCTGATGGATCAGACATCTCTATCATTCAAGATATAGACAGTCCTAATGGTGTACCAGATATAGTTGATACTGGTGGGGAAATGACCCCATCATGGTACAAACCTGTGCGTACTGATATGAGGGCAAACCAATCCTTTAACCTAGGACTGTCTGCTACTCTATCCATACCATTGAATAGAGGTATGCAAAGGAGGTGTAGGGAGGCAGCAGAGGCACAGACAGCATCTGTTTTGCAGTTGACTGCTAATAAAAGATTAGACTTTGAGATCGCTCGTCTTAAAAATTGTGGTGAACTCCTCAAGGCTGGTATCATGTTCCATCCTAAGTCACCTTATGCATCTGTATGTGCTGACGTTGTGGTAACAAATCCAGGTGGTACTGTTAAACCTCACACCCATGACTTCCCACAACCTACATTCAACGACCCTTCTACTTCTTCTTCATCGGAAGTAAACCCTTCTTCTCTCGATACTGATCAGTCATCTTCTCTTGAAGAGTCGGACGGCGTGGATTCTTCCCAAGAAGTTTCTGCACTTTCGCAATCGCCTTCTTCACAACAGGTTTCACAACTTTCAGGATCAGATCTGCTAGGGGTTTGGCAAATAGGGCACTCGCTGTCGCCACAGTAGCAATAGTTGCAGTTGTTGTTACAGTACCCACAGATGGTAGATATTGTTCTACTACTGGAACAGGTTCCCAGATGGTTTCACATCTCAATCCATCAACTGTTAATTTATATTCTTTGATCTTCTCTGTACCTGCTTGATTCAGGTCTCCAATGCGTCTCGCAAGTTTGTGTGACAGAGTCACAGTAGCACTAACGCCCGCACATTCGACAACCAGA
>PYIK01183340.1_pt1 | contig 11241 bp, 12 predicted proteins | sample 3578011 | NCBI WGS metagenome assembly PYIK01 (sample SAMN08408022, study PRJNA431606) | Marine metagenome isolate SA_KN192-05_S13_70m, whole genome shotgun... | biome: marine; feature: oceanic pelagic zone; material: water; isolation source: 70 m water sample, 0.2-0.8 um fraction ... | reverse complement strand
GGAGAAAACGGTAAGTCAGGAATGTCAGGTGCGATACTCGGCCTGATCATCGTCCTGGGACTTGTCGGAGTTGCCGCAATAACCGGAGCTGTTCTTAACCTTCGCAAGCAACGCTAAAGAACTCAACAACTACTTAAAGAGTTGAGTAAGTCAGGAGCCAGCCCCTAGGGGCTGGCTCCAAAACATTTTCACATAAAGTAAAAGGAAATCCGTTTAAATTGATCTTCCAGTTATTCGGCCTTCTCTGATAGCTTCCGAAATAGTTCTAGGAGCTGATGCATCGCCAATAACGTGAACGTTTAAATGATGGAAGTCTTCGCTGGATGATTTGGACACTTTTAGGTTGTTCAGTATTTCTAGTGAAATTCAGTCAGTAATGCGCTGGTTATTTGTTCAACTTGACTCATGTCTATTGGTGGCTGGAAATAGAGAATTGACTGATCAATGCCTGCCCGGTTCTGATGAAGTACCTCAGAAATAACTGTATTTGGTGTAGTTTCCTCTTCTACGAAAACATGAGTGGAAACTTTAATATCCTCGATATTGGTTCCAACGTTGTCGCAATGAGTCTTCAAAACTTCATATTTCTGTTTAAATAGTTGATCTTCAAACATTGGAAGGTTCCAATGTGATGCATGGCGAGCGACACTTCGCAAAGTTCTTTTTTCTCCAGTTCCACCAATACAAATAGGAAGTGGTTGTTGGGGACCTTTCGGTTCATTTCGTGCTTCTTGCAATGAGTAGTATGCTCCAGAAAAGGACGTGCTTTCTTCAGTAAGAAGAGAATTGATCACAATAAGTGCTTCATCGAAGCGATCAAACCGTTCCTTCAACGAGCCGAGTTCAATGCCATATGCGCCAGATTCTAATTCGTTCCAACCTGCTCCTAGACCTAGTTCAAAACGGCCTTGGCTGACGATATCTAAAGCGGAAGCCATATTTGCTAGGACGGCAGGATGCCTATAGTGCACACCGTTCACCATGCATCCGATTCTTATACGATTTGTTGCCTGAGCAATACCCGTTAGCGTTACCCAAGCTTCAAGACAAGGTCCATCAGTGTCACCTTTAATTGGGTAAAAGTGGTCAAAATTCCAGAATTGGGAAAATATGTCAGCCTGATCAGCTATTTCTGATACGGCAAGTAACGTTTCCCACTCAACATGATGTGGAGCTACTTTTATTCCTATTTCCATAATTTTCCCCCTGAAATTACCCATTAGGGTTTGCTGCCCTTTAAGTTTTCCTAATAGTAGGCCACTTCACCTTTGAAGAAAATATTGCTATAGGGTTTAGTACCAGAAAGAGGTCATAATTATGACGAAATTATCAGACACAGAACCTGCATTAATTGAGGGAGTGTATGAGAAGTGGCATCAGGTCTTGAGAGGTGAATTAGAGATTGACGAAATTCTCCATGAAGACTGTGTTTTCTGGTCTCCGGTTCTCTTCCATCCACAGCATGGGCGTGACTTGACCAAAATGTATCTTTCTGCTGCGTCGCTTGTGTTCCCCGGCGACGATACTCAAGCGAATAGCAATCCTGAAATGAAAGAAGGGGCGTCTTCGTCTTTCCGGTATACGAAACGAATTCTTGATGGCAACCACGCTGTCCTTGAATTTGAGACTTCCATCGATGGATTACAGGTCAACGGTGTAGATATTATTACGTGTGACGATGCTGGCCTGATTGTGGAATTTAAGGTAATGATTAGGCCGCGGCAAGCCCTAGAGAAGGTTCGCGAGCAAATGATGAAGATGATTGAGTCTGTCAACCAATCATCTTAAGACTTAAGTTTGGCACAATCGCAATATCAGAAGTTCACGCCTTTGGTGTAACCGCCATCTACAACGATGTTTGCACCGTTAATCCAGCTTGATCGAGAAGAAGCAAGAAAAGCGACGACATCCGCTACCTCATCTCCTGTCCCCATCCGCTTTTGTGGATGCATCGCTACGTCTCGTTCGTAAATATCGGGCATTCGCGATCGAATATCATCCCACCGATGACCTTCAACAAAGATGGGGCCGGGAGAAATAGAATTTGCTCTAATCCCATCAGCTCCCCATGTCTGGGCAAGGTGAGAAATCATGCGAATCGCAGCAGCTTTCGTCGCACCGTAACTAGGAGTGATCGGAACATCATGATGCTCTATCGCCGTAATCGTAGCGATCTGTACAATCGAAGCTGCAGATGACTCAAGAAGAAAGGATTTAGCGGTTTCGTAAAAAAGAGCGTTCCCTAGAATGTCGATGTTTATACTTTTCATCCAAGGTTCCAATCCTTCCCCGTACTTCAAATTCTGCCCGCTAGCACTTGCGTTACCAATACAAATGTCAATCCCGCCAAGCTGAGACCCAGATTCTTCTGTCCATTGTTTAACAGCGGAAGAGTCGGAGAAGTCGCAAATACTTCCAATTGCATGCCCCAGAGTGTTGTATTCCTCGAGTGCTGCAGCTAGATCATCTTCTTTTCTGCAGCATATTGCTACCATCGCTCCCTCTTCGAGTAAGCGCTTGGCAATAAAGGAGCCGAGCCCTTTATGTCCTGCAGAAATGAGAGCTTTCTTTCCGGTTAACTGGAGATCCATCTCTTCACTATTACATAAAAAAACAAATATGGCGTACTCTGGTTCAATGTCCGGTTTACCTGAAATTACTGAAATAAATATCGCTGGAAAAGTATCGATTGTTACTGGAGGCGGTTCCGGGATAGGAGCAGCTGTAGCCGATCGCTTGAGCAAATTAGGTTCAAAGGTCGTCATTGTAGATACTGATGAAACAGCTGGACAAAGTATCGCTGATTCTGTGGGTTGCGATTTCATAAAATTCGACGTCGCCGACCTTGTAGGGTGGGAAAAATTGGTAGCAGATACTGCAAGACAGTATGGCTCTGTTGATTTCCTTTGTTTAAACGCTGGTATTGGGAGCCGACCGAGGGGTTCCAGCGTCAAAGATGATCCGATTCCATGGATCCTTCCTAACTACAAAAATGTTCTTGCCGTAAATATCGATGGCGTCGTATATGGAGCGATGACGGCATTACCTTTTATGGAAAAACAGGGATCAGGAAGTATTTTGGTTACTGCATCAGTAGCTGGAATCAGGACACAACCTCCCGACCCAATATATGCCCTGTCGAAATCGGCAGTCATCAGTTTTGTCAGAAGTGTTGCCCCTGCACTGGCTGAACGAGGAGTACAAATTAACGCCCTATGCCCTGGAAGCGTCGATACCCCTATACAGCCTGACGACCGAAGACTAGAGGGCCGGCCAATGAGCCCCCCAGAAGAAATGGCTGACGCGATTGGGAGAATCCTTGTTTCTGGTGACAATGGCGGAATATGGATTGCCTCAAGCTCAGATTACCCAGTGTGGCGCTATGAGTTCGCGTCCGCAATAGACGGACCTCCTAGTTAACTGGCATACTCAAACTATGGCACCACAGATCCGTATAGAGAAAAACTTTCATAGCAGCCTTGAAGAGGTTTTACAGGATGTGATTAAGACAGGGTTCTGGCCTTCTACGTATGTTTCCGACCCTACCCCTCCACCTGGATATCATTGGCACAAAATTGAAGTGCATGGGTATTGCATGGAAGGCAATACATGGATCGGATGTGGAGAAACAGGAGAGAAACTTACAATAGAACCCGGAGATAAACTTATTATTCCTCCCGGTGCCCTACATATTGAAGGGGAATCGGACGGTCCGGTGACCTATGTGGTAACTATTCCCGATACCCGATCACACGCTGAGGCTTTTCAACTTCTTCCACCGGATCATCCTGATCGACCATTGGACTAGTTTCAGGCAGTTGACTTTTCTGATTCTTTGTCATCGGGGTTGAAGTAGGAATTAATACCCAGCGTAATAATAACTATTGCCATCCCAAGTCCTTGAAAAACTGAAACTGATTGGGACAATATCCAATAAGCCAGAAGTGTAGAAACGACAGGGACGATAAGTTGAAAAACAGCTATCAGATTCAACGGGGCTTTCCCGTGCGAATAATTTAAAAGTAGATGGCCACCCATTGGGATAAGCGCAACCATAAAAATCCTTCCCAAGTCAGCATTAGATTGAGCAATAATGCTCGCCTCGGTTGCAATCACCATGGGTATGAGAATAATTCCCCCCCATGCAAAAACTCCGGCCTGAAATTCAAGGAGCGGGACGGTAAGAAGTGTTTTTTTTGCGAAAACAAAATACCCTGCCGAAATAAGCACAGCCACCACTGCGAGTAAATCTCCTTTGAGGTCCCCTGTCCCGCCGCTACTTCCTGAAGCAACTATCAGCATTGCTCCGCAGACAGCAACTATTGAAATGATGATATACCGAAAGGTGATTCGTTCTCGGAAAATGAAATAAGAGGCAATAGTAAGAGGGATAGGAAGAAGAATCGTTATAAGTGTCGCATTGAGGATACTGGTAATTTTGGCTGCCCAGAAAAAGAGCCCCATACTGCTTCCAAAACAAATACCTGCGGGAGCCGAAGATAAGAAACGTTCAAATGAAAGGTCTTTTCGCATCAGGACAACCACAGCTAATAGTGCAAACGCAATCCAGCACCTCCAAAAACCCATTGCAAGTCCATGAACATTTGAATCCGCTACGATAACAGGTGAAATTGCTGTCAGCATATAGCCAAAACCACACGCGATCAGTCCATTTCGATACACGGTTGTATCAGCGTTCTTTGTCGGCTGCTCTATATCGGACAAGAACCCTCGTTTCGATTTTAATTTTTAGGTGAAAGCTTCTGACAAGTAGAAGAAGTACCCTCTACCTTTTTTTATTTTGTGTTTAAGTAATAGAAGGGGGTGAGAACTGAAGCCCTTCAAACGTTCCATTGCTCGCCCACTGGCGAAGGTATTCGAAGAATGCGACTGGTCCATCTGGATATCGTGCAGTGCTGAAAAGGTCTCGGTCAGAAGCAGCTGACCCTTCATTGTTGTAGTATCCAGGTGTGCAGTTCGCGAGAAATCCTCGGTCCTGTACTGCAAGCCGATCAATCCATGCTTGTTCTGCTTCGGCTGTAGGTTCAAGAGTTTCTGACCCACTCTCAATACATTCGTGGATCATTGCTGCGATTGCCGATGCGGATTCAGTAAAGTTGTGGGTGACGTTTGCTACGAGGCTGCCGCCTTGAGCGAGTCCAAGGATAAAGAGGTTCGGGAATCCATGGACATTAATTCCATGGAGGCTTCTCATACCATCGTCCCAATGTTCCTCAAGATTTTTCCCATGTTTCCCTCGTGTGTCGTAATGGGCGTTGTGGACAATATGGACTTCAAATCCGGATGCGAGGATAATGCAGTCTAATTCGTAATGTTCACCATTTGCCCAAACACCAGTTTCATCGATCTGGGTGACGCCTTGCCCGTCAGTGTCGATCAGGTGAGTATTGGGATTATTAAATGACTGGAGGTATTCATCATGGAAACAAGGTCTTTTGCAAAGCTGCCTGTACCAGGGTTTAAGAGCTTCAGCTGTTGTTTGATCATTGATCACGGAGTCAACGCGGGCACGTATTTCATTCATTTTTTCATCATCTGACTCTGCAAATGCTTCCATCCATACATCTTCTATTCCCGCTCCTGGATTAGCTTGGATCCTTTCTACGATGCGGTCTCTGATTCGGATCGCTATGTCAGTCCATCCATCTTTTACGAGGTCAGTATCTGCGAAACCGCCCGCTTGGAGTGTGGCAAAATTGATCAGCCATTCCCTTTGCCAACCTGTATCAAGATCACCGAAATCTTCATCTGTCAAAACTCTGTTGTTTCGTATGTCTATGGACGAGGGTGTTCTTTGGAAAACGTAAAAGTCACCTGCACTAGCAGCGAGATGGGGAATGCACTGCACTGCGGTAGCACCGGTTCCGATAATTCCGACTCTTTTGTCCGCGAGCCCTTCGAGAGGTTTCCCTGTTCGGTCTCCACCCGTGTAGTCGTAGTCCCATCGAGCGGTGTGGAACATGTGCCCTTTGAAGTCTTCAATTCCGTCAATGCCGGGAAGTTTTGGGTGGTGCATGGGTCCGGTTCCCATGGCAACGAACTGTGCGTTTATTTCGTCGCCCTGATTGGTTTTGATGATCCAACGGTTGAGGTCTTCGTTCCAGCTGAGGTCTTCTACCTTTGTTGAGAAAAGGGCATTGTCATATAGGCGAAAGGTCGTTGCGATTCGCTGAGCGTGGGCGTGGATTTCGTATCCTTGGACGTATTTTTTTGATGGGAAATAGTTTGTTTCTTCTAGAAGAGGGAGGTATACCATGGCGGCTGTGTCACACATTGCACCGGGATACCGGTTCCAGTACCAGACACCACCAACGTCTCCTCCGCTTTCGATCAGCATCACGTCTTCAACCCCTGCTTCTTTTAGTCGCGCTCCCGCAGAGAGGCCGGCGAAACCGCCGCCGATGATTGCTACAGTAACTTCGCCTGTGAAAGGTTCACGCGGATCATGGTTGGAGTAGGGATCTTCTAGTAGGTGGGCGAAACGACCTGTTGGTTCAAGGTATTGGGTGTGCCCATCAGGGCGTAAGCGTTTCTCGCGTTCAATACGGTATCGTTGCCGAAGACTTTCAGCTTCGGTGCTATCGCTTTCGGTTATCGCCATTTACCCACCCGTTTATCGCTTTCACTTATCTTAGGCCTAAAACTCATCTGCGGTCACTGTGAACTTCGAGTTCGCTTTCGGGAAAGGGCCAAAATCTTTCTGTCGTGTAATATACGGCCATGGAGCCACGTCTAGCCGCAACGCCTATTACTTGGGGATTTGTAGGAAACAGCAGGTGGGGTATTGATTTACCTCAGGAACGTATCCTGTCGGAAATATCAGAAATCGGATTTACTGCAATGGAGGTTGGTGTTCCAGGGTTTCTACCTGACGATGGTGATGTGGCAAAGGTCATGCTCGACAACTATGGGTTGCGAGCTACGTCTGGGCCTGTCTCTTTTGTTATTCATGAGAGCGGAAGTCGTGCGGATGCTCTGGAATCTGTGCGTGTGGCGGGAGAGCGGCTCGTTGCTCTAGGCGCTGATGTTCTTATTACTGTCCCTAAACCTGGGAATCTTCGACCTGATGAACATCTCGATGATGAGGGGTGGAAGGAATTGTGTGATGGGTTGGATGCTGTCGAGGAGCTCTGTGATTCGATGGGGTTGAGGCAGGCTCTTCACCCGCATGTGGGTTCATTGGTTGAAACAAAGGAAGATATGCACAAGGTTATGGATGCTAGTTCGTGTGGGTGGTGTCTCGATACGGCGCATATCGCTAGCGGCGATCTTAATCCGGGTGATTTTGTTGACATGGCCGGAGATAGAATCGCGCTTGTTCATATTAAGGACTTGAATCTTGATCTTGGCCGAAAGATGGTGCGGCATGAGATTGCATTTGATGCCGCTATTGCGGAACGTGTTTTCGTCCCTCTAGGTGAGGGCGATCTTGATCTTGCCGGTATTGTTCCACTTCTTCCGGAAGACGTTTGGTGGGTGCTAGAACAAGATCAAGCTATAGCAGAGTTACCAGATTCTAGTTCGGGCCCTGCTAATGACGCCGCATCCAGTTTGCGTGCTCTTCAGGAGATGTTGGATACGGCAGATGGGTAGAGAAATAAAAGTTCCGTCGGATTGGAATGCTGAGGTCCAAAAGAACATTGACCGGTTTGCATTTACCTTCCAATCCCAAACCGATGAGATGATCGCCCGGCGGATATATGAGCGACTGCTTGAACTGAAAGAACTCTGCGTAGACGGATTTGAACAAGATCCCGTTAGTGCTGAGCAAACATATCGCCTTCGTACGGAGCTAGATGACCTCATTGCTCGAGCACAAAAAGAACTCGATACGTAGGGTCAGATTTAAATACAAACGTTCACCTTTCGAATTGAAAGTGGTACTCTTTTCACAATTCGATAATGGAGATCCGATGAAAAAACTAATTCCTTTCTTATGTTGTCTTTTAGTGGTCACCGCAGCGTGTGGAGGAGGCGATAGTTCTCTTTCATCTGAAGATCAAAAAGTGGTCGACGATCTTGCTGTTACTATTGCCGCTTCTGATGATTTTCCGGGAACTGCTGACGATGCAGAATGCGCAGCAGAAAGCTTGGTCACTAGCCTTGGAACGGCTTATATCCAAGATAACAATTTAACTGACATCGCAGCGTTTGACGATTGGGATCTTTTCGAAACTGAACTATCTAGAGACAAATTCAAACAAGCAGCTAAAGGAATGTTCGGATGCGTGGAAGGTGAACTTTCGACGCTCCTTGGAGATGACGCTGATTTAGAGGGATTATCAGAAGAAAGTGCCGAATGTTTTCTTGATGCGTTTCAAGATGATAAATTCCTTGACGCAATTTATGACGGCGGAGAAGAAGATGAAGTACTTGTCGAAGCATTATTCACATCCTGCCCTAGTGCCCTTGTCGATGGATTAGTTGCTGGAGCAGGATGGGATCGTGAAGCTGCTGAATGCTTCGCCGACGAACTTTCACCTGAGCTTCTAGCGTTTTTTATGGAAATGTCTAACCTCCCAGGTGATGAAATACCGGAAGACTCAACGCAAGAACTTGCAGATTTCCTTGCCATAGCGGCCAAGTGCGACATAGATCTAGCAGACCTTGGCTAGTCAACATTGGTTATAGAACACCAAAAAACGTGTCGAGTTTTCCACTAGGAGACAAATGAAAAATCTTCTAGATGCTGAACCTCGTAGACGATTGACCCAAAAGGAACGCGACATCTACGAAAATAACGGCGTCGCACTCTTATCTGGTGTTTTTGATCTTGGGTGGGTAGATTTTCTTCGTGATGCTTTCGAAGTAGCTCTCTCAAATCCCGGAAGCCTTGCGGAGGAATACGCTGTAGCGGACGCGCCGGGACGTTTTTTTGCTGATTTGAATATGTGGCAGAGAATTCCCGCATTCCGCCAGTTTGTCTTTGAATCTCCGGCTGCCAGAATCGCCGCTAGCATAATGGGGGCTTCGCGAATCAATTTCTTCTACGACCAAATGTTCGTTAAAGAATCCGGAACGCCTGAGCGGACTCCTTGGCACCAAGATCAGCCCTACTGGGCAGTATCAGGACAACAAGTATGTTCCGTTTGGATTCCCTTAGATCCCATCACGAAAGCAGCTTCTCTTCAGTTCGTCAAAGGAAGCCACAGCTGGCCGGCACATAATCCTCATCATTTCGGTGATGACTCACCATATGAAGGCACAGGTCTCCCGGAGCTTCCCAATATCGAATCGGAGATTGAAGAATATGAGATTTTGAGTTGGGATATGGTTCCAGGCGACTGTCTTGTTTTTCAAGGAATGAGCGTCCATGGATCACCAGGTAATAACAGTAAGGAGCACCGGCGGAGAGCACTGGCAACAAGATGGTGCGGAGACGATGCCCGATATCGTCATAAGGCCGGCGAGGTGGCTATCCCAACGTCCGATCCAGGTCTTGCCGATGGGGATCTTCTTGACTGTGACCTATTCCCTTCCGTACTTTGATGATCACAGTAAACGTGGTTAGTCATTTACGTCGATTTGAATAACATCGCCTTCTGAACTTGCTTCTTTAACAGTGACGGTTACATTTTCGTAGGTTACCGATTCATTAGGTAATAAGGCTTGAGCATCGTTGAGCACTTCCATGGGTCCTTCTCCGCTTCCTCCGCCGAATCCATTTTCGGTATTGACAATGTACACAACAGCTCCTTCACGCTCTAAAGCAGTGTCGTAGCCGATCTGTCTTCTGCTTTCGATAGCGAGGGCACGTGATTGAGTGAAAGGGAAGAGTGCAACTTTTAGTCCGCCAGGAGTAGCAACTGGGGTAAGAGTTACAGTTGCGTTTCCATCAATGCAGGCTATTTGGGAGTCATCTAGCCATTTGAGAATCCATCGGGAGTATCCCATGTAGCCAGGGGCTGTACTTCCGATGTCATCCATTAGGCTAAACGGTCTTGTGAAACCTTCTCGTCCTGGAATTGTTGCACCATAGAGGTCCGGTAGTCCAAGTGAGTGCCCCATTTCATGGGGATACCAGAGGTCTCCCCAGTAAGTTAAATCAGCACCTGATGTTACTGCGTTTGCTATGTATGTTCCGTCTGCTGTAAGCGAGCCATCATTAGGTGTTGACCATCCCATGAGGGTTGGGCCGTATGGTATCTCCGTAGCGTTAGGTGGTGAAACCACTAAAACAGCATCAGCGTTTGAGAAGTCAACATTGTCATCGGCTAAATTCATTGCCTCTTGGATCCAATCTCTATGTCCTGTATATGACGTTAGAGCTTCACGATAAATTGCTGCTGGGCCGCTGAGGCGTAACCATTTATGATGTGGGACGAAAGATAGAGAAAGTCGTCCATAAGACTGGTCAAAGAAGAAATCTTCCGCTCCAGGAGAAATATAGGAAAATACTTCCTCGGTAGTTTGGGTTGCTGAGACATCGGCAAAGTCAGCGAAAAGAACCACCGTTTCAACGAGGCCTGTGGGGTTGAGTCTATCGGTTGGCCGGTCATAGGCTAGTGAAAGAGCTTCTTGGGACTGGATGGTTAATTTGCATGCGTCAATGTCTTGAAATCCGGATCTTTCCTGGTGGTCTGGTAATGGTTCTTTTTTGACACATTCACCATTTTCGTCGTATTCATAATCAGGGGATCCCCCGATTTTGTGGCATGGGGAGACTCCGCAATTCGAATTCGATCCATCCGTGGGGCAGCATTCCCCTGTCCATCCCTCATATTCATCTTCTCCGCAATCTGGGGGCTCTTCCGACTGTGATGTTTGTGTGGGATGCGGCCCGAGAGAAATCACAATGCTAATGTCCTCACAGTCATTAGCATTGGCTGCTATAACAGTTCCTTCTGGAACTTCGTTGTCGTAGGCGTCAGCCCAGCTGATATCCGTAAGGGAAAGGCCATAGTCGAAGCCCATGTCCTCAATTCTGTTCGACGCGTCTTCTTGAGTGCTTCCATTAAGTTGGTCCCATGGAAAAGCCTGACACCAGTTAGGTCCGCTTGTGAGCGTCGGAGGTGGCCCGATTTCCGAAGTCGGTGAAGGTTCTGCAGTCGATGAGGGTTCTGCAGTCGATGAGGGTTCTGCAATCGATGAGGGTTCTGCAGGATTGCTGCTGCATGAAAACACACCAACAATGAGAACAAATAGAGCGAATAGGTTTAACGACTTCCGAAACATGATCTAAGTGTATTAGAAATTTGTATTTGTTGAAGATCGGTAATG
>PYIK01325130.1_pt1 | contig 11261 bp, 9 predicted proteins | sample 3578011 | NCBI WGS metagenome assembly PYIK01 (sample SAMN08408022, study PRJNA431606) | Marine metagenome isolate SA_KN192-05_S13_70m, whole genome shotgun... | biome: marine; feature: oceanic pelagic zone; material: water; isolation source: 70 m water sample, 0.2-0.8 um fraction ... | reverse complement strand
TGAAACTTCTGATAGAGCTCAAAGAATTCCTCTCCAAACGGATCGCCACCTCGTAAAGGCATACTTGCCCGCACAATAGTGAAATCAAGTGGAGTAAGCTCAGAAGCAGCGTTGAAGTGGCGCTCTGCCTCTTCTTTGCGTCCATTTCTCCGAAGATGAGCAGCGGTCTTGAAATGCAGCCTCGCTTGAACCTCGTCTTCTGATAAATCGGGGACGGAGTATGAAGCGTCATTTGGTAGCGAACCTTGATGGACCCAGTCGCGTACCTGCTGCATATGGGTTTCGCGACTTATCCCAGTAATTTCCGTAAAGGTATCGGTACCGAATTCCGCAGCTGCCGGTCTGGCAATCATGTTGTTCTCATCAATCCAAACGACTGACGGAACGTTACTAATTGCGTAGAGTTCTGTGAGGAGATGGTCTTGATCCATAAGTACTGGGTAGGTAGTCCCAGTTGCTAATTCACTTACTGCTGTTGTGTTCTCATCGATTGCAACTGCAATAATCTGGAAATTATCTTCCTTAAGCTCTTCGAACAGTTCCTGCCAGCCTGGCAGGTCAAATGCGCAACCTCACCAACTTGAAAAAGCTACAAGAAGTCGTTTTTTCCCTGCCCAGTCAGATAGGGCTCGGTCAACTCCTGAGATATCTGGAAGGGAGAAATCTGGAGCAATTCGCTGCGTCAAGGCAGCAGACCTGAGGTTGTAAGGTTGACCAATTGCTACTATGCCGGCAGCTTCATCGGTTAGAGTTGGGCGACCTACAAGATCAGCGAGCTGACTTAGGTTATAAGCTCCCTCACCGTCGGAATTAATATTGTCACCCAGAGGGATGCAAGAATCTCCTTTGCATAGCCCTTCAGTCTTGAGCTCCCATCCTAGAACTCTTTCTATTTCCTCAGAGGCGAGATATGGCTGTCCATCAGACCATGATCCCTCCGTTGCAACTGGCTGATCAGCTAATACGGTGATTTCAAATGTTTCTGTCATTGTTTACCTCCGAAGAGTATCTGAATCGATTGCGAAGAGAGAAGCAGCGCCGCTTGTCGCTGATGGAAGTAAGCCAGTAACTTGCGGAAGTATCTGCTGGGCGTAAAAAGTCGCTGTTTCTATTTTTGCTTCAAGAAATTCCGAATTTCCTGAATTTTCTTTTAGAGAAACTTGAGCGGCTAAGGCTGCTTTCCCCATTAGCCACCCTCCTACCGTTGTTCCAAACATGCGAAGATAAGGGGTAGCGCCAGCAAGTCCGGCATCTGTGCTCCCTCCTCCATTATCTAACAGCCAAGTGCTAGCTGTTTTTAAGCTCTCATTGGCTGACCGTAATGGGTTTCCGATATCGCTGAGATTGTTCTTGGACAGCTCAGCGACTGTATCGTCTATGTCAGCGAGTAGCTCACTAACGACTGCACCATTTCTCATGCTGAGCTTTCTTCCTACGAGGTCAATTGCCTGGATACCATTTGTACCTTCGTAAATACCAGCGATGCGTATGTCTCGGTAATGTTGAGCTGCGCCTGTTTCTTCAACGAAACCCATACCTCCATGAATTTGTATTCCGATGCTAGTCAGTTCGTTTCCAAGGTCTGTGCACCAACCTTTTGACAGAGGTGTGAGAAGATCAGTTAGTTCTTCACCTGCTTGCCGTTCTGTCTCGTCAGGGTGGTTATGAGCTATATCGATGGCTTTTGCATTTAGGTAGATCAAGCACCGCATCGCTTCTATGTAAGCCTTCATTGTCATTAGCATTCGTCGAACGTCGGGATGCTCCAGGATTAATGAAGACTCTCCCTTAGGAGTGTCAGATCTTCTTCCTTGGCGTCTTTCTAGGGCGTACTCGATGGCTTGTTGATATGCCCTATCTGCAACGGCAAGACCTTCCAGGCCTACAGCTAATCTGGCCTGATTCATCATCGTAAACATGTATCTCATTCCAGAGTTCTCTTCGCCGACTAGATATCCGCGTGCTCCTCCATTATCACCGAATTGTAAGACGCAAGTGGGCGAAGCATGTATACCTAATTTGTGTTCTAGCGAAATACATTTGACGTCGTTGGCTTCCCCAATATTCCCATTATCGTCAACCAAGTATTTGGGGACGATAAACAAACTTATTCCTTTTGTGCCAACGGGAGCATCAGGAGTTCGGGCTAGAACTAAGTGGACAATATTGTCGGTTAAGTCATGTTCCCCCCAAGTGATATATATTTTCTGACCACTAATAAGGTAAGAACCATCTTCTTGTTGCTCTGCTTTGGTAGTTAAGGCACCTACGTCTGAACCGGCTTGAGGTTCGGTTAAGTTCATTGTGCCAGCCCATTCTCCGGTGATTAATTTCGGCAACCATTTGAGTTTCTGGTCGCTGTCGCCGTGGGCAGTGAGCGCGTGAATAGATCCTTGGGTAAGCATAGGGTTCAAAGATAATGCCATATTTGCAGCGGTCAGCATTTCCGTCACAGCTATACCCACAAGCCACGGGAACCCGCCACCACCGTATTCAGGGTCAAAACTTATTGCCCCCCATCCAGCATCCACATATTGCCCGTAAGCTTCCAAAAAGCCATCAGGAGTCGAAACAGATCCATCCGTATTTAAGGAACTTCCTTGAAGGTCGCCTGTTCTATTTGTAGGAGAAATAACTTGCGAGAAGAATCGACCAGCCTCATCCAATAAGTCGTCTAGAGATTCAAGGCCAACATTTGTGAAGGGAGGAAAATCTTGGAGAGACTCAATGTCTACCACTTCTTTGAGTGTAAATTTCATATCTTCTAACGGGGGAGCGTATTCACTCATGAATTCCCTTTCATCCCTGTAACTAACATCAAGCTTATCTTCCCATGATGCTACCCATACCTTTAGTGCCCCGACTCGCTCAGAGAACAATTTCTTGATCCCAAGGCAAAAGAAAATGTCAATTACTAGGTTCGAAAGTAAGTCTAAAGTTTCATCAGGGCTACTTTTGAAATAGGTTTGTTGAGGTTCATATGGAAGATGGTTCACGAAATAATAAGATTCAGGACGTAAAAGTCTATTTCTCTGGAAATTTCCTTGGCCGACTCACAGTGTCCACAGAAAGAAGCAAGCAAACAACCAGTCCAATCTGGGAAGGGCAAATTCTAGGTTCCGATTACTTAGTATGGGGGTTAAATCATAAGAAGGTAAATCTCCAGTTTGAAGATGGGTCAGGGTTCGATGCTGTTGTTCGTCCAGGCGGCAAGATCTTTCGAGCCCTAAAATGATTAACTGAAATCTCTGATGGTGGATGAAGCAATAGATTTCGCAGCTTCAGAAGGCGATATGTTTCGCTTAAGGACCTCACTCAGAATTAATTTCCCTGATTTGCTTTGGAGAGCGCCATGTGAGGCTGCGCCGATAAGTAATTCAAGACGGTTTTGGATTTCCATAAGGGTTCTTTGTTCCTGACGAATTTGAAAAGACCCAGATTCTGCTAAGTGCTTCCTGTGGTTTTCTATTGCTATAAGGACCTCTTTTGCTCCTTCTCCTTCAAGAGAATTTGCCATGATTATAGGTGGCCTGTAGCCAGTTTTTTCTTCCAGACCAGAGACATGGCCTAGGTCAAGCATCAGGTCCAGGTCCCTCCGAGTGTCATTCGCTCCTGGCCGATCTGATTTATTTACAACAAAGATGTCGGCGACTTCGAGTAAGCCGGCTTTATTCGCTTGCACTGCATCTCCCATCCCAGGGGTGACAACAACGACCGTAGTATCGGCAGTGCCGGCGACGTCGACTTCAACCTGACCTACGCCAACAGTTTCAATAATGACTGGATTGTAGAGGGCAGCATCGAAAAGCTGTATAGCTGCGGGTACCGCTAATGCGAGTCCGCCTGAGTGTCCTCTTGTAGCCATAGACCGGATAAAAGATCCTTCACCAGCAAGATCGTCCATTCTGATACGGTCACCTAGAATCGCACCGCCGGTGAGGGGTGATGATGGGTCAACTGCAAGAACTGCTGGCTTCTTTCCAGCCTTTGCGATGTTTTCAATAAGTCTTCCAGTTAGTGTAGATTTTCCTGATCCTGGGGCACCTGTGATGCCGATGACATGAGCATTTCCGGCGTTTTGATGTGCCAAACCAGCGACAATATCAGCAGGTTCTCCTCCTTTTTCAATTATTGAAAGCAACTTTCCCAGGCAGCGTCTTTGTCCAGCCAGTGTTTGCTCAAATAGCTGAGTTATGGAGTTATCTGATGGGTCCACGTTCAATCTCGAGCGGATATGGCGTCACGGACTGTTGCAGCTACTTCTTCTGCTGAAGCTCCAGGGCCAAGAATGGCAGCTATGCCTATTTTTTTGAGCTCATCTACATCTTCATCAGGCACGATACCGCCGATAATGAGGGGAAGGTCTAATCCTGCGCCACTAATTGCTTCCATCATTTTAGGCCCTAAAGTTAAGTGCCCAGCATTGTGCATGGATAATCCGATTGCGTCAGCATCCTCTTCTTCGGCTGCTGCAATAATACTGCCGGTAGTCTGGCGAAGTCCTAGATAAATAACCTCCATACCTGCATCTCGGAGGATTCTAGCGACAACTTTGATACCTCGGTCATGGCCGTCTAATCCTAGTTTTGCAAGGATCACTCTATATTGTTGGTCGCTCATACTGTTTAGCTCCTAGTCGGTTCCGAAGATATTAAATGATTGCTCTTTCAACATACGTCCCGAAAACTTTTTCCATGGCATTAGCAATCTCTTCTTCTGTTGCATATGTCTTTACAGCATCGATAATTACCGGCATTAAATTCTGAGCTGGATCTGAAGCTGTTTCAGTAACTGCAGAAAGAGCTTCCTCAACCTGATTTTGGTTGCGGTCTGTTTTAACAGTTTGTAGCCGCTTGAGCTGATACTCTTCAGTTTCCGCTCCGATCCGAAGCAGGTTCCGGTCTTCGGGTCGATCGCCTTCTGTAAAGTCATTCACACCAACTATTATTCTTTGTCCTGCGTTAACTTCACGTTCGAACCTGTAGGCGGCATCCGCGATTTCACCCACAAAGTAACCGTTCTCAATACCAGCAAATGTGCCTTCGAGTATTGATCCGCTACCTAACTCATCGAGATGCGCGAAAATCTCTTCTGCCTGTCGTTCCATTTCGTCGGTCATCCATTCGACGTATGGGGCACCACCAAGCGGATCTGCGACATTCGTTACGCCAGTTTCATGAGCAACTATTTGCTGGGTTCGAAGAGCAATTCTTGCGGCATCTTCAGTCGGTAAGGCTAATGCTTCATCGAAACTATCAGTGTGCAGAGATTGTGTTCCCCCTAAAGCAGCAGCTAAGGCTTGAATGCCAACTCTGGCAATGTTGTTTTCAGGTTGCTGTGCTGTCAGGGAAACTCCAGCAGTCTGAGTATGAAATCGACACATCATCGCTCGTTCATCTGTTGCTCCGTATCGATCTTTCATCCAGCGGGCCCAAATACGCCGCGCTGCTCGAAACTTACCTATTTCTTCAAAGAAGTCGCTATGGCTATTAAAGAAGAAACTCAGTCGTCGTCCAAACTCGTCTACATTTTGTCCAGCAGCAATAGCGGCTTCGACGTAAGCAAACCCATTAGCGAGAGTAAAGGCTAGTTCTTGTGCTGCTGTGCTGCCAGCTTCCCTAATGTGATACCCCGAGATCGATACTGGGTGCCATTTGGGCATTTCAGCGGTCGTGTATTTGACCATATCTGTAATGATTCTCATAGAAGGCCGAGGAGGATAGATGTATTCTTTTTGTGCCTGATATTCCTTGAGGATGTCATTTTGAATTGTGCCAGCAAGTTGGTTGGGGGCCACTCCATTCTGCTCTGCAACTGCGATGTACATGGCAAGTATTGTTGCTGCTGGGCCATTAATCGTCATGGATGTCGAGACTGATGAAAGATCTATATCAGCAAAGAGGTCTTCCATATCAGCCAGAGTGTCAATTGCTACACCGGCCCTACCGACTTCACCGAGAGACCATTCGCTATCTGAATCTCGCCCCATAAGAGTAGGCATATCAAATGCTGTCGATAAACCAGTTCCACCATTTCGTAGGAGCTCCTTGAATCGAAGGTTAGTATCTTCTGCGGTTCCAAACCCGGCGAACATTCGCATGGTCCACAAACGAGATCTATACATCGATGGGTACAAGCCTCTAGTAAAGGGGTATTGCCCTGGGTAGGGTTCTGATCCATAGACGGGGTCAACTGGGATACCAGACATGGTTTCAAATGGGACGTCCCGTAGGTGGGCTTTGTCATACTCATGCTGCCATAGTTCTCGTGGTTCTAGGCTCGAATTTTCTTCTGTTCCCACTCGTACTCCTTTAGGTGCATCTGGTCGGATACATTCTAGACGGAAGTAAGCTAAATCTCATGTTGTGAAGAAATCAGACATGAGCTTTGTTGATCGATGCGTAGTTCAGAAATACTTAAGAACTACCGCTAAGCTACCCTTCGGAGGGAAAACACTATGGAACTTGGAATCTTTGGTTCGTCCAGAAATGTATCTGAATTAACAGAACAGGTTCAGAAAGCCGCTGACTTCGGCTACTCAACCTTTTGGACCCCACAAATATTTAACTTGGATGCGTTGACGGCTTTGGCGGTTGTCTCGTCAAAAGTGGCAAATATCCGATTAGGCACATCAGTTGTCCCAACATACCCAAGGCACCCGATGATGTTAGCCCAGCAAGCTTTGACAGTGAATCAAGTTTCTGGAGGCCGACTTGATTTAGGTATCGGGTTATCTCATAAACCTGTTGTCGAGGGCATGTGGGGCATGTCTTTCGATGGTCCGGTAGGCCACATGAGAGATTATCTCACGATATTGATGGCTCTTTTGCATGAAGGGTCAATCTCCCATGGTGGTAAGCATTTGACGAGTAGGGGAGGTATAGATATTCCAGCTGATCCCCCTCCAGTTCTCGTAGCAGCTCTGGGCCCTCAAATGCTTAAGTTGGTAGGGAAAACTGCTGATGGGACTGCAACCTGGATGACAGGGCCAAAGACTATCCAAGATCATGTTGTACCTGTGATCAATGACGCCGCAGAGAAAGAAAATAGGCCTCAGCCTCAAGTTGTAGCAGCGATTCCTGTTTGTATTCATCCAGATAAAGAAGTAGCCACGGAGTATGCAAAGCGTGATTTTGGATTCTATGGTGACCTTCCCTCCTATAGGGCGATGCTTGATCGCGAAGGCCTAGAGAATTCCTGGGATATCGCTATTACTGGTTCATTTGAACAGGTAGCTGAAGGCATGCAAGAGTATGTTGATGCAGGAGCTACACAGGTAGTTGCCGCCGTATACGGGCCTGAAGAATCGAGAGAAGAAACAGTTTCTCGATTAGCTGAGCTTCTTTAATTTTTTCCAAACAGGTTGATTACTTCTGGGCATCTGGGGGCCAAGGAATTTCATCATCCTGTTCCAAGTCTTCGTCTTCAATGTGGGGAAAGTGGCATGCAACCCAGTGGTCATCGCTTCCTATTTGTCTGAATTCAGGTTCTTCAGCAGCGCATTTTTCTGAAGCTCGAGGGCATCTGGTTCGGAATCGGCATCCACTTGGAGGATTAAGAGGGGAGGGAAGTTCCCCTTCTAAAATATCGGTAATATCTTTATGTTTGTTCTTTGGATCAGGGATAGCTGCTAATAGAAGTCTCGTATAGGGGTGGGTTGGCTTCTCGTAGATCAGGTCACCATCACCTATTTCACAAATTTTCCCTAGGTACATTACTGCGACCCTGTCGCTAACGTTTTTTACGACAGAGAGGTCATGGCTTATAAACAAAAGGGTAAGCCCATATTCTTCTTTCATGTCTTGAAGCATGTTTAGGATTCTTGCTTGGACTGAGACATCTAGCGAAGAGACAGGTTCATCGCAAATAATTACCTTTGGATCTAGGACTAGGGCTCTTGCTACTGAGATTCTTTGGCACTGACCACCTGAGTATTCATGCGGCCGGCGCGTTCTAGCTTCTTTTGGATCGAGGCCAACTGCTTCGATCATCTCTTCTACTTTTCGTTCTTGCTCCGCTCCATGTTGAGTGGACCAGACCCGCGTACCTTCGTTTACGATGTTAAAAACGGTTCTTCTAGGGTTTAGTGAGCTGATCGGGTCTTGGTAGATCATTTGGATTGAAGGCCGTTGCTGTCTCATCCCTTCTTTATCGAGTCCTGTGAGATTGGTTCCTTGGTACTCGACTTTTCCGGAAGTTGGTTTTGGAAGCTGAATTATTGCTTTCGCTGTCGTTGACTTACCGCAGCCCGATTCTCCGACGATCCCAAGGGTTTCACCTTCCAGGATATCGAAGCTGATATCTGATACGGCGTGGACTTTGTTTCTGCGTCCTGATGGAAATTCGACAACAAGATTTTCAATTCGCAAGAGAGTGTCATTAGTGTTCTCTCTAAGGTGGTTATTTCCTGATCCGGCCATCAGACTACCTTTTCTTTGCTTCTGATTTTAAGTCCTGCTGCTGTGTGTCCTCGTTTGGCGTTTAAAGCGAACGCCTTGGCTCCTTCATCTGTTCCAATTGGGTAGAAGCAGGCGTAAGAGTGGTCGCCTTTAATTGTGGTATCAGGTATTTCGTTGAGACAATTCTCTTGTGCATATTGGCATCGAGCAGCAAATTTACATCCGTCAGGGCCATCGACAATATCTGGTGGAAACCCTTCAATTGGGGTTAGGCGGGTATGTTTCGGATCATCAAGTTTTGGTATTGATGATAAAAGTGCTGAGGTATATGGGTGGGCCATGTCATTAAATAGTGTTTCGGCTGGAGCGTGTTCCATTACGCGTCCGCCATACATGACTAGAATTTCATCTGCTCGGCCTCTAGCGACTCCTAAGTCGTGTGTGATAATCGTCATTGCCATGTTTGATTCTTTTTGTACTTCAACCAGTAGGTCAAGGATGTATTTCTGAACTGTTACATCAAGGGAGGTTGTGGGTTCGTCTGCTATCAAAAGGTCAGGTTCGATAGCTAAAGCTATTGAGATCATTACTCGTTGACGCATGCCGCCTGAAAGTTGGTGTGGATATTCGTCAAAGCGTTTGGACGGTTCCGGAATTCCGACAAGTGTAAATAGCTCAACAGTTCGGCTACGGGCTTCTTTTTTAGACATGCCTTGGTGCAAGCGAAGAGGTTCTGATACCTGTTTGCCGACTTTCATTACAGGATTAAGCGAAGTCATGGGGTCTTGAAAGATCATCGCCATCTTTTTTCCCCAGAATTTCTGGCGATCAATGTTTACCAGTTCTTCTCCTTGGAATCTGACCGAACCAGATTCGTTGACGTTTGACCCTAGAAGCCCCATTATTCCTCGGTTCAAGACAGTTTTCCCTGATCCTGATTCTCCAACGATAGCTAATGTTCTTCCGCTATGGAGTTCGTAAGATACTCCGTCAACAGCTTTAGCGAGTCCGCGCTCAGTACGAAACCCGACCCGATAGTCGTCAGTTTTTAATAGTGGGTTGGGGTTTTTAGTCTCGTATAACAAAGATTTCCCTTACGTCGAAGTAGTCACGGAGCCTGTCACTCATGTAGTTGAAAGAGGCGACAGTGAGGAATAAGAATCCCATTGGGAAAAAGGCCACCCATGGGGAGCCTTCTAGTGTTTGAAGTCCTGAGCCTGTGAGGATGAGCTTGCCCCATGTAGAACTTCCTTGAACCGATAGTCCTAGGAACGCCAAGGTTCCTTCTGCAACGATAGCTATCGCTATTACTAGCATCGCTAGCGTGCTCATAGGGATAAGGACATTTGGAAGGAGTTCTCGGACAAGAATTCTTGATTTCTTAGCACCAAGCGTTTCAGCTGCTAGAACAAATTCACGTTCAGCGAAGCTGAGCGTTTGGGCGCGCGCAAGACGGCCTATCGGAGCAACTCCGAGGATTCCGAGCGTCACAGAAATCGTAAGTAATGATCGATCAACTAACGCGACAATAAGAATCGCCAGAATTAGCCCAGGAAAACTTAGACTCACTAAGAAAATCGCCGAAATTACCTTATCTAGAAATCCTTTGAAATACCCGGCAATCATTCCTAAGGCACCTCCGACTACTATCCCAAACAGCGCGGTTAAAGCGCCGACCGCCAACGATATTCTCGCTCCATGAATTGACCGGCTAAAGAGATCCCTAGCATCTTGATCGGTACCAAGCCAGTGATCTCCGCTTGGAGAATATGGAGGTTGGACTGCCATATCCTGTATTTTTCCTGTAACTGGATTTTCTTTTTGTTCGAAAACAATGAAATTTTCATTTGGTTCTTTAAATGGAAGCACTGGAGCAAAAATAGCTAGGAACGTGATAAGGGCTAGCCAGAAAGCTGCTATCCAGAACCCAATACCGATTTTCTTTTTCTCTGCGAAACCAGATTCTTCCAAGCTGGGATCATCTGCAGGTATTGCATCGTGTTCTAGCTCTTCGGGTACTCCCGTTTCAGAGAATTCTGTGTGTGGTTGGTTCTCTTCGGTCATAGAACTACATGCCCATACTTGAAACTTTTCGTCGTTCTCCTGATTTTTCGGTTCTGACTCTCGGGTCAATCACCGAATAGAGGAAATCTGCGAGATAGTTAAAGACCATGAAGCCGCAGGAAACGATCATGACAACGGCAAGAACAACGGGGAAATCTTCCCTAAGGGTAGCTTCAACAACGGCGCTCGCAATTCCAGGAATTCGGAAGTATTGCTCAACCACAAGTGACCCCCCAATCATGTAGCCAATATTGATGGCCAGAAGAGTTATCAATGAGAATAGAGAAGGCCGCAGCGCGTGATAATAAAGCACTCTGCGTTTTGAAACCCCCTTAGAGCGAGCCATAAGGATGAAGTCTTCTTGTAGGGTCGTAATCAAGTCTGTTCGAAGAAGGCGCTGGTATCCGGCTGCAGCTCCTAATCCAAGCGTAAATCCTGGAAGAATAAGCTGGATTAGTCGATGGTCATGGGTAAACCCCCAGAACGGATCGGTAGCGTTGTATACGTCTGGGAGTACATCAAGGCGTATCGAGAAAAAATAGAAAAGAATTACCGCCATAGCGAAGCTTGGAATTGAAACGAAGGCAAAAGCTGTGATTGTGGAAACTTTATCGGTGCGCCTATTTGCTCTTGATGCAGCTAGTACAGACCATGGAATTGCCAGTGAGACTGCGATAATTTGAGCCACTGCCATCAGTTCCAAAGTTCGGGGCAGGCGTTCTTTGATTAGGTTACTTACTGGAGGTTGACCGGAGGAGCTGAATTGCACTCCAAAGTCCCCTTGGACAAAATCCCATG
>PYIK01352748.1_pt1 | contig 11344 bp, 12 predicted proteins | sample 3578011 | NCBI WGS metagenome assembly PYIK01 (sample SAMN08408022, study PRJNA431606) | Marine metagenome isolate SA_KN192-05_S13_70m, whole genome shotgun... | biome: marine; feature: oceanic pelagic zone; material: water; isolation source: 70 m water sample, 0.2-0.8 um fraction ... | reverse complement strand
GTCTCCGGCAGGCTCGGAAAGCGCAGAACTAGTTCGACGTGGCGTCCCGGACGTTGAACGGGATGGAGAGACTCGGCCGCCATCGAGAGAGTGTAAACCCGGCTTCCGCTGCGGGTGAATGCGGAGCGGTGCAGCGGTATCGAGCCTGATGCGCCGGTTTCCGTTTCCCGGCGACCCCGTGCCAGCATTTCGCAACGTTGTCGCGCCGAGTGTTCTCGTTTGCCCCTGTTGTTGCGAACGCTACCGTCGGCGGATGGATTTGTCTGCTGCTCGTGTTCTGATCACTGGTGCGTCTCGAGGTATCGGTCTGGAGCTCGCCCGCACGCTCCACGCACAGGGCGCGACGATCATCGGGACGGCCCGCAGTGAGGCATCGATCGCCGCTGCTGTCGAGGAACTCGACATGATCCCGGTCGTCGGTGATCTCAACGATCCCGCTGTGGCCGACCGTGTCATCGATGAAGCGTTGAACCACGGTCCGATCGACGTCCTCATCAACAACGCTGGAATCGAGATCGTCGGTCAGATCGCCGAGCAGGATCCTGATGATCTCCGCGCCGTCATTGGGGTCAACCTCGAGGTGCCGATCACGCTCGCCCACCATGTCCTGGCCCACATGCTCGAACGGGGGAGTGGGCGCATCGTCAACATCTCCTCGATGGCGTCGGTCGTGAGTTCGCCAGGTTGGGCGACCTATTCGGCCTCGAAGGCCGGGCTCTCTTCGTTCTCTCGCTCTCTCAAGACCGAACTCGCCGGAACGGGAGTGGGGGTGACGGTGGTGGAGATCGGGTTCGTGCAGACCGACATGCTCGATGATCTGCGCAGCAACGAGTTCGTGAAGGCCAGCTTCGATCGCTACAAGCGTCTCGGGCTCGCCCGCATCATGGAGGCCGGCGAGGTCGCGTCGGCGATCGCCATCGCAATTGAGAAAGAACGCAGCCACGTCCGACTTCCGAAGCGCAGCATTGCGATGTCGATGATCGCCAATGCCCCGCGCCGCTTCGCCGAGCTCGTCCAGAAGGGCGTACCGACGGCGTAGGCGAATCGCCGCTCGTCGGGTGCGCCGCCTACAGTGGGCTGCGCACCACCTTGAGGAGGACCCATGCAGCCGACCGAGCTCATCGACGCATCCGACACCGACGCCGTCGAGGCCCCGGCGGGCGACGACACGGAACTCGTCGAGGAAGAACTGCTCGTCGAGGAGATCTCCATCGACGGCATGTGTGGCGTCTACTGATCCGGCGTTCGTGTCCGCTGTTGCTTTCGACGCCGATCGGGCGTACCGCCTGCACGAGCAGGTGGCGCTGCGACCCGAACCCTTCGGGGCGCTCGCCTACCACTACGGCAATCGGCGCCTGAACTTCCTGCGCGCCAAGGAACTCGTCACACTGGTCGAGTCGCTCGCCGACCATGACTCTGTGCAGGCCGCCTTCGACGCAGCCAGGATCAATCCTCGTCGCTGGCCCAGCTTCGAACGAGCACTTGCCTCGCTCGCCGCCTCTGACTTCCTCGTCCTAGACGCAAGTGATGCGCACGGAGGGGCTGCCACATGACCCTGATCGAAGAACCCCGCCCCGACAATCTCGTCTTATCGCCGGTGAAGCAGTCTGGTCTTGCCGAACAGATGAAGCGGGGACTCGATGCCCCGATCTGTCTCACGTGGGAACTCACCTACGCCTGCAACCTGCAGTGTGTGCACTGCCTGTCGTCGTCGGGTCGCCGTGACCCTCGCGAGCTCACGACCGAGGAGTGCGAGGCCGTCATCGATGAACTGCAACGGATGCAGGTCTTCTACATCAACATCGGTGGCGGCGAACCGACGATCCGCAAGGACTTCTGGCATCTTGTCCGCTACGCCGTCGACCACGGCGTCGGCGTGAAGTTCTCCACCAACGGTTCTGGCATCGATGCTGAGGTGGCGGAGCAGCTCGCCGAGTCGGACTACGTCGATGTGCAGATCTCGATCGATGGCGCCGACTCGAAGACCAACGACCATGTCCGCGGGTCGGGTTCGTTCGCCACGGCCGTTCAGGCGATGGAGCACCTCCAGGCCGCCGGGTTCGAGGGTTTCAAGATCTCGGTGGTGATGACCCGCCACAACATCCCGCAGGTCGACGAGTTCAAGGCGATGGCCGACCACTATGGCGCCCAGCTCCGACTGACCCGCTTTCGCCCGTCGGGCCGTGGTGCCGACTCGTGGGAAGCGCTTCATCCCACCGATCAACAGCAACGTGAGCTCTACCACTGGCTCATGGACCACCCCGGCGTGCTCACCGGCGATTCGTTCTTTCATCTGTCAGCGCTCGGTGAGGCGCTGCCCGGCCTCAACCTCTGCGGTGCCGGCCGGGTCGTGTGCCTGATCGATCCGGTCGGTGACGTTTACGCCTGTCCGTTCGTGCTGCACGATGAGTTCCTCGCTGGTTCGGTACGCGACGAGGGCGGCTTCCAAAAGGTGTGGCAGGCGAGCGACCTGTTCACCGAGTTGCGCGAACCGCAGTCGGCGGGCGCATGCGCGAGCTGTGGCCACTTCGATGCGTGCCAGGGCGGCTGTATGGCGGCTAAGTTCTTCACGGGCATCCCGCTCGACGGACCCGACCCGGAATGCGTGCTCGGTCACGGCGAGGAGGCGATGGATTCCGTCGCCCGTGCCTCGGTCAGCAAGGATCACAGCCGCACCGCCGTTGTGCTCGGACGCAAGCCCGTCAGCTGAAGCGCCACCGGTGCAGGCTGGCGACCGACGCCGGCTCAACCCCAGCCATAGGCTCACGCCATGAAGGCTCACGGTCTCAACCCGCGCATCAAGAAGTCACCGTTTTTCGAAAAGGCCGTCGAGTACGGCGCCACCGAGTTCCACCCGTACAACGGGATGTGGATGCCGGTCGGCTACGACTCGCCGGTCAACGAATACTGGAACGTGCTGGAGCGGGCATCGCTGTGGGATGTCGGCGTGCAGAAATGCGTGGAGATCGCTGGCCCCGACGCCGAGGCGTTCATGCAGCTGCTCACCCCGCGCGACATCACGAGGATTGAGCCCGGTCGCTGCGCCTACGTCTTCCTTACCAACCAGGACGGCGGTGTGCTCAACGACCCGGTCATGCTGCGAATCACCGAAGACCGGTTCTGGCTGTCGACCGCCGACTCCGACATGTACCTCTGGGCCAAGGGTGTCTCGGCGTTCGCCGGCCTCGAGGTCGAGATCACCACACCGCACGTGTACCCGATGCAGCTGCAGGGTCCACGGTCGGCCGAGATCATGGTCGACGTCTTCGGCGAGGAGATCCTCGACCTTCGTTACTACTGGTGGATGCGCAGCTCGGTCGACGGCATCGATGTCGTCATCTCGCGCACCGGCTACAGCTCCGAGCTCGGATACGAGGTGTATCTCCTCGGCGAAGCGCGCGGTGGCGAACTCTGGGAGATCCTGATGACGGCCGGTAAGCCGTGCGGCATCTCGCCCGGCTCACCCAACCGAATTCGCCGCATCGAAGGCGGCGTGCTCGACTACGCATCCGACATCACCCCTGACGACAACCCGCTCGAACTCGGTCTTGATCGACTCATCGCCTGGGACACCGACTTCCTTGGCAAAGCCGCACTCGAGAAGGTGCGCAACGAAGGTGTACGTCGGCGCCTGATCGGACTCTTCCTCGACGGCCCTGCGTTGCAGAAAAATAATGAGCACCGATGGTCTGTGACGAGCGCCGGCACGAAGGTCGGTTATGTCACGAACGCCGTGCATTCGCCCCGCCTTGATCGCAACATCGCCTTCGCCATGATCGATGTTCCCTTCGACGCCAACAACGCGGTGCTCACCGTCGAGACGGTCGAGGGGGCACGCAGCGCCGAACGTACGACGCTGCCGTTCATCGCATCGCCACCGGAGAAGACCAAGAAGTTGCGCTGATCGACGTGCACTTGGCAAGATGTGGCAGTCACACTGACAAAACCCTCGTTGAGGAGCAGCCATGCCCGGCTACGGCAAGATCGACCACGAATACGGACACAAGCTCGCCACCACTGACCCGGCTGACGATGGCCCGGTCTGGATGGTCAACCTCATGAAGTACAAGGAGGTCGCTGACTACGGTGATGGTGCCGACAGCGGACGATCCGGACGCGACGCCGATGACGAGTACACCCCGACCGGCCCGCTCAAGGCGGTTGGTGCCGAGATCGTCTATGTTGCTGAAGTCGACGCCACGCCGCTCGGCGATGGAACACAGTGGGACCGCGTCGCAATCGTGAAGTACCCGACTCGCCGCTCGTTCATCGAGATGCAGAAGCGCACGGATTTCCAGGATAAGCACGTCCACAAAGAAGCCGGCATGGAGATGACCTTCGTGATCGGCTGTCAGCCGATGGCGGTCGACGGTCTGCGAGAGCTGGAGAAGGAAAGCCGCTCCTGGGACGACGTCGCGCATCCTCCCGACGACGAGGATGGCGTCCTGCACGTCCTTCACGTCATCAAGTGGAACGAGGGCGGTCGCGAGCGGATGGAGGGCTACTACGATGCGGCCTTCGAGGTCGCACGGAAACACGGCGGGCGGGTCGCCGGGTGGTTCGAGGCCGAAGGGACGATCGTTGGCGATGGCCGGTCCTGGGATCAGGTCCGCTTCAACGAGTTCCCGAGCAGACGCCAGTTCATGGAGGTCGTTGCCGATCCCCGCCGCCAGAAGGGGCAGGAAGACCATCGAGAGCCGGCGATGGCCGACACCTACACGCTCTTTTGTCGCCCCGTGCTCGACACTCTGCGCAAACGCTGAACCGCCCAACCCGTGACCCGGCGAGTAGGGGTACTCGAACGCGACGGGCTTCTGTCGGGCTCAGCCGCTGATCGGGTGGTCTCGGGCGTAGTCCAGTGCCCTTCTGAACGCGGTCTGAGCCATTTCCCAGTCTCTGGGATCGAGGGCATCGTCGTGGGTCTCCGCTGCCTCCACGGTGGAGGCGGTGATCTGCGCAATCCACGCGTCGATCAACGGGTCAAGATGGTCGGCTCGTAGCGGCCCCTCGTGGAGTCGTTGAACGGCGGCGAGATAGTCGTCCTCCATCGAAGCCCAGGCGGCGAACAGTGGATCACATGATGCCGACCGCTGGGTCAGGCCGAACCCGCCGTAGGCGAAAACCTCACAGTCGGCCGTGATACCGCCGAGCCCGTCCGGGATCGGGGTAACCGGGTTGTCATCGCCAAGGATGTTCGAGAAGGCGTTGTCGAGATCCCACGGAATCATGGTGATCGATCCCGCTGTTGGGTCCTCATAGTAGAAGAAGTTGTGGTTGCCGCAGCGAGCAACGGTGCCATCGTCGCAGTACCAGTGGAAGGGGCCGTCGTCGTGACGGATGGTGCGGTCGACAGCGAGTTGGCTCATCAGATGCTCGACGTCCATGTACTGGCGCACGACCGACGCGGGATCGTCGGAGGCCAACAGTTCCTCGGCGAACGATCGGATCAGGGACGCACTGACCCCCTCTTCTCCCTCGTTGGTCCGCAGGTTGTAGAGGTAGACGGCCTCATCGGTCAGGGTTCCCTACGCCGTGAAGGGCCAGACCTCTTTGTAGAGGTTGCCGGTGCCGTCGTTGAAGTTGGCTCGAGTGAAGCGGCCATCGATGTTCTCGGTGAGCGCGAACAACCCGACGAACTCGCCGTTGACGACCACTCGGGCGTGGGTCGATCGAGGAGCAGCGACACCCATCTCTCGCAGTAGGTAGTAGCCGACCCGTTCACGGAGCTGTGACGGATCGAGATTCATCGAGTGGAGTTGGAGTTTGCGCACCCCAAAGAACTCGTCGTCACCGTCGTTCCAGTTGGTCTTCACCTTCATGGACAGCTTCGTGCAGCTCTTCGCACCGCTCGGATCGAAAAGGTCGGGGCCATCGACGCATCCCACGAACGCGCCGATCGATCCCTTGTAGCGGAGGCCGACCTCAATCGTCTCGCCCTCGAAGGTCATCGTGGCGGGGGCGTATTCCTCCGCCGTCGGGTCGCTGTCGAGGAACTGCAGGTCGCTCTCGGCGACGGTGAACTCGAACGTGTGGAGCGACGCAGGGTCGAACAGTTCGTCGGTGCTGCGATCAGCGAAGGACGACGCCGAGGATTTTGGTTCGTCGCCGATCTCAGGCGGGACGACGACCGGTTCGGCGTCGGCGGCGGAGTCTGCAGGAACTTCGTCCGCTGGTTTCGCTGCCTCGTCGAACGAGCACGCAACGACGCTGAGGGCGACGGCGAGCAGCAGCGCCTGGCCCAGCCGACGGCGATCAGCCACGCCGGTAGCGGACGTCCACGGTGGTGGTACCGCGGACCTGATCGACCTTCTTGATCTCGATCCGCTTGACCGAACCGCCGAGTTCGGAGCTCAGCTGGGTCTCGAGCGCTGCCCGGTCGGTGTAGACCTCGTTGAGCGTCATCCGATGCTGCTCGAACCCGCGAAACAGCGCCGGATGGTCACCGATGAAAAGGGCCACGAGCAATGCGGTCATCAAGGCCGGGGTGTACCAGGCCGGCTCGATGGGAATGCCACCGAGGACCCCCATGGCGATCGCAGCAAAGTAGAAGACCACCTCGGGCTGGGTGAGCTCCTCGGAGCGGATCCGGATTATCGACAGCACGCCGAAGAGGCCAAGCCCGACACCGGCGCTGACCTCGGCGTTGGCAAGTGCGGTAGCCACCGCCATCACGCCGATGTTGATGCCTAGCAGTGCCACGACCATGTCGCGCCGCTGGTAGCGGGGGAAATACAGCCCGAAGGCCAGCAGTAAGACGGCGACGAGATCGATCGCCAGGAGTGCACCGGTGCTCATCGGCGTGATGTTTCCGGAGTCAGTCGCGAGCGACGCCGACGAGCTGGAGGATGTACCAGAAAAGCGTCATCACTGAGCTGAAGAGCGCCAGGGCGCCAGCGACGTGCGCCGCAACCGGGAACTCCCGGATGATCGTCTGGGTCTGGTAGAGGATCGCAGCGCCCGTGAGCGCAACCATGCCGACCGAGAACCACACGCCGAGGCTGAGGCCGAAGACAATCGCGCCGACGATCAGAGCGAGTGCTGCAACGAAGCCGTACATCACGATCGGCCGAAGGAACGAAAGATCCTTGCGGGTGACGACGGCGACGACCGTGAGGCCGGCGAAGGCGACTGCCGTGATCAGGCCGGCCGCGGCGACCGACGTGGCGCCGTCATCAGCGACCCGGAAGAAGTAGTGCAGCATCGGCGCGAAGAGGATGGCGTAGAGCCCGGCCGAGCCGAACAGGGCGGCGTACTGACGCTGCGGGTTGAGCAGGTCGGCGGCAGCGTTGGTGACGATCCACTGGCCCACCATGAAGCCGCCGAGAATGAGCAGCCACGAGAAGCCACTGCCACGCACGAAGTCGTAGATGCCTTCGGCGAACGGGGTGTTGAGCAGGACGGCTTCGATGCCGGCAAAGGCAACGATGGCACCGAGAAGGTGCTGATAGACGCGGACGACGAAATCGCCGCGGGTGGTTTCGTCAAGCTGGATGGCCGGACGAAGATCGACGTCGCTGTACGACATGCTGGGGTTGCTCCTTCAGGAACGGTTGGGATCGGGAACATCCTAACGATTTCCAACCCGCCGGTCCGCTCGGGAGCGGCTGAAGCGCGAGGTGGAGCCGGCGATGGTGCCGGATTGCGGGGCCGTCGAGGGCGCCCGTTAGCCTGAGTAGCTGATTCGTCGGAGGTTCCCCCGTGGCCAACCAGTGGTTCGAGACCGTCGCCATCGCCCAACAGCGTGCGAAGAAGCGTCTGCCCGCATCGTCCTATGGCGCGATCGTCGCAGGCGCCGAGGCCGGCGTCACGATGCGCGACAACACCTCCGCCTTCGATGAGCTCGGCTTCCGTCCCGTCACCGCCGGCCAGCCCGCCGAGCGTCAGATGGACACGACGATCATGGGTCAACCATCGTCGATGCCGGTCATGATCTCACCCACCGGCGCCCAGGCCATCCACCCCGACGGCGAGGTCGGCGTGGCGCGAGCCGCTGCAAACCGCGGTATCCCGATGGGTCTGTCGTCGTTCGCGTCGATGCCGATCGAGGACGTCGTCGAGGTCAACGGCCAGACCTTCTTCCAGATCTACTGGGCTGGCGACAAGGACTCAATGGTCGCTCGCATGGAGCGGGCAAAGGCCGCCGGCGCCGTTGGCATGATCCTCACCCTCGACTGGTCGTTCAGCCACGGCCGAGACTGGGGCAGCCCCCAGATCCCGCAGTCGTTCACGATCATGGAACTCCTTCCACAGGTCCCGGCGGTGATCCGCAAGCCGAAGTTCATGTGGTCCTGGATCAAATCCGGGAGCATCCCGAAACTCGGTGTGCCGAACTTCGTGACCGACGGTTCGAAGCCGCCAGTCTTCTTCGAGGCCTATGGCGCCTGGATGATGACACCTCCGCCGACCTGGGAGGACGTGGCCTGGCTGCGCTCGCAGTGGGACGGTGAGTTCATGGTCAAGGGCATCGTCCGGGCCGACGAAGCCCGGCGGGCCGTCGACGCGGGCGTCACTGCCATCTCGGTTTCCAACCACGGCGGAAACAATGTGGACTCCGCGCCCGCTTCGATCCGGGTACTGCCCGAGATCGCCGCAGCGGTCGGCGACGAGATCCAGGTCGTGATGGACGGGGGTATCCGCCGCGGTTCCGACGTCGTGAAGGCCCTGTGCCTTGGCGCCGACGTGGTCCTCATCGGCCGCGCGTACCTGTGGGGCCTTGCCGCCAATGGCACCGCCGGCGTTGAGAATGTGCTCGACGTCATCCGAGGTGGCATCGACGCCACGATGCGCGGCATCGGGGTCGGCTCCATCCATGACCTCACGGCCGACCACGTCATCGTGCCCGACGGCTTTTCGCCGCCGCGGATCAGCTGACGTTCACGCCGCCGCCGTCTGCGGCTCGGTATCACGCCGGGCCCCAACCCGCCTACGCTCGCCTGGTGGCTCGGCTTGGCGATCTCACGAACCCCGACGTGGGGGAGGGGCGCGTCCTCGTGCTGCCGCTTGGCGCCACGGAGCAACACGGTCCGCACCTGCCGCTCGACACCGACGCAGTCATCGCCCGCACGGTTGCTGAGTTGGCGGCTGGTCGAGTCGCCGCCGCAGTCGTTGCCCCGGCGATTGCGATCGGAGCGTCGGGCGAGCACGCCGGTTTTGCGGGAACGCTCTCGATCGGTACCGAGGTGTTGGCGGCGATGATCGTCGAGATTGTCCGCACCGCCGGTCCGGAGTTCGACCGGGTCGTCATCGTCAACGCCCACGGTGGCAATTTCGACGCCTTACGTTCTGCGGCCGTCACCTGCGAGTGCGAAGGTCGACCGATCAGGGTGTGGCATGCCCGTCTCGATGACGCCGACGCCCACGCCGGCTCCATCGAGACGTCGATCATGCTCGCCATCGATCCGCAACGGGTTCGGCTCGACCGAGCCGAGCCCGGCAACACTGCGCCGCTGCGTGAGATCCTCGCCGAACTCCGCACCGGCGGTGTCGAGGCGGTCTCGCCCAATGGCGTGCTCGGTGATCCGACCGACGCAACGCCGGCCCGAGGTGACGAGATCCTCGCCGAGTGGGTCCACGAGGTCGTCGCCCTTCTGGAATCATGAAGGCATGAGTCAGCCCGTCGCGATCGTCACCGGAGCCGGACGAGGGATCGGTGCGGCCACCGTCACCGCCCTCGTCGCCGACGGCTGGTGGGTCGCCGCCGTCGACCGATGTTCGCCTCACCCGGTGATCGCCTACCCCATGGCCTCCTCGGACGACCTCGCCGACGTCGTGACGGCAGCCGACGGAAACGCCGCCGCCTTCGAGGCCGATGTATCGGTTGGCGCTGCAGTGGCGGAGGTTGTCGCCTCGGTCACCGACGCACGCGGCCGGCTCGACGCCGTTGTCTGCGCAGCGGGGGTCGTCGCCGGTGGGTCACCTGCCTGGGAGATCGACGACACCGAGTGGGACGCCATCATCGGAACCGACTTGACCGGAGTGTTCACCACCGCCCGAGCCGCCGTGCCTGCGCTCCTCGCTGCGCCGCACGGGCGCATCGTCACCGTTGCGTCGGCCGCCGGCTCGCTGGGACTGCGCCACATGAGCCACTACGCCGCCGCCAAACACGGCGTCATCGGCTTCACCCGATCGCTCGCGGCCGATCTCGGCGGCACGGGCGTCACCGCCAACGCCGTCTCGCCCGGCTCGACTTCCACCGCCGGGCTCGACGAGTCGGCCCGCATCTACGGGCTCGAGTCCGCCGAGGCGTTCATCCGCCATCAAGAGCCACTCGGTCGACTGATCGCCCCGGATGAGATCGCCGCTGCGATCGCCTGGCTGTGCAGCCCGGGGTCGTCGGCGATCACCGGTGCCGTGCTTTCCGTCGATGGTGGCATGACCGCCACGCCCTGACGCTCAGTCAGCGATCATCTCCTCGAGCAGTTCCTTGAAGCGGAACGCGTCGTCGGGATCGTCACTCCATGTTTCGGTTCCGAAGTGGACTGAGCGGTGGTGCACCCGGCTCATGATCGAGGCGTGACGAACGGCGTTGTAGACCATCTCGAAACGCAGGTCGCCGACGTCGACACCGCTGGCCTCGCCGTACTGCTCCCGCACGTCCTCGGGGCGCAGCATCGACGGCATCGTATCGACCCCGTACTTCTGCAGCACGAACTCGAAGAATGTGTGCATGAAGCACATCCAGCCGACGTCGAGGCCACGCGGGGCGATGCAGGCCATCTCCCAGTCGAGCACGGCCACCGGATTCACCCCATCGGACTCGTACATCATGTTGCCAATGCGGCTGTCACCCCAGGAGATCCGCGACTCGGGCTCCTCGGTCGGCCAGTTGGCCTCCACCCACTCGAATGCTCGCTCGATGGTGGGGAAGCGCCGCGCAGCGCCCTCGCAGGTCCACTCGTAGTAGGCCTTCTCGACGGCGAAATGGCGGCGCAGCGGCGTCTCGCCGAGAGCGGAGTCGTACTCCAGGAAGTCGGCCTTCCCGTCGGTGATGTCGATGCCGTGGATGCCCGCCATCGTGGCGACGCTCGCCTTCTGGAGCGCCTCCTGGTCGGCTGGTCCGAGATCGTGGACCCAGCCACCCATCGCGTAGGGCGGGATGTCGGGTGGCACTCGCCCGGCGACCTTGTGCATCACGAAGAACGGCTGGTCGAGGTGCGACGGATCGGTCTCCATCCAGGCGAGCGCCGGTACCGGCACACTGCTCTGCTGGGCGACGAGTTCGATCAGGTCGTACTGCTTCTGGAGGTCGTATGTCGGGAAGACTGGGACATCGCTCGCGGCGGGCGCGACCCGAGCAACGAACGAGCCGCTGCCTTCCTTCCACGTGGCGTCGAAGAACAGTGAT
>PYIK01024616.1_pt1 | contig 11397 bp, 15 predicted proteins | sample 3578011 | NCBI WGS metagenome assembly PYIK01 (sample SAMN08408022, study PRJNA431606) | Marine metagenome isolate SA_KN192-05_S13_70m, whole genome shotgun... | biome: marine; feature: oceanic pelagic zone; material: water; isolation source: 70 m water sample, 0.2-0.8 um fraction ... | reverse complement strand
TTACTTTGTATGAAGATGCCGGCTCCGCAAATACACCAATCTGCTTCGCTCTTGATTTGAAGTTTCTTGTGTACACAACGTATTGAGTTGAGTTTGCCATGGTTTGTTTTTCCTTTTTAGTAGAAGGAAAAAGTGTATTGAACATACTTGTTAGCATATTGTTTCCTTTTCCTTGTTTGTTAAAAATATGAATCGCCGGAGTTTCAATCTCTGTTATCCTACGTTCCATGTGTACAATTATATACTACAACGTGTGAAAAGTCAACCTATGCAAAAAACACAGTGTTTGCTAGACTAATTGTCCTTGTAATCAGGTACCGCAAATAGATCTATTCCCTCATCCAACAACTTGTTTGCTTCTTCTTTGGTTGTCTTGCCATAGAATTTTTGATCACGTTTGCCTTTGGCGGCTTTACGTGCCTCCTTGGCAAAGTTTTTACCAACATTCTGAAAGTCTTTTTTGATCTTCTTATTAAGTTTCCGTAGTATGGACTCTGCACTTTCACCCATTACCACGTAATCCTCTGCCGGCATTTTGATCTTGGATCTTTTGACATTTGGCGCCATGATGGCTTTATCAACTGCTGTGCTATCACACATGGGACATTGTATCATGCCCTTGTTCTTTTGCCTCTTGTACTCTTTGCTGTCGGGAAACCAACCCTCGAACTCGTGATTGCATCTACATCTAAGTTGATATTTGATCATATTATTATTTACATTATATACTTGACTTAAAGATCTGTCTAGTGTAATATAAAAATATGCCAAGAGGATTAGGATCAAGCGGATACGAACCAGGAGCGAAGAAGAAGACTTCACAGGGCAACAGTCATAAGAGGGTAAAAATGTCCTCGATGAATAAGCACAAGAAGAGATCTTATAAGCAATACAATAGACAAGGGAAGTGATGGACAAAACTGACCAAATCAAATCGCTTGTGATCGCCTTAGAAGACAAAGAAAACATCATTAAAAAGTTGACTGCTGAACTGGGCAACAATGATGTCCAAATAGCAGACTATCAACAGATAGTAAAAGAACTTTCAGACAAACTTAAATTGTATGAGAACAAATACGGTAAAGTGTTTAGGAGTTCCGCAGACTAAAAATCACTGCATCTTTCTGCCTACGAAACTTTATTGTTTCATAATCAACTATATGCACATTGACCCTGCCACCGTGTTGCTTCATGATACGATCGGTATCGATGGGTCTTATTGTAATCCTGTCATCCTCTGGTAGGGAAACATTGTAACCCCAAAACATCGGCCACCAGTGTGCAGGATTCAGTGAATCATATCTCTCTTTCATAATCACCATGAATATGATTGGCACTATCGTGAAAGGCTCTGCCCACCATGGAATCACATCCATAGTCAGATAATCAATGAAATGAACGAAAGCGGTCCACCCTGCTAGGATTGTAAGCAAGATACCCATTATGGGCCAAAATTCTCCCTCCAAATCATCCAGGTCGTGCTCGTGATGTGAATATGTCCTATACTGAAGGAATTTTGGTTGATTCTTATGACTCAATTTCATATAATGATACTTAACCTAAAAATAATTAACAACATATATTAATTGAGGAATAACAAAATGAAAAAAATATTATCAGCATTGGTCATTTCGTTCTTTATGGCCACGACTGCACTAGCAGAATATACCATTTATCTGCCAACTAAACCAGGCTCTGGTCTGGATCAGTGGGCTCAGGTGGTAATCAAAGAACTCAAGAAACACATCGATGGTGATGTGAAGTCGGTTCATATCCCTGGTGCAAGGCACAGACTGGGCATGAACAAATGGAACAAAGAAAACAGGTTCAAAGAGGGTGCTATCACGGTAACAGGTGGGACAACCACAGTGAACACTTTGGTTGTTGCAGGCGTTGAATACGACTACAGGAACTGGGACGCAATCGGAGTACAACTGCTTGACATCTTTGTAGGCAAAAGGAAAGATTGGAATCCAAAAGATGGTGGCATGGTATTTGGAAACGACCACGCGGCAGGTGACACAACAGGAATGATCCTGATGTATTGTGGTAACCTAGATGGCAAGATCGAATCATACAAGAAGTGTGTTGAAGAGGACATGACATACGTCAAAGGGGTTAACGACAAACAAGGAACTTTGATGTTCGCCAGAGGCGAGTTCAATGTGTTCAGAGGCAACCCAACTGCATGGACCAAGAAGATCAGCAAGTTCGAGCAAGGTGAACTTTGGTTTACGCAGGGCGTGTATGATCCAGAACAGAAAAAAATCGTAACCAATCCTAACGCAGAGGGCTATGACTTCGACACAGTGTTTAAGAAGACCTGGGGAGAGGCACCTAGAGGAGAACTTTACGAGGCCTACAGGCTGGTACAGTTTCAAAACGACTCACTGCAGAAAGGCTTATGGGTAAACAAAGATGCACCACACAGAGATGCACTTGTAAAGGCATTAAAGAAAATGTTAGCAGACCCTGAGTCAAGAGCAATTATTGCCAAAGCGTCTGGTGGAGACTACCAGTGGGCAATAGGTGAAGATGCAGATAGGATTGTTTTAGATCAAAGAAAACAATACACAAAAAAGAAACTACAAAACCTAGTTTGGTGGTTCAATAATATCTTTGGTTGGAAGGCCGAATTTAAACCTGAACTATTGAAATAATGGACTACGCACTCTGGTGCCTGCTTGGAACAATATACGGAATATTGTTAGGTGTTATTCCTATGGCAGGCGCCGGAACGGCGATGCTCCTTGTATTCTCTTTCGCAGGATACTTTGATCCCAATCCATATTACGGACTTATATTTTTAATCAGTGTCATAGCGGCATCTAGCACCGCAGACTCGTACACATCACTGCTCACAGGCATACCAGGTGCTTCAACAACAGCGGCGTCCATAATCGACGGATACAAGATGAGCAAGAACGGTGAAGCCGCACGAGCCATAGGCATTGCAATGGCAGACAGCACCTTTAATGGAATACTGTTTGGACTACTTGCTTTTGCACTATTGCCATTCTATGCTCCTATCATTTATAAATTTGGAGTGCCGGAACTTTTCATGTTCATGACATTATCAATTGCATCCGTGGCATTCATTGTTTCTAAGAACTTTTGGCTGAGTTGCCTTGCAATTTGTATTGGTGCATTCATAGGACTTATTGGAATAGATCCACAGACACAAGGTCCACGTTTTGCTTTTGGCACATTATATCTGCAAGACGGTGTTCCAATCATCATGATGATAGCAGGACTATTTGGAATACCAGAACTTGTATCAGGATTTCACTTTGGAAAGAACAGACCTGCACCTATTACAAATTATTTCTCACAACTGTTTGATGGTTTCCGAACTACATTAAGACTATGGAAAGATTCATTACGTGGAGGCTTCATAGGATTTGTTGCAGGACTATTGCCAGGAGTAGGACCAGTGGGAGACATGTTGGCCTATGGTGCCACAGTAAAGGCACACCCTAAGGATAAGTTTGGAGTGGGAAATCCAAAAGGACTTGCAGGTTGTGAAGGAGCCAATAATGCACAGAAGGCCGGCAGTTTGATTCCAACTGTCCTGTTCGGAATACCAGCATCTCCATTTGCCGCAATCTTTATGGCAATGTGTATAACATTTGGATTGGACGTAGGTAATCCTTTCATGCTTGAGGATAAAAAGTTTTTATCTTTACTAGGTTATGGCTTTGTGGGGGCAACAATATTAACTTTCTTTATATGTATATTCACCTCAAAACTACTTGTGAAGATACTTGAGATACCTTATCCGGTGTATGCACTAATAATATTTGCAATTATAATATACACATGTCAATCTTACACAGGACTTTACATGGACTACGTTACCCTCGCCTGTTGCAGTGTGTTAGGATTAGTTTGTTTTAAATTCAAGATAAGCAGGCCAGCAATACTTTTGACTTACATTATCATAGATAAATGGCAGAACTTAGGACAACAATGGTTGACTATGTATACCTGGGATCAGATGTTGACAAGGCCTTTGTTCCTGGTGTTGCTGTCAGGAGTTTTGTTCTTGGTTTACAGAAGTGTGACACAAAAAAATAAAGGCATTGACTATGCCTAATAACTAATTGCATGATAGACCAAGAAGCACAAGATTACTTCTACAAACACGTTTGGCAATCTAATATACACTTATTCAAGCACTCAGGTGAGAATCTCGTAGAAGAGATAAACAAACTTGATCCTAAACTGGTTATAGATGCAGGATGTGGAATAAATTTTCTAAAAGGAAAGATCAAAAATCTAATAGGATATGATCCTGTATTTGCAGAAGCAGATATAATATGTGGACACTGGGACGCTCCATTCAAACCTGAATGTGCAGATGTGATACTTGCACTTGGATCGGTCAATTGGGGCAACCATGACGACATAGCACACATGTTAATAAAATTAAAGTCGTGGCTCAAACCTGGTGGCAGGCTTTACATGAGAGGTGCTCCAGGTGGATACAAGAACGATCAAGGACTCAAGTGGTTTCAATGGGGAACAAAAGAGATAGACTACTATGCAAGACTCTTGGACTTCGAGGTTGAAAGAATCGAGTTGGAATACAATACAGATGGCACCTTGCCGGAAAGAGAATGGCCACACAGATACGTTTGGCTTTATCGTAGAAAACTAATCAAGTAATTTTTTGACATCAGCAGGCAGGACTGGCACATCCATTCTTTCCGGATGCCAGACTATTCCATAAATTGGAAGTGTGTCGTGCTGAAATGCCTCTATAGTCCCTTGTTCATCGTGAGCTATGGCACTGAAGTTTTTAGCGAGTGTTTCTATTGACTGAGAATGGTAACACTTTACTATATGCTCATTGCCCTCCATGATAATCTTAATGTCTGCATCAACATGGCCGTCTACGTGTCCATTTGTCCCCTTACAAATGTCGTTAATTGCAAATGCACCATGGCATATCCCTATAATGGGTTTGCCTTTATTGACAGCGTCATTGTATAAAAGATTTTCTGTGTTATTTCTTGCAACACTGTCTGGTCCACCGGTAAGCATCAGGCAGTCATAATCATTATATGCTACTTTATTTGTGTTAGGAACAGGCATCAGTTCATGACTGTGTAAGAACTTATAGTATGAACGTTCTAATGCATCAAACACAAAGTTACGTGGGGGCTTTATATATTCTATCTGACTGATCAAGATCTTCATTTACCATTTATTTAATAGTGCAAGTGGCACGCTGGTAAATATCTACAATAAAAAGGACGGACAAACATATGTTAACATCTAAAGAATTCGTAGCAAAACTAGAGAAGGAAAATGAGCCTCTATTCAGAGCCTCTGAATTACAGATCAAGCATTACTACGAAAACGTAACCGACAAAGACGAGTTGATTGACAACTTTACTGGTCGTATGGTCAATGAAAGAATGAATATGGAAGAAATTTCAAGAGAAGTTGCGGCACTTCCAGCCGGCACAGATCCTCAGAAATTAATTCTTCTTTCAAAACAGGCACATGACGAAGCAAAGCACTTTCAATTTGTTAAGGAAGTCGTTGAGTATCTTTCAGGCAAAGAAATTGATATGCAGAAGGCAGTAGAAAGTCATGCAAAAAGATTAGAGCAGAAGGGTGCGGCAATGATAAAGAAGTACAACTGCAATGACAATCCATTGATGTTGGGCTTATATCAATTACTTGCAGAAGGCAGAGCGGCAAGGAACTGGGGAATGATGGCAAAGTGCATCAAGGACCCGTTCATATCTTCTAGATATGCTAAAATTGCCAAAGACGAAACATTCCACTCTACAATCGGCAGAATGGAACTTGAGAAACTTTGTGACACACAAGAAGCTCAAGATGAGATCAATGCAGTAATCAACGAGTTCAGAAAAGATTTATTTGCGATCACTTCATCAAAAACTGGCACACTACCAGAAAGCCAGAAGTTGATGGAAGCCTACGCATAATAATTGCAATTATTAAAGGGCGGTATTTTTATCGCCCTTTTTTTACGACTTAAATACCAGTATGGAACACAGCAACGACTATTCAAAAAATGTCTTAAAGAAAATTGATGAGGACCTGCAAGACTCTGATCAAGCAATCAAAAACCTCAAGGCAGACACAGAAGTAAACGCAATCAAGACTGGTAAGAAGTTAGAGTATGGCAAGAGTCGTTGGGACTATGAAAAGAAACGTGCATTAGAAAGAGGTGCTTATCATTTCGACTGGAGCAAGAAAGACAACATCGAAGATGTTTTGATGTTTCATGGCAACATTGATATGGATTGTGATTACTTTATCAACACATACGGTGATAAAGCAGTTGACAACGCAGTGCATTGGGCAACACGAAATAAAAGTGTTGGTGGAAATTACGCAATAGATCAGGAAGTTTATGACATAGTAAGATCAGGTGGTGATCCTGAAGGCAAAATATATGGCAGGGCAAATATGTTTACTGATCCAAAAGCGATTGCACTGGCAGAAGGACTGCTTGGACTTTATGATTATGAATTAAAACTACACTCACAGGTGTGTGGACAACTATTACACATGCACATGGACAACTTCGCCGCAAGACTAGACAGACAAAACAGTTTTGATGAATTAGACTATGATGTGGATCCAAAGAAAGTACACAGGTTCGTTGTGTTCTTGAATGATTGGAGCATGGGTCAGATATGGCACCAAGGCACAGCAACACACACACATTGGAAGGCAGGAGATATTATAAGTTGGCATTGGCAGGACTTCCCTCATGGGACGGCCAACATGGGCTGGGATACAAGATACATTCTACAATTCACAGGAAGAACCACAGACAAAACTTGGAATTTCATACAAAATACTACAAAAGAATCTACACATTCGCTCGACATACACAAAAACCAGTAGACTTTTGCTTTAATTGTGCTACAATAATGAGTAAATACCTACAATGCAAAAGCACGTAAAAAGCCTATTAGAAGAATTAAGTTCTATGCCACTCAAAAGAGACAAGGAGGAGGTGGTGGAGAGCCGTGCCTCACACATTCTTGAGTCAGCAATAAGACTAATGACCTACATTAGAGAGAACTTTGATCAAGACACAGCATTCAAACTCGAGAAAAAATTTAACTCTGCGATAAAAAACATGGACGCATCCAAATTCAGCAAAGGTGTTGCACGTATCAAAGAGAATAGAGATGTCAAAGAGAACGTACTTAAAATAAAAGACGGCGAATACAAAGAGGACTAATCATGTTGATAGAAGATGTCCTTACAGAATTCAAAAGGACACACCTAGAGCATATAGAAGACATCATAATCACAGATGGTTATGAAGGCGGCAAGGCCGTGCTAGACTACTTCAGAGGACTTTTACTTACATTAAAAGGCACCAGCTCGGAGGCAATGAGTGTTTCAGTTAAGTGGGACGGTGCTCCTGCCGTTGTGTGTGGAACAAATCCAGATAATGGAAGATTCTTTGTTGGCACCAAGTCTGTCTTTGCAAAGTCTCCAAAAATAAATTATACCAAGAAAGATATAGCAAACAATCATGGCACAGATGAACTAGGACAAAAGTTACTGAAATGTCTTGTGCATATCAAAAAATTAAACATTCAAGGTGTTGTGCAGGGAGACCTGTTGTTCACTGACGAAGACATCACTAGAAAAAATATAGGAGGCAAACCTCACCTTACATTCACTCCTAACACAATAACATATGCGGTACCAGAAGGTTCAGATCTATCAAAACAAATAGACATCGCCAAGGTGGGAATTATATTCCATACAACATATAATGGCGAAACACTTGCAGATATGACAGCATCGGGTGGCGCAGATGTAAGTGCATTTACAAAAAGCAATGATGTTTTCTTTGACAATGCCACATACAAAGATGTATCTGGTAGTGCTAAATTTACAGACGAAGAGACAAAAAAATTCTACAATGGCATAGAGAAACTTGAAAACTTATTGAACAATGTGCCACGTAACCTTTCTAGTGTGTTAGGACAGAATCAAGACTTTGTCCCTATGTTCCAAATTTACATAAACGCCATGGTTAAGCAGGGTGAACTTCCTAACAATGTCAATCAATTTTTATTAGGATTCAAAAAGTTTTACGCAGAAAGAATGCAACAACAAATGGCAGGACTCAAGGCACAGAAGGCTTTGCAACTAAGACAGGACAAGATGAAGCAGATGCCACAGTTTCTTGCAAGTGCAAGAGCACCACTACAGGCCATGCTAACATTCTACAAGGCAGTTCAGACAATGAAAGCATTTGTGCTGAAGAAAATGAATCAAGCAATGGCAATAGGTTCATTCTCGCAAACAGACAGTGGACTAGAAGTAACAGAGCCGGAAGGATTTGTTGCTGTAGACAAGTCCGGTAATGCTGTTAAGTTAGTTGACAGGCTAGGTTTCTCAAGAAGGAACTTGACCGCTGTCAGCAAATTCAAGAAATAAGTTTAAAGTTTTATTAATCTCCTCACTTAATTTTTCTTTGTTAAAGAAATGATTGAAATTATATTGCCTTAATGCTTTACTTTGTAGGTACATGTCTTCCCACGGTGCGTCACGCAATCTATTACACACATCTACAATAGTATTAATTCTCACATCTGGATCTCTGTCTAAATCGTATGCTTCTTCGAAATAATTGTTAAAGGTTTTAAATCCTAATTCTCTCAACTTCTGCAAGTATAGGTAGTTGCCATGCACAATAAAAAATTGCTGAGCGAGGATTGGCTTCCATATCTTCTCAGTCATAAAAACATCGTGATCATTGTCATTGGTTTCTGAAACAATACTACAAGCAGTATCATTGTATGGCTTCTCGAATATGTCTTGATCCATGCCATAATCTGGATAGTCTTGTGCCCAAGGGAGTTCATATTCCGCAGGCAATTTTCTCTGTGGCCATTTGGTATGCAAACTGTTTTCCAACACACCATTTTCAGATAACTTTTTATACAATTTTTCTCTGTGTGGTCTTGATTGCTTGTTAAGATATAAGAAGTCATATTTTTTGTGAGAGTGATCAAAATGAAATTGTGTTCCACGATGTTTGTCATACATGTAAAACCAAAACCAACTTACCCCTCCGCACCATAGCATGTGTTTAATGTCTATCTGCGGCTCCGGTGGATCCAACAATAAATTATCTTCTGACTCCCACGGATTGGCTTTAATAAAAACAAATCCTTGGCTGTGCAACAGAGCACAACGCCTTTTCAACTCTGGTCCAAAGTCAGGATTGTTAGCGACCCTGGCATTTGACGAGTTGTAATCAAGCATTGCAAATTTCCTATCATACCTATCTAGGTCATAGTTGTGCAGTGTGTAATACTCTCCTGTCATGTCGAAGGTCTGATCCTGGAGACTGTGCATGTTAATAAATTGTTCCAACTGAACGTGATTACCAGTTTTCATTATGTCGGTCAATATAAAATTACGTTGCATGGTCACTATAAATACAGGTATGTTAACTCCATTTTTAAAGTATGTATCTGAAGGGAAGGTCATTAGGAAATTTAGTGACCTAGAAAGATTCACTTTCCCAGAGGTAACCGAAAGGATTTACCTTAGTTTCCTCGCATTGGCTGTATTAAGTCAGCAAAAGGAAACAGAATCTTTTGTTAAAGCGTATGCAGATCAAACCATGCATTACGGCACTTTTGATCGTGTAAGGATGGTGTACAATGATCTGGCAAACATGTTGGCCATTGTATCAGGCGATCCGGAGATAACAAAAAAACTTAAAAATAAAAACCAAGCTCAGGCAATGAGACAAAGACAACCTGTGCCTGTAATGGCTTTGAGAAGATACCTGAGGAGTTTTGAAGATCATTACGCAAATCTCACCAACTTAGAAAGAGCCTTAAACATACGTGATGCCAATTACAAAAATGTGCGAAGAGCAGTTGCAAACTTTACGAAACTTAATTCCAGAGACAAAGCACAGACGGTAGCAAGACTCAAACAGATGTTGCAGGCAAAGTTACCTAACACAGACCTACATAAAAAGTTCAAGGAACTGTAGAATGAACAATAGTTATTGGGTGCTTTACGCCTCCCATAGTCGGCCACAATTATACAAGGACGCAGGTGGCGGACAAAGAGAACAGAGAGAAGCAAGTTTACGATACGTTTCAGATTATAGAAATGCATTAGACATAGGCAGTAACATCGGGCAATGGACACGTCCTCTTTCAAAGTTGTTTGACAAAGTTATCTGTTTTGAACCAAATCCTAATTTCCGAGAATGCTTTGATAAAAACATAACAGAGTCTAATGTTATCTTACATCCGTATGCACTCAGCAGTCATGAACACACTGCGGAGCAAGGCAAAACAGACACACACCTAAATCATAAAATAGGTGACACAGAACCTCGCAATGGCAATGTTGAATGCAGGGCCTTGGACAGTTTCAAGTTTACAGAAGTTGATTATGTTAAAATAGATGTGGATGGATTCGAAGTGCCTTTGTTAGAAGGTGCAAAGGAAACTTTAACTATAAACTCTCCTGTGATAAACATAGAAATGAAGAGAAGGAAACGTCCGGATATCACACGTAAGGCAACCAGCATATTGAATGATCTTGGATATACATATGTAAAGACCACTAAAAGTGATGAGATCTGGATCAAATCGTAATATTATCGCATAATTTACCAACTTTACCAATAAATACTTGCAACTTGATTCCTGAGCGGAATCAAAGTCATTTAAATCAGATAAAAAGGAGGATTAAAAATGGCATACGACGGAACAATCCCAGCGGGTGGACCAGGAAACTTTGTAACACCAAATTTAGCTCATGAGGCTGAAGGTGTAAGAGTTGACTTCATCACAGTGGACTACATCAGTGACATGTCAGGTGAGGTTACTCACTCGACTGCATCAGCAAACACGGCTGGTTTAAAACTGGCTATCGAAGCAATCCAAAACCAAGGCGTAAACGTTTTAGGTATGGGTGCATTAGGTAACTCAGACACTGAGCAAACTTACATGGTTAGAGCAGACGCTTTAGACACTATAAGTTCAACAACAACAGTAGCGGCAATCCAAACAGCGATCAGAGGATTGAACGCATTAACACCTGACAAAGTAACAGCAACTATATCATCTGCGACAGCGGCTGATAGAGACTTGTCTGATACACAGGTAGCATAATAACATTTTAGGAGGAAAATAAAATGGCTTATGACTCAAGTAAAGTAGCAGGTGGAAAAGGGAACTTCTCTCTGAATCAAAACTTTGAAGCGGAAGGTGTTGACTTAACTTTGTTAACAGTTGACTTCATCAATGATATGTCAGCAGAGACAGGAGACTTAACTACAGGCTCAACAACAGCAGGTCTACAAATGGCTAGACATGCTTTCGAACATCACGGACTAAGGGTATT
>PYIK01232813.1_pt1 | contig 11422 bp, 13 predicted proteins | sample 3578011 | NCBI WGS metagenome assembly PYIK01 (sample SAMN08408022, study PRJNA431606) | Marine metagenome isolate SA_KN192-05_S13_70m, whole genome shotgun... | biome: marine; feature: oceanic pelagic zone; material: water; isolation source: 70 m water sample, 0.2-0.8 um fraction ... | reverse complement strand
CGTGCGTTTCTTGATGAGCATGCAACAGGAATTAGTCTGTCCGAGCCGGATCCTAGGGATCATGCAACAATGGCCCAAAATAAGGCGTTTCAAGGTCTGTTGGCGGATGCCGGTTTAGCTGGAATCACCTACCCGAAAGAATACGGTGGGGCTGGCCTGACAAAGGCTCATGAAGCTGTATGGCGCGAAGAGTACAGTAAATATCCTGAGATGACGACGCAATTAACGATCAGTCATGGAATGTGCCTTCCGATGCTCAGTGAATACGGAACGGAAGAACAAAAAGAAGTTTACGTTGCGGATAATATTGCTGCTCGAACAGTGTGGTGTCAGATGTTTTCTGAACCTGGGGCGGGCTCTGATGTTGCAAGCCTGCAGACGCGTGCTGACCTAGACGGGGATGAATGGATTATTAACGGCCAGAAAGTATGGACGACGCTCGCTCATGTCTGTGATTATGGGGTTGTTATCGCAAGAACAGATCATGAGGTCCCTAAACACGCTGGGATTTCAATGTTTATTGTTGATATGCGCGATCCGGCTATAGAGATCCGGCCTATTCACCAGATCGACGGAGGCATGCATTTCAATGAGGTCTTTTTCACTGATCTGCGCATACCGAAAGATAACTTGCTCGGCCCGCTTCATGAAGGGTGGAGATTAGCGACAGCGATGCTGATGTATGAACGTGTCGCGATAGGAACAGGTTCCACGGGCGGAATCAATACACCGCATTCAAAGAGGTTAATAGAGCACGCTCGCAAGAACGGAAGGTTAGATGAACCTGTCCTTAGGCAAAAACTGATGAAACTTCATTGTGAGGAAACTGCAAAAAGTCTTGTTTCCATGAGAACACGCGCTGATCTCAAAGCAGGGAAAACTCCAGGTCCTGGTGGGTCTCTAGGTAAACTTCATGGCTCGAAGATTCTTCGTGACGTTAGGTCTCTCGCAAATGAGCTTGTTGGAATGGAAGCCGACGCGTGGATGGAAGGCGACCGTGGCCAGTGGTGGGGGCGCCTGATCCTTGGAAGTTTTCAGGCTGGTATAGCTGGAGGAACTGACGAGATCCAAAAAAATATTATCGGGGACCGCGTTCTCGGCCTTCCTCGAGAACCAAGTGTTGATAAGGGAGTGCCATTTAAAGAACTACGAGTTGGCACCCAAAAGGAGGCCTAGAGATGGATTTTTCAACTGGGAATGCTGTAATCACAGGTGGAGCGAGCGGCATAGGTCTGGGTCTCGCCCACAAGCTCGCCGAGGAAGGGATGACTATCATCATCGTCGATGTTGAACAAGGGGCTCTTCAAGGTGCCGTTAATGAACTTGTTGAAAAGGGCTACTCGGCCCATGGGCGTATCTGCGATGTATCTGATCGAAACCAAGTTGAAGAACTTGCCAAGGGGGTCTTTGAAGAGTTCGGGGCTGTGCATTTCTTGGCTAACAACGCCGGCGTTGTGACACGGCATAAATCTTGGGGAGATCTGGATGATTGGGACTGGGTTCTAGGCGTTGACCTGATGGGAGTGATCTATGGTGTCCATTCCTTCCTTCCCCGCATGCTTGAAAGTGGAGAAAACGGTCATGTAATGAATACTGCATCCACTGCTGGCCTACTTGCTTTTCCTTCGATTGGGTCCTATAACGTTGCTAAACGCGGGGTCGTCGCTCTCACTGAAACGCTCCACCATGAATTGGAAGGGACAGCAATCACCGCTTCTGTTTTATGCCCTGGAATGGTAGACACCAAAATTCATTGGTCCGAACGGAATAGAAAAGATGCGTCTGCCCCCAAAGAGATGGCAAGCGCTGGAGTAGGGAATAAAGAAGAGCTGTCACCTGCTGAGGTTGCAAATATCGTTGTTGAATCGATTCAGAACGGGATTTTCTGGATTCTTCCTCATGCCCACTATGGTGAGCAGGCGTTAGAGCAGGCCGAAAGGCGCATCGCAGGCGGGCCGCCCGTTTTGCCCATTGTTAACCGGTAGCTGGGGGAATATCGATCAACCGGTGAATGCTTGCTATGAATACCCATGAACCGGCCTTTCGTGCCACACTGGAAGGACACGGAGTTCTAGGAGGATCATGACGACACAAGAAGCAGGTTGGTACTGGGCAGAAGGTGATCCTGAAGGCACGAAGCGTTATTGGACCGGTGAAGCTTGGGCTCCTGGAATCGTAGGAATGGAACCTTGGCGGAGAATAGGAGCGAAGCTCATTGACGTAGCGATTATGGTGGTCTTTTCACTTTTGCTTGTTCTCATCTTCGGAACTAATGCTGGGAACACTTACCTTTTAACTCTTCTCACGCTTGTCGTGGCTGTATTCTATGAAGTCGGTTTCGTAACGACGAAAGGCGGGACACCGGGCAAACTGATCCTTGGTTTCCGTATTGTTGAAGTTGAAAACGGGATGACCCCTCCGAAAGGCTCTGTTGCTGCCCTTCGTTGGGCCCCTGGCCTCATTGGGGTTATCCCATTTATAGGACCGATCGCTTCAATAGCTATCTTCGTTGCCTGCTTGTACTGGCTATTTAGCGACCAAAATCGGCAGACCGTCTATGACAGGGTTGCGAAAACTTACGTGGTGATGTTGCCCAAAAATGGAACTGTCCTATAGAAAGAGGCACTGTGGGGGAAAAGGTTGATTACACCGACGTCAGCGACGTTTCAGTCAGTGATGAGAAACGCGAACGGCTCTACACCGCCCAGACTGAGTGTTGCGTAAACTGGACCAACCGGCATGGCTGGCCTGTAGGTGTTCTCCATCGCTACGTTTGGAACCAAGAAAAGTTCTGGGTGACGTGCATGGGCCAGCGAAAGCGTGTCCCAGCGCTTAAAGCTAGGCCTGAAAGTTCAATTGTTATTTCAAGTGAAGGAACCTGGCTCGGTGGTGATATTACGACAACCGCAAAGACGCTTGCTACGGTCCATGAAAATAATGCAGAAATTAAAGAATGGTTTTATCCGATGCTTGCGGCCCGACTGCGTGCCGGTGATGCCGCGGCAAATGCGGAATTTAGTCGACGATTAGACACTCCAGGGAGGGTCATTATCGAACTCGATCCTCAGGAATGGATCACCTACGATGGGACGCTGCTTGAAGCCCAGTTACGAGGGAGGGATCATCACCCCCGCCTTGTGAAGCCCACACGTAACATTACGGAACCACCAGAGGGGTGGGAAATGGAGACACTCTAATGAGTGGCGATTTAGAGAATCGGATACAGGCGTTAGAGGCAGAAGTGCGGCGTCTTCGTGCCCGTGAAGAAATCATTCATACTTTTAATCAATACTTGTATGGGGCTGACACCGGATATGAAGAAGATATTCTTGATACGTTTTCTGAGAGTGCCGTTCTTGATGTCCTCAATTTTCCTCCTGATGGGAAAGATATGCACTTTGAAGGCAAAGAAGCTATCGCCCCGCTATATGAGCGCTACCGATCCAAACGATCGATCATTGCTGGCGGCCATACGACATCAAATATTTCGATAGTGGTTGATGAGTCAGCATCAACGGCGACGTTAAGTGCGTATTTTACGACTACCCGACCTGTCGGAGTCCAAGGTGGCAGATATGAAGGACGCCTTCAGCTTGAGGAAGATGGGCGTTGGCGCTTTACTGAACTTTCAATCATTAGCGCTTGGGGTTGGAAGGCAGACGTGGAAAAGATCAGTGATCCAGTTAACGCTGACCGCTCACGGTTTGGTGGCAGGCCAGCAGCCGGCAGCAGTTAGTTCATCGAGCTCGAATCGGATCCGCCCCATCCCAACCCTCGGATGCATCGCGCACCTTCTTATAAAAGGACTGGAGCGCTGAACTCGGTTCATACAGTTCAAGGAAATGGCCCAGACTCGAAACTGCGTCGACAAAATGAAATCGGGTATCCCCGCGGGCTTCCGCCGACATAGCTAGAGGAAATCCGCGTTTTGCTAGTTCTGTAGTTGCCGTATCAAGGTCATCGACGAAATATGCAACATGGTGCAATCCCGTTTCTCCAGGAGCGTAAAGGTCTCGGATAGCTGATGGGCCTTCGCCATGGTCTTGGACAAGTTCGACCATTATCTCTCCCCACTGCCCGTAGGCAGAAGTGTGGTCAAAGACTGCGGGATTCCCTCGGTGAATAACGTTAGAGACTGGAATATGTTCAGCCAAAAAAAATGGTCCGGCTCCGAAATCTTCTGCCCATTGGATTGCCGCTTCTCGGGCGTCGTTAACGGCATAGGCTATCTGGACTGGGGGGCCGAGTTTAAACATTGTTGTCTTTGGGGTGAAGGATAAGGTTGAGCGACTCCGATGACCGGAGGTAGAAGCCAACTTCTTTGGGAATGGGGCCAGAAAATTCGATCTCTGAAAAATTCTCGAGTACGTACCGGAGTGATTCTTCCATTTCGAGCTTTGCTACCAGCGAACCGGTGCAGTAGTGGGATCCGCCACCGAATGCTCTATTGTCTCCGGCAGGCGTAAATTGAGCACGCTGATTTTCGGAAAATCTATCAACTTTGAATTGGTCTGGATTTTCAAAAATTTCTTGGTCGTGGTTTGCTGCGCCAAGAAGACACATGATCTTTGCTCCCTCAGGAATTTGCACTTCGCCGAGTTCAGCTTTCTGACGTGTTTTTCTTACTGCGCCTTGGACAGGAGGACGGTATCGGAGGATTTCAGCTACAGCTGAAGGGATGAGGTCATGGTTTTCCTGCAGTTTGTTCCATTGTTCTGGCCATAGAATGAGTTCTCGGTACAAATTTACCAGCGCTCGATCTGTTGTTTCTATGCCGGCAGAGAGAAGGAAAGCGCAAAAAGATTTGATTTCGCTGTTCGATAATCTTTCCTGCTCATATTCGATCGTGCACAGGTCAGAGAATAGGTCTTCTGTCGGGCTGTCTTTTTTCTGAGTTATTTCTGGTTCGAGCCATGCGAAGAGGTCTTCGCGCGCTTCAACACCGCGCTGGTGAATGACTGGATCGCCGGTTACGTTGGAAACGCTTGCTGCAACGATTTGGTGATACCAGTCTGGGAAGGCTGTGGCTTCTCGCATTGTCATCAGTTCACCGATCACTTCCAAAGGAATGATGGAGGTAAATAGTCCTTTAACATCAGCTGGTTCTGGGTTTCTAGGAAGCGCGTTTCCGGATACTCGCACGATATCTCGGATCATTTCTCCAATATCGCCGCCGAGCCTTTTGGGGCTTCTGAGGCGTCGGGCGAGAATCGCTGACTTCTTTCTATGTTCTTCTCCTGACATGTGGAGAATAGTCCGTCCGTAGATCCCGGAGCTTCCGGATCCAGCTTCCATAGGAGTGAAGTATTCTGTGTCCTGAAGAGTTCTGGACACATCGGCCCATCGGCTGACTACCCACCCGTCGATTAGGTCACTATAGAAAACTGGGTGGTCGCGGAGTTTTTTGAATGTTGGATATGGGTCGTCGCTAGTTCCAGGTATCAGTGAGTGGAATTCTTCGACTAGCTCGCTTGCCATTGCAGCGATCTAGTATGGCATAGTTCCGCCGTCGCATGGAAAGAGGCAAGCTGTGAAGTTTCTTGCTTCATCTCTCGCGAGCATGACAGCAACTGCGGCCACTTGTTCTACTGTATTGGGCTGCTTGATTGCAGATCCAGCGGCGTAATATTCGGCAAGCTCTTCAATATCATTCATGCCCATAGCTTCTACCGTCTGCGGAGCTGATTCATAAAACAGGTCAGTGCGAACGAAACCCGGGAGTATGGCATTCACGGTAACTCCGGCAGCGCCGACCTCATGGGCGGCTGTCTTTACTAGACCGTTGATAGCATGTTTTGTAGCCGTGTAATGACTGCAAGTTTCAACTTTCATTTTCCCTTCCACTGAAGAAATGGCAATAATCCTGCCATCTTCCTGAGGGATCATGTGCTGAAGTGCTTTTCTCATACCCCAAAATGTGTGGTTCAGATTTAAGTTGAGGGTGTAGTTCCAACTCTCATCGGTCATTTCCGCTACCGGAGCAGCTTCGAGGATTCCTCCGGCATTAAGTACTGCGATGTCTATTTTCCCGAAGTGGTCAACAGTTCCATCGATGAGCCCCTCAACGTCAGCTTGCTTTGTTGCGTCACAGCGAATGTATGTCGCATTATCACCGGCGTTCATCTCTTCGAGTGCAGCTGCACCTTTCTCCTCTGATCGTCCACTAACAACCACTTGGGCTCCTTCAGCAAGATATGCTTCCGCTATCGCCCGTCCGATGCTCCGTGTACTTGCCGTGATGGCTGCTACTTTTCCTTCAAGTTTTCCCATTATTAATCTCCTCGTCTAGTACGGCGCTTGTCCGCCGTCGATACTGATTAGTGACCCTGTAATACCGGCACCTGCCTCTGAAGCAAGCAGTACCGCTACCAATGCGCAATCCTCAACGGTGTTCATTCGTTTAATTGCTGATGGTTGCTGCATCCATACTAAGAATTCTTCGAATTCCATCCCTAGCTGTTCAGCTGCCATTGGCCCTGACTCTTGCATGACGTCGGTCAGAATCCCACCTGGGCATAACGCGTTTACAGTGATCCCTAGTGTCCCTACTTCCTGTGCCACTACTTTCGTTAAACCATTAAGTGCATGTTTTGTCGTGCAATATGGTGCTTGGGCAGGAATGACAACTTTCCCATACATGGAAGAGACAGACATAATCCGTCCCGAACCCTGTGGAATCATGTACTTGAGAGCTCTACGCATTAACCACATGGGATGATTGAGGTTCCAATCTAGAACAAAATCCCAGTTAGCGTCAGTCAGGTCTACGAGAGGTGAAGGCTCTTCTCCTTCTGCCGTTCCGCCTCCAGCATTTGGGACGACTATGTCGATCTTTCCGTAATGTTCAACCGTCTTATCAACTAGCCCTTCGCATGTTTCACGGTCTGTGACGTCACCTGCGATGAAATGCACTTGATCCCCTGCATCCATTTCTTCAATGGCTTGGGCTCCTTTATCTGCGCTTCGGCCGTTAATAACGACGTTTGCTCCTTCGGCAACAAAAGCTTCAGCTATGCCTCTGCCGATTCCTCTGGTGCCGCCGGTGATTAGCGCGACCTGTCCTTCAAGTTCCATATTTGCCCCTTCTAAACTTCGTTGCGAAATGTACCTTATTCTCCCCCATTTACTATGTCGAACGCAAAGTGCCGACCCAAATTATTTCTCTTGCCTAAAGGGTGCTTAAATTAAGCCATGGGTAAGCAACGATTAATTTCTATAGCAGCTGGAGTTTCTCCGGAACTTGAGAACGACCCATGTACTTTTGTCGAAGTTGCGGCGAAAGCAGGGTGGGAAGGAACTGGCGTTTGGTTTGATCCTTCAACATGGACAGATAGGACGACGAGCGATGTTCGCAAGCGTGTCGATGATACTGGGTTGACTGTTGTTGATATGGAAGTTGTTCGAATGGGGCCAAAAGGTGACTGCGGGAAACGCCTTATTGAAGCGGCTTCTGTAATAGGCGCACGCAATATCCTAACCATCTCTAATTTTGATTCGATTGAGGCGACAGCTGAACGTCTTAACGAACTTTGCGAGTTGGCTCGTCCATCAAATATCAGGGTATGTATCGAATTTATGAAATTCACATCTGTACGTTCGCTCGCAGATGCGTTAAAGGTTATAGAACTTGTGGAAGAGGACAATGTGGGAATTCTTGTAGATCTTATTCATGTTTTCAGATCCGGAACGAGTTATGAGGAAATCCGCTCAGTCGACTCATCTGTGTTTCCTTACGCTCAATGGTGTGACGCCCCATTGGAACCTATTGGATGGTCTACAAAGGAATTGATACGTGATGCTGTCGACGATCGGGAGATTCCCGGGAGTGGAGCGCTTCCAGTTGCGGAATTCGAAACGCTCTTCACTGCTTCTATTCCGTTTTCTATAGAAGTTCGCTCTAAGAAACTTCGTGATGGTTACCCTGATTTTGTTGATAGAGCTACCCATCTTTTGTCTGAGACAAAAGCTGCGATTACTGTTACAGGCTAGGTGAGGATTATGACTGATTTACATGAAGGACGTGTGGTGTGGGTAACCGGTGCCGCATCTGGTATCGGAAAAGCAACCATTGAGGAAATTCTTGACGAAGGAGGGTCCGCTGTTTGTTCTGATCTTCCGAACTCTGACCTGAACTGGGCTGAAGGAAATGAACGAATTTTCATAGTCACAGGCGATGTGGCTGACCCTGATCATAATGATGCTGCGGTGAATGCCGCTGTCGAAAAATTCGGTCGGCTTGATGGGGCTGTTTTGAATGCTGGAATGGCTCAGCGGGATGACCTGTTTGGTGAATCTATGGAAGTCTTTGATCGAGTTCAGGAGGTCAACGTTCGGGCTGTGGTTCTTGGAATTCGAAGCGCAGCGAAGGTAATGCGTCCGGGTGCAGCTATCACGGTCACAGCTTCAACTTCTGGTATGCGAGGAGATCCGGGAATGTGGGTGTATAACACGTCTAAAGCGGCGGTTATCAACCTGGGGAGATCAGCTTCAATGGACCTCGCTGGGCGAGGCATACGTATCAATGCAGTCTGTCCAGGGCCCACGGAAACTGGGATGACCGAAGGGCCATACGGTGAAGGTTCACCTGGATATGAGGACCTACGACGTCGAATGCCTCTACAGAAATGGGGCGACTCTAGTGAAGTTGCAGCTGCGCATAGTTTTCTGCTGTCAACGAAGGCGAGCCAGATAACCGGAGTTCATCTGCCAGTCGACGGAGGGATGAGCGCCAATTCAGGGCAGTTCACGCCACCGTCCTTTACCTTGTAGCTAGATGATATTAAGGGTGTCAAGAACAGTCGTAGCGTAGGCTTCATCTCCATCGATAGTGCATGTTGACCGCCAGTCAGAGCGTTTTGTTCCCCAGGAAACAAAGTCATGGGCAGTTGATGTAACGGTGGCGCTTGCCCCTAAATTTGCTCTTGGTGGGACCGTGATCAAGCCGTCATGCCCTGCGGGTTGCACTGTCCATGTTCCTCCGCCGGGCCCTGTTAATTCAATCTCTAGTGGCCGTGTGACAACTGCAGCAAGTTCTTGAGCCTGCATTTGGGGCATGCCAGCAATCATCCATTCGATACCCGGTCTGATCATTTCGTCATTTCCGGAGTCGACTGCTATGGCTAGCGGACCTTCCGGAGCAAGAATATCTACATACAGGTGGCAATAATGATCGAAAGCGAATGCATTTGCCATCATGTGCAATGGGTAGGTTCCTAGGTCTGCAAGTGGGACCATCGTTGACGCGGTGGGCTCTTCCTGCAAGGTAGTCATCCATTCAATCCATGATTCAAAGTATTGGGCGTATTCATCCAGTAGCTCCTGAGCAGTCCACTCTCTTCGGGGTGCGACGAGAGCTTCCATCGCATCTTCTGCTTTAAGTGGTTCTTGTTCGGTTTCAGGTGGCGGGGTGGGGTTAATGGCTTCTTTCATGTTTGAAGACATATGTGCGAAGACTTCCTGCACTCTCCAACCCTCACAAAGGCTGTCTCTCGCCCAATCGCCATCATCGATTTGTTGTATGACCTTCTCAACCTGTTTATGAATAAGCTTCAATGCTTCAACTGCTTGTGAACTCATAATCTCCCCTTACGCCTAACGTAGATAAAAGCGTCTTCATCGTCAAAATTGTTGGATAACTCTCGCCGGAGAACCAACAGCGACGCAATGATCAGGAAGATCGCTAGTGACGATTGATCCAGCTCCTACTGTGACCTGCTTACCTATAGTTACTCCCGGTAGAACAACTGAATTTGTTCCTATCCATGAACCCCAGCCTATTCTGACAGGTTCCTCAGGCTTTGTTTGTTTTCCGATTGGAAGTTCTTTGTTACCAAACCCGTGATTCTGATCTGTTACGTAGACGTTGGGGCCGAAAAAAACGTCATCTTCGATAACGATTTCGAAGTGCCCTACGATGCTCGACCCACGCCCGATAAGGACCCTGTCACCTATTTGGACGATCCTGTCGCTTAATAATTCCTGATTTGGGGCCATTCCAGCACTTAGTGAAACATAAGGCCCAATGAGGGTATCTACTCCTATCCGGATCGCATGCTCTCCAAAAAGAGCTGCTGGAGGGAAACACATAATTGACCCCTCACCGAAGCACGAAAACCTTTTCCCTCGTTTACCTTTTGGATGGATTGCCGCTCTACGCGCATACCACTCATACGCATTTAACATTAGGTCAGCTCGTCGAGCTCGAAATGTCATGCTCCTCGACCAGCAGCTGCCTCATCAGCGCGGTTTCTTCCGCTCAGTAGTATTAGCTCCTCATGCATTTCAAACCACACAGTGTGGTAGCTGTCTTTGAGGGGCGCAGCTAGATATGTTCCGTCACCGCTTTGGAGCTTCTCAAGAGCATCGCTGAAGCGTTCAACGTACCTACCAAGTCGTGGAGCCAGCTCTGCAGCGTTTGTAAACACTGGTTGTACGGCGTTATCCAGTTCTTCGAGGCGGGTAATGATGGCTGCATCGTAGTCTGCGTCTTCATGATCGTTCATGACTTGCTCGCCATCGACGATTTTTATTTGCCAGTCGGTGACTAATTGCTTGAATGTGTCATTGTGCAGACAAAAGTCTTCATAGATGTTATTCATTAATGTCTGGTCGACTCCTTCTCGCTCTTCATCCAGCAAGGAATCTACCCATTCTTTTCCTTCCGGAAGTAGACGGAGTCCGCGAGGGGTTTCCTGCGCATGGCCGGCTTCAACCATCGTTTGGAGGGCTCCTTCGACTTCGTCTAGCTCTCGACCGGTCATTTCAGCGATGGCATCGCTGCCAGCGATTCCTTTGAGGCGTAACGCCATAGCAATTTCGAGCACAATAATCCCTTTCTTCTTATTACCGTACTTAAGAATAGATGTTTTGAGATGGGTTACAAAACTGAGCATGGAAGAGGCTCGAAGTTTATTATTTTTGGCGAACGGCTAGATTTTTTTATATCCCGATTCGCTTTGAGGAGACTATAACAGTTAGGTTCATCTTACGTTTAGGCGAAGACGCTGAGGAGGGTACATGGAAGACCGCTGGTTTTGTGATTTAGAGCCAAGTGAACGCTGGCCGCATTACACAAGGGCTAACGCTGGGGAGGTACTTGCTCCGCCTGCTAGCCCGCTTGGGCAGACGTTTGTTTGGGATAACGGAACGTTTCTTGGGTGGCGTGATGGTTATATCCGGCAGGGCTACTTTACTGAGGGAGAAATTACGGATGCACGAACTGAAACCGGAGGTTTTTTCGGAGGGTTTTTCTACATTAATTTGTCGAATGTTCGAATGCAGGGGGTGCGTAATCCGGCGGTGACCATTGAGGATCTTGATTTGGCCTTTAATAACGATGGAACTAAGATGTTTGTGGTAGGTTTTAGTGGTGAAGATGTAAATGTATATACATTATCAACAGGTTTCGATTTAACATCAACTG